>Ga0116217_10004267_pt1 | contig 12779 bp, 10 predicted proteins | sample Sb_taG_6_FD_89697 | JGI IMG/M metagenome (GOLD analysis project Ga0116217, IMG submission 89697) | Peat soil microbial communities from Weissenstadt, Germany - Sb_50d_4_PS metaG | ecosystem: Environmental > Terrestrial > Soil > Wetlands > Peat | place: Germany: Weissenstadt | collected 2010-09-21 | reverse complement strand
TTTCGGCGGTTTCCTCGGCGTCGGTAGCCGCAAGATCGCGGTGGACTGGAATGCGTTGCATTTTCCTGAGCCGGGCAAGCCGGGTGAACGGATCGCGCTCGACCTGACCCGCGACCAAGTCAAATCGGCCCCCGAATTCAAGGAGGGCAAGCCCGTGGTCATCCTAGGTGCGCTCGGCAAGCTCGAACCCCTGCCCTAAAGCAACAATGCTGGAGACGTGCTCTGCCTGCGGAACCCTTACGCCGCTACGGCGACAGCCCCGATCGGCACGGCGCAGGCGGTTCCGCTCCGCCGCCCGACCAGCGGCTTGACGTGGCCGAGCCGCCGCTGGCGCCCTCGGCGCGCAGCCTGCGCGGACTGGATTGGTTCATCTTTTTTGTGGCCGATGTGCAGACCGGTTTCGGCCCGTTCGTCTCGGTGTTTCTCACCACGCAAAAGTGGACGCAGGTCGATATTGGCCTCGTCCTTTCCGCCGCCGGCTTCGTATCGCTGATTGCGCAAATGCCGGGCGGAGCGCTGGTTGACGCTGCCCGCGCCGAACGCCTGGTCGCCGGCATTGCCGTCGGGGCGATTTGTTTCAGCGCCCTGGCCTATGCTGCGCTCCCGATCTTCCCGATGGTGCTGTCAGCGGCCGTCGTGCACGCGCTGGCAAGCTGTGTGCTCGGGCCGGCCATTGCAGCGATTAGTCTCGGTCTGGTGGGTCATGCGGCGATCAGCGAACGGTTGGGCCGCAACGCCCGATTTGCCTCCATCGGCAACGGACTGGCAGCCGCGGTCATGGCGGCGGTCGGATACTTTTTTTCACCGCGCGCGGTCTTCGTCGTCACCGTCTTCTTGCTCATACCGGCGCTGCTGGCGTTGCGCGGCATCGCTCCCGCGGAGATCGATCCGGAGCGCGCCCACGGCGCAGCACCGCGGCGCGTCCATAAGCAGCCGAGCAAACCCGGCGATTTGATGCGCAACCGGCCGCTTTTGATCTTTGCCTGTTGTCTGCTCCTCTTTCACCTCGCCAACGCGGCGATGCTGCCGCTGATGGGCAGCGTCGTCACCATGCGATCGGCGCGCTGGGCGACGATTCTGATCGGCGCCTGCATCGTCGTTCCTCAGCTTGTCGTTGCCGCGCTCTCGCCGTGGATCGGCCAGCGCGCGCAGATCTGGGGCCGCCGGCCGTTGCTGCTTGTCGGCTTTGCCGCTCTGCCCATCCGCGGCATTCTGTTCGCGTGGGTGACCAACCCGGAGGTTCTGGTGATCATCCAGATCCTCGACGGCGTGACAGCCGCCGTGTTCGCCGTGATGGTGCCGCTCGTGGTCGCCGATCTCACACGCGGGACCGGCCACTTCAATCTCGGGCAAGGCATTATCGGCACCTTTGTCGGCATCGGGGCGTCGCTCAGCTCGACATTTGCCGGCTATATCAGCGATCACCTGGGCAGTCCGGCCGCCTTCATGGGGCTCGCGGCGATCGCCGCGATCGGCTTGGCGGTCGCCTGGTTGCTGATGCCGGAGACGCGAGCCGCTGCAGAATCGGCAGATCAGCCGCGTCTCACGTGCGACCCTGCCGCAAGCGAGCAGTAGGATACGCGGAAGCCGACCCCACCACATTTCGCGGCGGGTGCCATCGGCCAGCGCCTTCGGTGAGTGCTGGCTGATTCCAGCCTGGAAAACCTACAAGGCCGGCGCGTCGTCCGCGACCAGGCGCAGATGCGGCGCGACGCGGTCGGTCAGGCCGCGATAAGCCGATAGATAGTCCTGCGCCATGCGGCGCGCGGTGAACCGCTCCTCGAAGCGGCGTCTGATCTTTTCCCGGGACAAATGGCTGAGCCGGTCGACGGCCCCGATGGCGCCGTTGATGTCTTCGACGATGAAGCCGGTGAGACCGTCGTCGATGATCTCCGGCACTGATCCGCGATTGAAAGCGATAACCGGCGTGCCGCAAGCCATGGCCTCGATCATCACCAGCCCGAACGGCTCCGGCCAATCAATCGGAACAAGCAGCGCAATGGCGCCGCTCAAGAACTCCGATTTCTGCGTGTCATTGATCTCGCCGACATACTCGACGTTCGGCGACTTGATCATCGGTTTGATTTGCTCGTCGAAATATTCGCGGTCGGTAGCGTCGACCTTTGCGGCAATCTTCAGCAGCAAGCCGCAATGCTCGGCAATGCGGATGGCGCGATCGACGCCCTTTTCCGGCGCGATACGGCCGAGAAAGGCGAAATAGGACGGCTTGACCCGTTTCGGCTGCAAAAGCTTTTCTGGCAGTCCGTGATGGACCGTGCGCACCCAATTGGATTGCGGCAGCGGGCGGCGCTGCGAATTGGAAATCGATATAACGGGAATCGACGCGAACGCGTCAAAAACCGGCTGATGTTCCGGCAGGTCAAGACGTCCGTGCAGGGTGGTGACGAACGGTATCGACTGACGGGAGAACAGCGAGAAAGGATAATAGTCCAGGTGGAAGTGGAGAAAGTCGAATTCGCCTGCGCGCTGATAGACCCGCTCGAGCATCAGCATGTGCAGCGCGTTCGGGTCGCGCACGGACCCGTCCAGCCGCAAAGCACGCGGCCATACCGCATTGAGCCGCGCGCTCGTCACCGAGTCGCCGCTGGCAAACAGCGTGACTTCATGGCCAAGCGCAATCAACTCTTCCGTCAGCCACGACACCACGCGCTCGGTCCCGCCATAAAGCTTCGGGGGGATCGCTTCCGTCAGCGGGGCGACCTGTGCAATATGCATCGAATTTGACCTTTCCTTTTGGGAGACGACCCACATCCCCGCGGTAAGTTCCCGGCACAAGACCAAGAACCTGCAACTAATCAAATGTTTCAAATGCGACGGGGAACTTTATTTTTTGCGGCGAAGGGAACTTTTGGTCGGCAAAAAATGTTGCCTTTAATACGCATCGCGCGCTTCCAGCGCTTTTCTCCGCGCCAGGCGCGCGGAAGTGACCCAAGTCTTTCAGAGTCATAAAAAATGCCGTCGGCCATGGATAAGTTTCAGGTTATCGGCGTTGTGATATTGCACGGGTGACGGGCGCTCCCTGTCAGCAGTTGGAGTGGAGCTGGAACGCGCATGGCCGATCTGTGTGATTACGCCGGTCGTCCCCTCGCCTTTATTCTTCGTTACGTGCGGCGACGGCCCGTCGCTCACGCCACCATCCTCACCGCTGTGCTGACGGCCGTTGCCTGTTCGGTCGGCACCCAATACGGCGTGAAGTTTCTGGTCGATGTTCTCTCAAATCATAATGCCGCCGGCGTCTGGATCGCCTTCGGCCTGCTCGGCTCGCTGATTGCCGCCGACAACCTTCTGTGGCGGCTCGCCAGCTGGATCGCCAATTATGCATTCGTTGCCGTGACCGGCGATCTGCGGCGCGACCTGTTTCGGCACCTCACCGGGCATTCGCAGAACTATTTCGCCGAGCGGATGCCCGGCACCTTGACGAGCCGCGTAACCGCAACGTCGAATGCCGTGTTCACCGGCGAAAATATGTTCGTGTGGAACGTGCTGCCGCCCTGCGCGGCGACCGTCGCCGCCATCGCTTTAGTGTTCACCGTCAGTTTGCCGATGGCCGCGGGTCTTAGCCTCGTCGCCGGCATCATGGTCGTGATCATGTTCCGGCTCGCGGCGGCCGGCCGGCCGCTGCATCACGATTTCGCCAGCAAGGCGGCGGCCGTCGACGGCGAAATGACCGACGTCGTGACCAACATGCCGCTGGTGCGGGCGTTTGGCGGTTTTCTGCGCGAGCATCGCCGCTTTGACGCTACCGTCGAGCGCGAAATGGAAGCGCGCCGCCGCAGCCTGTTCTATCTCGAAAGGCTTCGCATCTTTCACGCCGTGGTGACGATCATTCTGGCGCTCAGCCTGCTCGCCTGGGCGATCATGCTCTGGCAACGCGGCGCGGCGACCACCGGCGACGTGGTGCTGATCTGCACGCTCGGTCTCTCGGTGCTGCACGCGACGCGCGACCTCGCGGTAGCGCTGGTCGATATCACCCAGCATATCGCGCGCCTGGCGGAAGCGCTGGCGACCCTGTTGGTGCCGCACGAGTTGCGCGACCATCCCGAAGCGGCCCCCCTGGTGCGGCACGGCGCCAGCGTCAAGTTCGAGCATGTTTACTTTCGCTACGGCGAAGGGCAGCAGATCTTTGAAGACCTGAGCTTGAGCTTCACGCCCGGCGAACGCGTCGGACTGGTCGGCCGATCGGGCGGCGGCAAGTCGACGGTGTTTGCGCTGCTGCAGCGTTTCTATGACTTACAAAGCGGCCGCATTCTCGTTGACGGACAAGACATCTCCCGCGTTACCCAGGAGAGCCTGCGCGAGGCGATCGGCGTGGTGCCGCAGGACATCTCACTGTTTCATCGCTCGGTTATGGAAAATATCCGGTACGGGCGGCCCGATGCGTCAGACGAGGAGGTGCATGAGGCTGCTATCGCTGCGCGTTGCGATTTCATCGAAAGCTTGCCGTACGGCATGCGCACGCTGGTCGGCGAGCGCGGGATCAAGCTTTCCGGAGGCCAGCGACAGCGCATCGCGATCGCACGCGCCTTCCTCAAGAACGCGCCGCTCCTCCTTCTCGACGAGGCGACCTCGGCGCTCGACAGCGAGTCGGAAGAGGCGATCCGCGAGGCTCTCGGGCGCCTCATGCGCGGCCGCACCGTCATTGCGATCGCCCATCGGCTATCGACGGTGAGGAATTTCGACCGCGTCGTCGTGATGCAGCTTGGCAAAGTCGTCCAAGACGGCGCGCCCGACCTGCTCGTGCGGCGCGAAGGCCTTTACCGCGAATTGGTCCAGCGCGAGATGGACCGTCTCAACAGCAAGGCCGCATAGACGCTCCCCGGCGGGCTCAGCGGAAAATCGGCACGAAAAAACTTCTATCGTCGGACGGTTTCTTTGGATGACTTTATTCGCCGGAAGCGGATTGGGTCAGCTAAAAATCTCTTATTTCGGCGCCTTGGATTGACTTCGGCCGCGGCCATCAACGATTTGAGAGACCGGAGCGCCGGGTTTGCCGGCGAAATCATGATATGTCCGACACGACTGTTAACGATATTCGCCCGCAGCGCGCCGACGCGGTAACGGCTCCGATCAATGAGGATTGGCTCGCGGTTGTGCTCGGCCTCTCAATCTTCGTTCTGGCGCTGGCGGCACTTGTCAATGTCGACTTGATCGGCTGGGTCGTGACCACCTCGGTCTGGAGCAATCTGAGTCAGGCGCTGAAGGCGACCTCGAAAGATTTCTCTTCGCTCGGCGGAATTAGCGCGCTGATCGCGACCTATGTGGCGCTTCTCGTCGTGCTCAGCGCCAGTGCCGTGGCGCTCAAGGCCAACGTGACGCGTTTCGCGCTTGCCTTCACGGCCGTCTTCTGGATCGCTTACGCCAGCTGGGTGATCGGCAACTTCGCCAATTTCGCCGCCGTGACGCCCGCCGAACAGCAAAAATTCGGCATCAGCTGGTCGCTCAAGCTCACCAATGAAGGCGGCTATATTTTTGCGCTGATTGCCGGGCTGATCATCGCCAATTTCTTTCCGCGCTTCGCCGAAGCGGTCCGAGAAGCCGTACGGCCGGAGCTCTATATCAAAGTCGCCATCGTCATCCTCGGCGGCGTATTCGCCGTGACGGCGGCGGGAAAGCTCAGCCTGGCGAGTTCGCTGATCCTGCGCGGCGTCGCCGCCATCGTCGAGGCCTACCTGATCTACTGGGCGGTGGTGTATTTCGTCGCGCGCAAGTGGTTCGGCTTCAATCGTGAATGGGCCGCGCCGCTCGCCTCCGGCATTTCGATCTGCGGCGTCTCCGCCGCGATCGCCGTCGGCGGCGCAATCCGTGCCCGGCCGGTCGTGCCGGTTCTGGTATCGTCGCTGGTCGTTATTTTCGCCGTCGTCGAAGTGCTCATCCTGCCGTTCATCGCGCAGGCCTTGCTCGCGCACCAGCCGATGGTCGCCGGCGCCTGGATGGGGCTTGCGGTCAAAACCGACGGCGCCGCCGTCGCTGCCGGCGGCATTACCGAGTCGCTGATCCTGGCCAAAAATGCAGCCGAAGGCGTGAACTATCAGCCCGGCTGGATTCTCGGCACGGCGGCCACGATCAAGGTATTCATCGACATCTTCATCGGCATCTGGGCATTCGTGCTTGGCTACATCTGGACCAACCACATCAACGTCACGCGCGATCAGGACAAGGCCCGGGCCAAAGAGATCTGGCAGCGCTTCCCGAAATTCATCATCGGCTTTGTCATAACGTTCGCGGTCGGCCTTTACCTGGCGCTCGGCACACCCGCCGACATCGCCAAGAGGGTTCCGGCGGCGATCGGCGAGGCCAACACCTTCCGCGTCATCTTCTTTATTCTCACTTTCTTCTCCATCGGCGTATTGTCGAACTTCAAGACGCTGTGGCAGGAAGGATTTGGCAAGCTGGCCGCCGTCTATCTTCTCAGCCTGTTCGGCTTCGTCATCTGGGTCGGCCTTTTGATCTCCTGGATCTTCTTCAGCGGCATCACGCCGCCTTTGGCGAGCTAGTTCGAGGGCGTGCCCCGCGGGGCGTCCGCGACTGAATGGAGAGCGTCATGGCTCAATCGAATATCCGAGACGAACTGGACCGTGCCCAAGTCGAGCCGCTGCTGCCGATCGAGAAGAAGTTGATCGGTTGGAGTCTGACGATCGGCGTTGTCCTCCTCGTCGTGCTGGCGCTGCTCAATCACTTCGCGCCTGTGACATTCTGAAGAATTCGGTTGCGCATTTTCAACCGGTCCGGCGCTAGCGCTTGCGAACGCGCCATTGCAGGATGATCGGGAGTAAGGCAGGGTTCGGTTTCACCGATACCGAACCTGCCTACGGAACCCGCCGAGACCGATCATGAACGAACATCTCCGTTTGCAGAGCGAGCCCGTCACGGCTCCGGAAGAGCTGGGACTCGCAACCGCAGGACTCGATCGGCTGTCCGCGGTGATGCAGCGCGAAGTCGACACCGATCACGTGCCCGGCGTCTCGATGCTGATCGCGCGCCGCGGCAGGATCGGCTATCGACAGGATTTCGGCGCGTTGCGGCCGGGCGGTCCGCCCATGCCGGGCAATGCGATTTTCCGCATTTACTCGATGACCAAGCCGATCGTGACGGTCGCGCTGATGATCTCGCTCGAAGAAGGCAAGCTCTTCGTCGCCGATCCGATCGCCAAATTCATCCCCGACTTGGCCAACGTGAAGGTCGGCGTCGAGAGCAACGGCAAGCTCGACCTGGTGGCGGCCAAGCGAGCGATCACCGTTCACGATCTGCTGCGTCATACTTCCGGGCTGACCTACGCTTTCACCGGCAACGCTGCTGTTCAGCGCCGTTACGGCGAGGCGAAGCTGTTCACCGGCGATCCCGCCAACGCTAAGCAGTTCCTGACGAAGGACCTCAGCAGCGCGGAATTCGTCGCCGAGTTGGCCAAGCTGCCGCTGATCGCCCAGCCGGGAGACTCGTGGGACTACAGCCATTCCACCGACGTGATCGGCCGCCTCGTTGAAATCGTCTCCGGAAAAACCCTCGGCGCGTTCCTGCATGAGCGCATATTCGCGCCGCTCGGCATGACCGACACGGGTTTCTATGTGCCGGCGGAACAATATCCCCGCCTTGCCGATCCGTTTCCGTCCGATCCCGATGGCGGCCTGCCGGTGCAGCTTATCGAGATGCGCGGTGCGCCGCGCTTCGAGTCCGGCGGCGGCGGGCTGTTTTCCACGATGAACGATTATGCGCGGTTCGCGCAGGCGCTCTATCAAGGCGGAACGTTTGGCGGCAGCCGCCTCATCAGCCGCAAGACGCTCGAGTGGATGACGTCCGATCATCTGGGGCCGAATGTCCGTATCGGCACGCCTTCCCTGCTGCAGCCGGGACATACCTTCGGGCTGGGATTCGCCGTCCGGCGCGAAGCCGGCATGGGCCAGACGCCCGGCACGCCTGGCGAGTTCTTCTGGGGTGGCGTCGCCGGGACCTATTTCTGGGTCGCGCCGAAGGAAGAGCTCTACGCTCTGATGATGGTGCAGGCGCCGCGGCAGCGAGACTATTTCCGTCAGCTGTTCCGCACATTGGTATACGCCGCGCTCGCCTAGGGCTGCATCACTTACCGACGATATGCGTCGTGCTGCAACACCCGCACGCCAAACCAGCCCCAATAGACGCGATGCTTTTGGATCAGGCCTTCATCGTTCAGTTCCATTGACTCGACGAAGTCCATTTGCTCGCCGCCCGGCGTCTCTCGTGGATATTCCCAAATGAGCTTGCGCCCGTCGGTGAAGAAGCCTTCGCGATAGCGCTTGCGCGCCGGCGGCGTACGCTCAAAGACCAGCCGCACGAATTCGCGCAATTTCTCCCGTCCTTCAATCAGGCCGCTTTCCGCCTTCAACAGATGACAGACGAGCGGCGATTCGAGTACGCAATCGGGTGCATACAACGCCATCGCCGCGTCGACGCTCTTGCGACCCAACGCTTCATCCCAATCGCGATAGACCCGTTCGGCGGTTCGTTTAATGATCGCTTCAGACATCGCACTTCCACACGTTCGCGTCGTGACGCATGATGTCGAAAACTAACGTCGGCGGGGAGGTGGAACGCTACGGAAAAGACCGAACAGACAGCCTACGAAGGTGCGCTGCTATTCCACCGCAGGAGCTTGCGCGCTCCGTCCCAGATGTCTTGCATCACTTTTCCGGCGGGTTCCGCGCGTGCGAGACGTGCCGATTGTCCGGCCCAGACCTGCATACGGTTGGCGTCACCGACGCGCTGAGCCTCGTTGCGCATCGCCGCCGTCAAGCCGCGCTGGACCGGATAAGGCGCCGGCGGCGGCGCCTCCGGTGCCGTCGCGGCGCGCACATAATCGGTTGCAATGCTGCGTCCGGCGCGGCCGCTGAACGCGCGGCTGACCATCGTATCCTCCGGCGCTGTCCGCGCGAGCGCATCGGCCCAAGCCGGATGGAGCTTAGCCTCCGGACATCGCAGCAGCGCGGTTCCGATCTGCGCGGCGCTGGCGCCGAGCAACAAAGCGGCGGCCACGCCGCGCGCATCGGCGATGCCGCCGGTCGCGACCACCGGGATATTGATGGCGTCGACGACGGCGGGAACGAGCGCAAACAGCCCGACCATCTGCCGCTCCGCTTCTGCTGCATCGAAGCAGCCGCGGTGTCCGCCCGCTTCCATCCCCTGCACGGCCACGACGTCGGCGCCTGCTTGCTCGGCGGCACGCGCCTCGGCAACGGTCGACACGTTGGCAAACCACGCAATGCCGAAATTCTTCAGCTTGGCGACGAAGTCCGGCGGATAAAGTCCCATGACCGAAGAAACGATCGGCGGCCTGACGGCCAGCAACGCCTCGCACTGCGCCGCGAAATCCGGCGGCGTCGCATCGCCCGCGGTCGGCGCCACCGGCGGGCCGAAACGTTCAAGAAATGCCCGCACCTGATCCTCGTGCGCGCGATCGCGATGCGGCCGTGGATCCGGGATCCAAAGATTGATCTGATATGGCCCGTTGCCCTTGGTGCGAACCTCATCCGCCCATGCGACAATGTCGCTCGGCTGCATCAGCAGCGCGCCGCACGCACCGAGACTGCCGGCGTCCATGACGGCAATCGACAAGGACGGCGCAGAGGCCCCCGCCATCGGCGCCAGCAGCATCGGCAGCTGTAAGCCAAAGCGCCGGCAGAAAGCTTCAGCGCGGGATTGGTCGCGGGACATCTAGCCCCTCCTGTACTCAGCCACATGATCCGATCAAATCGAACGGGCTCACTGGGCCAGATATTACAAATGGAGAATGGCCTTATTTCAGCGGAGCATGAATTTTTCAAGACCCGCTTCCGGCCCGGCGAGCAACCCGGCCGTCGAGCGCGTTCCTAGCGCGCGAGGGAACTTCTTGAGGTCACGCCGAGAATCGCTGTCGCCACGATGTAGACGCCGATGCTCAACACGATGGGCAGCGTGTAGCTGTGGCTGACATCGAAGACGAAGCCGGCGGCGCTCGGACCGATCAGCGTCCCGAAAGCGACGCTGGTATAGAGGATGCCGATGAGGCTCGCGGCCTGGCGTCCGCCGAAATAGTCGATGACCACCGCCGGAGCAAGCGCGACGAATCCGCCGTAGAAGACGCCATAAACGAGCGCAAAGGCGGCGAGCGGCCAGAGGCTGAACGAGAATAGCCACATGACGAATGAAAGGCCCATGCCCACGAACATGACCAGAAAAGACAGCGGCCGGCCCAGCCGATCGGCCAAGCCGCCGAGCAAGAAGCGTCCCGCGGTACTGCCGACGCCGATCGCGCCGACCAGCAGCACCGCCGCCGACGGCGCGACGCCATAGTCGAGTGCGTAAGGCACGAGATGCACGAATGGGACAAACAATCCGAATGAACAGATAAAGCATGACGCATAGAGGCCGATGAAGCGCCGCGATGCGATGGCACTGCGCACCGACGCGCTCGCAGCAGCCGGCGCCCGGTCGGCCATTGCCGGCGGATCGCCATCGGCGCCAAGGCCGCGGCCGCGGGGGTCGTCCTCGATCAACAAAGCCATTCCCGCTCCCGCCACGATCGCGAAAATACCGAGGAACAGATAGGTTTCGCGCCATCCGAGAGCGCTGATCAAAAACGACGCCAGCGGCGGCACCACCAGCGTGCCGACGCCGATGCCGCTCACCGCGAGCCCCGAAGCAAAGCCGCGCCGGCGCAGGAACCATCGTTGTACCGCGCCGACAGCAGGTACATAGGAGCAGCCGATGCCCAGCCCGACACCGATGCCGTAGGCCGCATAGACCTGCAGCAAAGTCTGCGCGACGCTTGCGACAATAAGTCCGGCGCCGGTGAGGATCATGCCAATGACGGCCAGCAGCCGCGAACCGAAGCGGTCGGCCAGCGGCCCGGTGATTACGCCGAGCGCAAAGTAGAAAAACCCGGCGATGGAAAAGACCAGCGAAATCGATCCGCGCGACGCGGCGAAATCATGCTGCAGCGGCAGCAGGAAGGCGCTGAATGAGTAAGCGCATCCGAAGCCGACGAAGGTGACGGCGAAGGTTCCGACGACGACAAACCAGCCGTAAAAGATGCGCGGATTGGATACCGACGAGTTCGTGCTCACGTGCGTTCCCAGCAATGTGCCACCATGTCCGCGGCTGCGGAGCGATGCAAGCGCTAACATGGAGGGCTGGGCCGTCGGGCGCGAGCGTCAACGCTACGGACAATACCGAAGCGTTGTCCAGCCGATGAGTTAGTCGTCGTAGGTTTCGTGCACGGCGACCGCGCCCCGCTTCCAATAGGCCGCCGCCTTCACCCGATCCTTGGGCAAGCCGCGCTTGTCAACGAGATAACGACGCAGCGCCTTGGCCGCGGCCGCTTCGGCCGCCACCCAGACATAGCCCTCGCCCGGCGGAAGCGCCAACTCGGCAAGCGCTTTTTGCAGCAGCAACTCGCCGCCCGCCGCCGCGCCATCCCGCATCTCAAGACGAGCGCGGGTTTTGAATTGCTGTTCTTCGCCAGCGTCCGGAACCTCGATAACGGCGATAACGCGCGTGTCCGCCGGCAATTCTTCCAAGCGGCGGCCGATGGCCGGCAAGGCCGCCTCATCGCCGACCAACAGATACCAATCGAAATCGTCAGGCGCGATGAAAGAGCCGCGGGGCCCGCCGATACCGAGGAATTGTCCCGGCTGCGCCTGTTCTGCCCAGGTGGTCGCCGGGCCGTCGCCGTGCAGGACGAAGTCGATCGTCAGCGCATTCGACGCCGGATCATAATGGCGCGGGGTGTAGTCGCGCGCGGCAGGACGCGGAGCGCCCTCGGGATAAACGGGACCGTTCGGGCTCGGCGTCGGCAAAATCGGCTTGTCCTGACCGGGCTGCGGGAAGAACAGTTTCACGTGATCGTCGTGGGCGGCGCTGATGAATCCGTTGAGGGCCTCGCCGCCGACAACGACGCGGACCATTTTGGGCGTCAGGCGGCTAACGGCGCGCACCTGCAGCAACCGCGTTTTTGTCTCGTGGCGAACGCGCCGCGCTGTGCGCTCGGTTGTTTGGAACGTTTCTGACATGGATCGCCTATGTTGACCTGACGGTCTGAAAGATATGCGTTATCACCGTCATATCAATGCGCGATCGCGGCAGTAAGGGGGAGACCGCAATGCTGGCATACCCTAGAGCGCAATCGCTTCAGAATGAATCGATTGGCGCTCCAACATTTTGGTGGAGCATGATCTTTTCGGAAAACCGGATTCTACTTTTCCGGATCATGCTTAGCGGACGAAGGCCACGGCAGCGCCCAGCGGCGCCGGTCGCGCTCGATCAGTTCCGAACCCTTGTCGACGCTTGCAACGCCATAGGCGCTCGCTGCATCAACCCATGCCCCGCAAGGCGGAAGCCCGCTCGCGATGCAGCTTGAGCTGATCGAGAAGGCCGACGGTGATCAGACCCGAGAACAGCGAGCTGACGTCAAAAGTGCACGTGGCGCAGTTTTTCCGGATTGCGCACGAGATAAATCGCGACGATCCGGCTGCCGTTATGCTCGAAAGCAATGGTGTCGATCGCGCCGTCTTCCTCGCGCATCACGAAGCCGGCTAGGCCGTTCACCGTTGCGGGGCGCACCTGCATGGCCGCCAGCGCCAGGTTCTTGCGTGTGATGCCCGCTAGGAAGCGCAGAATCTTATCCGCGCCGTGGATTGGGTTGAGCGCCGCAATGCGCTTGCCGCCGCCATCCGAATAGAGCACCGCGTCTTCGGCCAGTAGCTTGGTCAGGGTCGCCGTATCGCCCGATTGCGCGGCAGCGGCAAAGGCCG
>Ga0116217_10004263_pt1 | contig 12782 bp, 11 predicted proteins | sample Sb_taG_6_FD_89697 | JGI IMG/M metagenome (GOLD analysis project Ga0116217, IMG submission 89697) | Peat soil microbial communities from Weissenstadt, Germany - Sb_50d_4_PS metaG | ecosystem: Environmental > Terrestrial > Soil > Wetlands > Peat | place: Germany: Weissenstadt | collected 2010-09-21 | reverse complement strand
GGGGGGGGGGGGGGGGGGGGGGGGGGGGGGGGGGGGGTGGGGGGGGGGGGGCGGGGGGGTTGGGGGGGGGGGGGGGGGGGGGGGAGGCTCATGGCTACTGCTTGCCGTCGGGCAGCGGCGTGAGCTTCGGCGCCTTGTCGTTCTTGCGTCGCGGTCGCAGGCGGCGCGCTGCGTTCTGCACCCAGGTGTCGGCGTCGCGCGAGCGGTCGCGCACGGTGTCGGTGATCTGATCGACGAAGCCGGCGCTCTGGTGGGAGATCGCTTCGGTGACCGATGGGCTGCGGGCGATCTCATCGACGAGCGTCCACAGCTCCTCGCTTTCCAATAGGAGAGTCACTATCTGCTCGGCGATGCCGTCCTCGAGGATGCGCTCGGCGATGCGCTGGACGACGCCGGCGGCCTCGATGCGCTCGAGCACGCGATCGATGGCCTCGCCGGCGAGTACGACATCGAGAGCGTCGAGGGCCATGCTGCCGGCCGCTGCGCCGAGCGCCGCGCGGGTGCGCCGCTCGACCGCCAGCCCTGCGTCGAACAGCGCGGCGGCGCCCCGCAAGGGGATGCTCGTCACCCGGGTGCCGGCGTCAAAAAGGGAACCTACGATGCTCACGGGTTGCTCGCGCTTGCGGGTTGCTCGCGCTCACGGGCTGCTCGCTCACGGGTTGCTCGGGCTGCCCACGGCCATGGGTGATCGTAGTCGCCGGCGGCGCAGCCGGCAATCGTGCGCGCACCACGTTTGACATTCGCGCTCATACCCGCCGCCGCGCCTCGCACGCGATCGGCTCCGAGCGGCCCAAAGCGTTGCATCCTCGCCGCGGCCTATCGTGCGAGCCTATGTCCGTGTTCCTCTCAGCCTCGCTCGCCGGCGATGAGGCGGTGCTGTGCTTTCCCTATGACGAGCGCCTGCGCCAGCTGCTGCGGGCGATCCCGGGGCGGCGCTGGGATCCCGTGGGGCGGGTTTGGTGCCTGCCGCTGGATCCGCCCGATCGGGCCGAGGCGCTGGCGCGGCTGCTGGAGGGCCTGCCGGAGGAGGCCATGGTGAGCGAGGGGCTCGCGCGCACGATCGCGCGCCGGCGGGCCAGGCGCCATCGCGGGGAGTGCCTCGTGGACCTCGTCAGGCCCGATGCGCACTGGTGGCTGGGCTTCGCCACCGACACAGCTCCGGAGCTCGTTCAGGCGCTGCTGGAGCATCCCCGCGCACGCAGCCTGCCGGCGATCGGCCGCGCGCTGATCCCGGTGGACGAGGACGCCGCGCGCATGCTCGAGATGCTGCGCGAGCAGAGCGCGCATCTGCATCTCAGCCACGCCGCTCGGCGCGCGCTCGCATCCCACAGCCGCCGCGCGGCCAGCGACCGCCGCGCCGCTCGCGTGCGCGAGAGCAGAACGCCGGCTCTCGACGTCGATCGAATGCCTGCCCTCAACGCCGATCCCTTCGGGGTGGAGGAACTGGAGGCGCTCCTCGCCGAGCAGGCCAACCGTGTGACGCCTCCGCAGCCGTCGCACGAGCTCAGCGAGCGACACGCTCGGGAGGCGCAGCTCGTGGCGCTGTCCGCGGCCACCGAGGGGACGCTCCAGGTCTCCGGCCTGGGCGGCGAGCTCAAGCCCTTCCAGCGCGCGGGGGTGAGCTATCTGCTGGCCCAGCGCCGCGCCTTCCTCGCCGACGAGCAGGGGCTGGGCAAGACGATCGAGGCGCTGGCGACGCTCGAGGCCGACGGCGCCTATCCGGCGATCGTGGTGTGCCCGGCGAGCCTCAAGCTCAACTGGCTGCGCGAGTCCGAGCGCTGGCTGCCGCACCGCAGCGCGCGGGCGCTCGCCGGGGTCGGCATACGGGCGGGCGCCCTCGGCGCGCCCGTGGACGTGACGGTGGTCAACTACGACATCGTGGCCGCGCGCCTGCACGAGCTGCGTGCGCTTGCGCCCCGCGCGCTCGTGCTGGACGAGTCCCACTACTGCAAGAACGCCCGCGCCAAGCGCACCCAGGCGGTGGCGCAGTTGGCGGCGGCGGTGCCGCAGGCGGGCCTCGTGCTGGCATTGACGGGCACGCCGATCATGAACCACCCCAAGGAGCTGATCTCCCAGCTGCGCATCCTCGGGCGGCTGGGCGAGTTCGGCTCAGGGATGCGCTTCACGCTGGACCTCCACGGCCACGAAGCCCACCAGCGCCTGCACTGGCAGCTGCGCGCGCGCTGCTTCGCGCGGCGCCTCAAGCGCGACGTGCTGCCGCAGCTGCCGCCCAAGACGCGCGCGGTGGTGCCCGTGGAGCTCGACAACGAGCCCGAGTACCGCCTCGCCGAGCGCGACCTCGTGGCGTGGCTGCAAAGCCAGCCGCTCGACCTCGACGAGCTCGACGCCCGCGTGGCCGCGGCGCTGCGCGCCGAGCGCCTGGTGCGCCTCAACGCGCTCAAGCTGCTCGCCGCCCGCGGCAAGCTCCACGCGGCGCTCGCCTGGATCCACGACTTCTGCACTTCGGGCGAGCGCCTGGTGGTGTTCGCCCACCACCGCGAGATCCAGCGCGCCATCCTGGAGCGCTTCCCCGCTGCGCTGCACATCCTCGGGCAGGACAGCCACGCGGCCCGCGACGCCGCCTGGCATGCCTTTCAGGAGCCCGACTCGGGTGCCAACCAGCTGCTGCTGTGCTCGATCGAGGTGGCCGGCCAGGGGGTCACGCTCACACGCTCCTCCAACGTGGCCTTCCTGGAGCTCGACTGGACGCCGGCCAAGCACGACCAGGCGGAGGACCGCTGCCACCGCATCGGCCAGCAGGACGCCGTCAACGCCACCTACCTATTGGCGGCCGGCACCATCGATGAGACCATCGCCACCCTGCTGGAGCGCAAGCGCGCCCTCATCGGCGCCGTCACCGACGGCGAGCACGAGGACGAGGAGGGAGTGGTGGACGCGCTCGTGCGCGAGCTTCGCGCCGCGCCCTACCGTCACCTGCGCGCGGTCGCCTGACAGGATCGCGCGGCGCGACGCCTCAGGCGGCCCGGCGCACGCCCACCTCATGCCTCGCCGCGGCCTCCCGCAGGATCTCCAGCATCGCCGGGGCAGCGGGTGCCAGTTTGCCCCCGAATGGCACCGCCGCGATCACCTGGCGCACTGGCGGATCGGGGGTCAGCGCGCGCACCACGATGTCCTCGCGCACCACCGACAGCGCCAGCTCGGGGATGAAGGCCACGCCCACGCCCGCCCCCACCAGGCCCTGCACGGTTTGATAATCATCGCTCTCGAAGGCCACATTGGGCTCGAAGCCCGCAGCGTGGCAGCAGCGCACCACGTGCCTCGCGCAGGGGCTCGGGCGCGAGGTCTGCACCCATGCCTCGCCGTGCAGCTCCTCCAGGCGCAGCTCCCGTCGCCGCGCCAGGGGGTGTTTGCGCGGCAGCGCCAGGTACAGCGCATCCTGGAGCAGCTCCACCCGCGTCAGGTTCTCGCCCCGCGTCAGGCTCTCGCCCAGCGGGTCGCCGGCGTCGGCGAACTCGAACAGCAGCGCCAGATCCAGCTCGCCCGCGTCCAGCCGCGGCGCGATCTCCTCGGGCTCGCCCTCGGCCAGCGTCAGCTGCACCTGCGGGTGCCTCGCGCGGAACTCCGCGATCGCCAGCGGCATCAGCGTGGCGCCCGCCGTGGGGAAGGAGGCCATGCGCAGCTGTCCCCCGCGCAGGCCCGCCAGCTCTCCCAGCTCCGCCTCGGCCGCCTGAAGGCGCGCGAGGATTCCCTCCGTGTGGCTCACCAGCGCCCGCCCCGCCGCGGTCGGCCGCACGCCGCGCGGGCGGCGCTCCAGCAGCGCCATCCCCGCTTCGGACTCCAGCACCGCGATCTGCTGGGAGACGGCCGACTGCGTGTAGCTCATCGCCTCCGCCGCCCCCGAGAAGGAGCCGTGCTCGGCCACCTCCCTCAGCACCCTCAGACGGTTCACGTTCAGCATCGCCTTGACCCTAGCAGTAGGTATTAGGAAAACCGGCCCTCTTCATTATAAAAATTATTTGCGCTGATGGCAGGCACGTGCAACTCTGACGTGGAACCCACCAACGTCTCACCACCCTTTAGATCGGAGAGAGCCGCCATGTCCACCAAGATCATCGTCTCCTACGACGGCACCAACAACGAGGACGACGCCATCGCCCTCGGCCGCATCCTCGCCCGCGCCGGCGCCGAGCCCGCGCTGGCCTACGTCCGCCACACCCACGAGCCCGAGGCCGAGCGCGAGGCCCTCGCTCAGCACGAGGCCGACGCGCTGCTCGAGCGCGGCGCCGCGCTGCTCGGCTCAGGGGACGTGCAGCGCCACGTCGTCTCCGACCGCTCCACACCCGAGGGTTTGCGCGCGCTCGCCGAACGGCAGGGCGCCTCCGTGGTCGTCTTCTGCTCGGACTCCCACACCGCCAAGGGTCACATCGGCGTGGGCAACTCCGCGCAGCGCCTGCTCGAGAACGGGCCCATCGGCGTGGCCATCGCCCCCGTCGGCCTCGCTCAGCGCTCCGATGCGCACCTGCGCCAGGTGGCCTTCACCGGGGATCCCAGCGACGCCGCCGCCCAGGAGACGGCCGCGAGCCTCGCCGATGCGCTGGGCGCCAGCGTGGGCAGCGCCTCGCAGCCGGCCGAGCTTCTGGTGGTCGGCTCGCGCCCGGAGTCCGAGCAGGGCCGCGTCAACGTCAGCGCCGCCTCCATGCGCCTCATCGACGACGCCGCCTGGTCGGTGCTGATTCTGCCCCGCGGCGTCGCCCTCGCCTTCGGCTCGCCCGTCTCGCTCAGCGCCTGATCCGCCGGCGCATGCGCGCGTAGCGCACCAGTGCCTGTAGGAAGTCCAGGGTCCCGCCGAGCAGATGGCCGGCGGGGCCCCTCCACAGCCACGTCTCCATGCGGCGCGCCACGGCGCTTGGGGTGCTGCGCATGGGCCGCACGGTATCGTGGCCCCACGATGGCCGCCTCCGCCTCCGCCTCCACCACGGCCCCCGCGCTCTCCACCACCGTCGCCGAGCTGCCCGAGTCGCGCGTGCGCGTGCAGGTGCAGGTCTCTCCGCGCGAGGTCGAGAGCCAGCTCGAGCGCAGGGCGCGCCGGCTCGGACGCGAGCTCAAGCTCCCCGGCTTTCGCCGCGGCAAGGTGCCCGCCCCGCTCGTGCTTCAGCGCATCGGCCGCGAGGCCGTGCTCGAGGACGCCGTCCGCGACGCCCTCGCCGGCTGGTACGCCGAGGCCATCGCCGTCTCGGGCATCGTCCCCGTCGGCGATCCCCAGCTCGACCTCGGCGATCTGCCTCCGCAGGGGCAGGCGCTCGAGTTCTCCATCGAGATCGGCGTGCTGCCCACCGCCGTGCTGGGCGAGTACAGGGGCCTCGAGGTGGGGCGCCGCGAGGCCCATGTGGAGGAGCAGAAGGTGGAGGAGGAGATCGCGCGCCTGCGCGAGCGCCTGGCCAAGCTCAATACCGTAGAGCGCCCCGCGCAGCCGGGCGACTTCGTGGTCATCGACTATCTTGGATCGTTGCCCGCGGAGGACGGCTCGCTGGAGCCCTTCGAGGGCGGCGAGGGGCGCGACCAGCTCGTCGAGTTGGGCTCAAGCAGCCTCATCCCCGGCTTCGAGGAGGCGCTCGCCGGGACCAGCGCCGGCGAGCGCAAGGACATCGAGCTCACCTTCCCCTCCGACTACGGCCACGAGCAGCTCGCCGGCCAGGTCGCCTCATTCGCGGTCACCATCAAGGACGTCAAGCGCAAGGACCTGCCCGAGGTTGACGAGGACTTCGCCATCGATGTCGGCTTCGACAGCGTGGACGAGCTGCGCGAGGACATCGCCGGGCGTCTGCGCGAGGCAGATGAGAAGCGTCTGGAGGGCGAGTTCCGCCAGGCCGCGCTCGACGCCGCGGTGGCGCAGGCCAGCGTGCAGACGCCCCCCGCGCTGGTGGCCTCGCGCGCGCAGGAGATGTGGGAGCGCATGCTCCACTCCCTCTCTCACCGCGGCATCACGCGCGAGGCCTACCTCCAGATCGACGGGCGCCCCGAGCAGGACATCCTCGCCGAGCTCCTTCCCGACGCCGAGCAGGCCCTGCGCCGCGAGGCCCTTCTCACGGCCGTCGTGGCGGCCGAGGGCATCAGCCCCTCCGAGGCGCAGCTCCTGGAGGCCGTCGCCCCCACCGCCGAGCGCGAAGAGCTCACGCCCGCGCAGGTGCTCGAGAAACTGCGCGCCGCCGGGCGCCTGGAGGAGCTGCGCGAGGACCTCGCCGCGCGCCAGGCCATCGATCTCATCGCCGCCCACGCCAAGCCGATTCCCATCGAGCAGGCCCAGGCGCGCGAGAAGCTCTGGACGCCTGAGAAGCAGGCCAGGGCCGCGAGGGCCGAGCTTGAGGAGGGGGCGGGCGCCGCCGCGGCGCCCGGGGGATTGTGGACGCCCGACCGCTAGCCTTGGACCATCCTGAAGGAATACCGCCCGCGAAGCGAAACTGAAGCGAGGATCATGAGCCCACTTGTACCAATGGTTGTCGAGCAGACCTCGCGCGGCGAGCGCGCCTTCGACATCTACAGCCGCCTGCTCAACGAGCGCATCATCTTCCTCGGCACCCCCGTGGACGATCAGATCGCCAACCTCATCGTGGCCCAGCTCCTGCACCTGGAGTCCGAGGACCCCGAGAAGGACGTCTCGCTGTACATCAACACCCCCGGCGGCTCCGTCTACGCGGGCCTGGCCATCTACGACACCATGCAGTTCATCAAGCCCAAGGTGCAGACCATCTGCGTGGGCATCGCCATGTCCATGGGCGCGCTTCTGCTCGCCGGAGGCGCGGAGGGCAAGCGCATGGCGCTGCCCAACGCCAAGATCCTCATCCACCAGGTCTCCTCCAGCTTCCAGGGCCAGGCCACCGACATCGAGATCCACGCCAAGGAGATCATCGACGTGCGCATGCGCCTGGACGAGATCATCGCCAAGCACACCGGCAAGGACCTCGAGGAGGTCCGCAAGGACACCGAGCGCGACTACTTCATGAGCTCCGAGGAGGCCAAGGAGTACGGCATCATCGATCGCGTGATCTCAGAGCACTAAGCTCTGGGGAGCGCGGGGCAAACGCCGACGAAGAGGGAAGGGAACGCACCGCACACCATGGCCCGGCCCACAGATTCCAACGAGCAGCTCCTATGCAGCTTCTGCGGCAAGTCCCAGCGGCAGGTCAAGAAGCTCATCGCCGGCCCCGGCGTGTACATCTGCGACGAGTGCATCGACCTCTGCAACGAGATCATCGACGAAGAGCTCGCCGCGCCGCCCTCCTTCGACCTCGACAACCTGCCCAAGCCGCGCGAGATCTACGAGGTCCTCGACGAGTACGTCGTCGGGCAGGACCCCTCCAAGCGCACGCTCTCGGTGGCCGTCTACAACCACTACAAGCGCGTGCAGATGATGCAGTCCGGCGATTCGGACATCGAGCTGCAGAAGTCCAACATCCTCCTGCTCGGTCCGACGGGCTGCGGCAAGACGCTCCTCGCGCAGACGCTCGCGCGCATCCTCAATGTTCCGTTCGCGATCGCCGATGCCACGGCCCTGACCGAGGCCGGCTATGTGGGGGAGGACGTCGAGAACATCCTCCTCAAGCTCATCCAGGCCGCCGACTTCGACGTCAAGAAGGCCGAAACGGGGATCATCTACATCGACGAGGTGGACAAGATCGCGCGCAAGGCCGACAACCCCTCGATCACGCGCGACGTCTCCGGCGAAGGGGTCCAGCAGGCGCTGTTGAAGATCCTCGAGGGCACCACCGCCTCGGTGCCGCCCCAGGGCGGGCGCAAGCACCCCCACCAGGAGTTCCTCACGATCGACACCACCAATGTTTTGTTCATCTGCGGCGGCGCCTTCGCCAACCTCGACAAAGTCATCGAACGGCGCATCGGCCACAACGGCGTCGGCTTCGCGGCCTCCATCGAGACCAAGGCCGAGCGCGACACCGGCGAGATCTTCGAGCAGTGCCTCCCTGAGGACCTCATCGAATACGGCCTCATCCCCGAGTTCATCGGCCGCCTGCCCGTGATGTCCGCCGTGCACCAGCTCACGCGCGAGGATCTCGTCTCGATCCTCACCGAGCCGCGCAACGCTTTGGTCAAGCAGTTCCAGCGCTTCTTTTCCTTCGACGGCATCGAGCTGGTCTTCGCCGACGACTCACTCGGCGCCGTCGCCGAGAAGGGCCTCGAGCGCGAAACCGGCGCCCGCGGCCTGCGCTCGATCATGGAGGAGATCCTTCTCGACGTCCAGTTCGAACTGCCCTCCCGCCGCGACGTCAAGAAGTGCGTCGTCACCAAGGAGACCGTCGAACGCGGTCTCACCCCCACCCTCGTCACCGAGGCCGTCCCCGACGACGAAGACGCCGAAGAGCCCCGCCATCTGCGGGAAGAGTCGGCGTAGACCAAGGCATGAGGGTGGGGAAAGCCACAGATATCGGTCCCGACGACCTCGAACAGCTCTCTACCCGGGAATTGCATGATCGCGCCATGCACCGCGCGGAGAAGCACCTCGACGTCAAGTTCCTATGGTCGCTTTTGGAGATGATCCCGGCCGCCGAGGCGGTCAGCGGCGACGTCGGCGAGGCCGACTTCGACTCTCAGGTCGCGCGCGGGCAGATCTCTGACGCGCTGCACAGTGGCGACGGCAAGCTCGGCAACGCGCTGCGCCCAGTCTTCATCGACTATCTGCGCAAGCACCCAGACGCCTAATTCTCGCGGGATCGGCGCCGGCGCCGGCGCAGCCGCTTCGCAGCCTCCAGCGCCTCGACGTCGATGAGGTCCTGTGGACGGCCCGCGGCGCGCTTCATTGCGAGCAGATCCTCGATCGACGCGATCCGCACAGAATAGTCCGCCAGCTCCATGATGTCAGCGCGCCTGCGCAGCGACTCATAGCTGGGTCCGCCCGACGGTTCGACGAGCAGGTCGATATCTCCGGCCGATGTGGTCAGGCAAAGAATCTGGGTGCCGCGTAGGGTGCGCCCGTCGGGCACGAACGGGACGTCCTCGTCGATGCCGCGCAGGCGGGCGTCATGCGCAACCAGCACCCTGCCCAGGGCATCGAGGTTCTCTTGAGCTGGTGAGTAGCAGATGTCGAGATCCTTGGTGAAGCGAGGCATGGCCTGCATGATGACCGCCACGCCGCCCACGATCACGAAGTCCACATCATGCTCGACGAGTTCGCGCACCAGCGTGCGCGGGATGTGATCAGACAGATTCGCCACGGGCGCGCGCTCCGGCGAGGGCCAGTTCACGACCCCACTCGTTCATGCTTTCCATCTGGGCAAATCGCTGCTCGGGGCTCAACCTGAGCTGCTGGGCGATCAGCGTTTCATCGATGTTTGATTGCCACGGGCTCGCCTCAAGCTCCAGTCGCCGCCCGGCTGCCCGCAGTGTTCTGTCCAGCGTCTCGACGGTGGGATTGGAGCTGGGACGCTCCAGCTTTGCGACAGCCGCCTGGCTGACTCCAAGGCGCCGAGCGAGCTGCGCCTGGCTGAGCCCGGCTTTACGCCGGGCGTCCTTGATCAGAGCGGCTGCGTCGAACATGATCTCATTATAACTTATAAGTTGTCAGTCTGGTCGTTGGCTTCGGTGATGCTGAGACCGGGCGGTCCCCACACCGGTAGCGCCCAGCCCCAGAGTTAGACTCACGCTCCCATGGCGAACCCGATCGACGAGCTGGAGGGACGGACCCGTTTCGAGCCGGCCGAGGTGGAGCCGCGGATCACCGAGCGGTGGCTTGCGAGCGGGCTGTTTCATCCCGCGCCGGAGGGGGTGGCCGGGGAGAACTACTCCATTGCGATCCCGCCGCCCAACATCACGGGGTCGCTGCACATGGGACACGCGCTCAATGGGGCGATCCAGGATGTGCTGATTCGCTACCACCGCATGCTCGGGCGGCGGACGAAATGGATCCTGGGCACCGACCACGCGGGGATCGCCACGCAGGCGCAGGTCGAGAAGGCGCTGCGGGCGGAGGGCACGAGCAGGCAGGAGATCGGCAGGGAGGCGTTCGAGCGGCGCGTGTGGGAGTGGCGCGAGCACTACGGGCACACGATCGTCGAGCAGTTCAAGCGGCTGGGGGCCTCCTGCGACTACGAGGAAGAGCGCTTCACGCTCGACGAGGGCTACCACCGGGCCGTCGTCAAGGTGTTCGTGGACCTCTACGAGCAGGGGCTGATCTACCGCGACCGCTACATCGTCAACTGGGACCCCGGCTCGCAGTCGGCGATCTCCGACCTGGAGGTGCAGGAGCGCGTCGAGAACGACACGCTCTACTCGATCCGCTACGACCTGGAGGGGGAGGGCGGAGAGCGCGTGGGAGCGGGCGGGGAGGGCGAGCGAAAGGACGGGGGCAGCGTCACGATCGCCACCGTCAGACCCGAGACGATGCTGGGGGACACCGCGATGGCCGTCAACCCCCGGGACGAGCGCTACCGCGATTTGGTGGGGCGCGCGGCGGTGCTGCCGCTGGTGGGCAGGCGCCTGCCCATCGTCGCCGACGAGTACGTGAAGATGGACTTCGGCACGGGTCAGCTCAAGGTCACGCCTGCGCACGACCCCAACGACTTCGAAATTGGACAGCGCCACGAGCTGGAGCAGGTGTCCGTGATCGGCGAGGACGGGCGCATGACATCCGAGGCGGGAGAGCGCTTCGCGGGGCTCACGGTGATGGAGGCGCGCGCGGCGGTGGTGCAGGCGCTCAAAGAGGAAGGGCGGGTCGTCGCCGAAGAGCCCTACGAGCACGAGGTGCCCTATTCGCATCGCTCGGGCGAGCGCATCGAGCCGCTGATCTCGTTGCAGTGGTTCATGCGCATGGACGAGCTGGCCGCGCCCGCGATCGAGGCGGTCACGAGCGGGGCCGTGCGGATCGTGCCCGACAACCACCGGCGCGTGTATCTGGACTGGATGGAGAACATCCGCCCGTGGTGCATCTCGCGGCAGCTGTGGTGGGGGCACCGGCTGCCGGTGTACTACTGCGCGACCTGCGATCACGTGCACGTCGCCGCGCAGGCGCCCGCCGAGTGCGAAGTGTGCGGCGGGGAGTTGCGCCAGGAGGAGGACGTGCTGGACACCTGGTTCTCCTCGGCGCTGTGGCCCTTCGCCACCCTGGGCTGGCCCGAGGAGACCCCCGCGCTTGAGGCCTTCTACCCCACGAAGGTGCTCTCGACCGCGCGCGACATCCTGTTCCTGTGGGTGGCGCGCATGATCATGATGGGTCTGCGCTTCACCGGCCAGGCGCCCTTCGCGGACGTCTACATCCACACGGTCATCCAGGCTCTCGACGGGCGGCGGATGTCCAAGTCGCTGGGCACCGGCATCGACCCGCTGGAGGAGATTGACCGGCACGGGGCCGACGCCGTGCGCTTCGGGTTGCTGGCGATGAGCTCATCGCAGGACGTGCGCTACTCGGCCGAGAAGGTCCAGCAGGGCCAAGCGCTGGCCAACAAGCTCTTCAACGCGGCGCGCTTCGTGTTGCTGCGCATCGCCGAGATTCCCGGGGCGCGGATCGATGCCGGAGCGCAATCCGTAACCGAGCCCCGGGCAGTGGAGGATCGCTGGATCCTCTCGCGCTTGCAGCAGATCGAGGCCGATACCGCGGCGCGGATCGAGGACTACGACTTCTCCCATGCCGCGCTGGGGTTATACGACTTCGTCTACGGGGAACTGTGCGACTGGTACCTGGAGCTGGTCAAGCACCGTCTGGCCGGCGATGGCCACGGTGGTGGGGAGGAGGGCGGGGGCGAGGAGGATGGCGGCGAGGAGGACCGCCGGGCGCTGGCGGCGACGCTGCTGTACGTGCTGCGCGAGACGGTGGCCATGTGACCCGGTGATCCCGTTCGTGACGGAGGAGCTGTGGTCCTATCTCGACGGCGCGGGGCTGCTGGCCGGTGCGCCCTATCCCCGGGGCGAAAGGGCGCTGATCGACCCCGATGCCGAGGTGTGCATGGAGCGCGCGATCGAGGCGATCACATCGATTCGCGGCTGGCGCGACGGCATGGGCGCGCGTCCCGGTGCGATCATTCCGGCACGCCTGAATGCGCAGGGCTACGAGGCGACAACGCGGCCGTGGGCAGGCTGGCGCGCCTGGACCTCTCGCCCGAGCGGGATGGGGCCACGCCCGTCGCCTCGGTGCCCATACCCGGGGGCACGCTCGAAGTGCTCTCCGACGAGGGCCTGGATCTAAAGGCCGCCGAGCGTCGCCGCGAGGCCGAGCGTGAACGGCTGCACGAGGAGATCGGGCGCGTGCGCGCCAAGCTGGCAAACGAGGGCTTCGTGGCCAAGGCCCCGGCCGCGGTGGTGGATGGCGAGCGCACCAAGCTGACGCATCTGCAGGCCGAGTTGGAGGCGCTGTGAGCGGTGAGCGCAGGAGCGGCGAGCCCCCCTGGAGCGGCGAGCGCGCCGAGCGCCACCTGCGCTCGCTGGAGCTGTTCGGGATGCGCTTCGGCCTGGACCGGATGCGGCGGATGATGACCGTCATGGGCTCCCCGGAGCGGAGCTTTCGCTCGATCCACGTGGTGGGCACCAACGGCAAGACCTCCACCACGCGCATGACGGCGGCGATCCTCGAGCGCCATGGGGTGCGCACGGGCTCCTACACCTCCCCGCACCTGGTGTCCTATGGCGAGCGCGTGCAGGTGCGCGAGCGGGAGGTGTCGATGGGCGCCTTCGCCGCGGCGGTGGCCAGGGCGGCGTGGGCGGCGGAGCGGGTCAATCGCACCCTGGCGCAGGACGATCACGTGACGCAGTTCGAATTGCTCACGGCGGCTGCGTTCTGGGAGCTGGCGCGGCGGGGGGTGGAGGTGGCCGTGGTCGAGGCT
>Ga0116217_10004260_pt1 | contig 12784 bp, 9 predicted proteins | sample Sb_taG_6_FD_89697 | JGI IMG/M metagenome (GOLD analysis project Ga0116217, IMG submission 89697) | Peat soil microbial communities from Weissenstadt, Germany - Sb_50d_4_PS metaG | ecosystem: Environmental > Terrestrial > Soil > Wetlands > Peat | place: Germany: Weissenstadt | collected 2010-09-21 | reverse complement strand
TTCCTCTCCGCGCATGCGCTCGGCTTCACCTGGTACAACGTGCTCAACTGCACCAACTGGGTGATCAACGGACTGTCCGAGCGCTTTCCCAAGCTGCCGGTGATCTGGATGGAATCCGGGCTCGCCTGGATTCCGTTCCTGATGCAGCGGCTCGACCACGAATACATGCTGCGGCCGTCGGAAGCGCCGCTTCTGAAAAAGAAGCCGTCGGACTACATGCGCGAGATGTATTACTCGTCGCAGCCGATGGAGATTCGAGATTACGACGCGATGGAAACGACCTTCCGCATGATCAACGCGGAAACCCAGCTCCTCTATTCATCCGACTATCCGCATTGGGATTTCGATCTGCCGTCGACCATCTGGGATCTGCCGTTCTTGTCGGAGAAGGGCAAACACAACATCTTGGGCGGTACCGCCGCGCGGCTGTTCAAGCTTCCCCCGCGCAACGAGAAGCAGAAAGAGAATCTGAAACGATTTGGCAATCTTGTCGTGGCGTGAGTACGCCCCCAAAGATATTGTAGAAACAGTCTGGTTCGCGAGTGGCGGAGACGTGCGGGGCGGGCGCTTGCCTCTATCGCTTCCAAGTCAGTTCAAATAAGCCCCAAGCCGACCAGGCTCTGGAGCCCGCCAAGTCCGGCCATCAGCCAGGCCCCGCGGCATGCCGCCATAGAGCGTCCACGTCCTGTTCGAGGCAATAACTGAAATTCTTGGCGTCCAGGTGCATCTTCAATTGATTGTCGGGGGGCAGGTGCGCAATTTCGAAACGCTCGCTCTTTTCCAAAACACTCATCCTAATGATCGCCTCCATGGAGCGCGCTCCATGCGAGAATGTTCTTGTAGCCAGCAACGCGTTTACAATCTTTCGATCAATCCTTGCTTCCCGCGGTTCGCCTTGAGAAAAAATCTTGTCCAAATGAAGCTCGAGCATGCTGCGAAGAGTAAAAGCTCGCCGCATCAAAAAGGACGGCTCGGTCACGATGACCTGCTTGCTCGCACTGTCGGAATTGACTGCTTCGGCATCGGGTGAGAAGCCAATGATGTCCATGTGTGCGTGCAAGCGGCTAAGGAAATCAACCCCCTTGAAGTTCGGCTGATCGTTAGCCTCTTTACTTTGAACACGCTCACTATTTTCTTTCATGTCCTTCGCGAAGTCGGCGAACTTCTTGTAAATGCCTCCAGCGAAGACGAAAATTACCCGGCCTAAGGGATGTACGATTCGGTCCGATCGAAATTCCCCGTCCTGTAAGGGCGCCAAAAAATGCTTGAGCCAGAAAAACGGAGATTCTCTAACTGTACAGTCAAACTCATCAAAAAATAGCATCGGAATCTTGCCCCGGAGTACACTGTTCCGCGCAAGCTGAAAGTAGTGCGCGAGATCTTCGGGATTGCTCAACGCCGTTAGATTGCAATCGTGCCGATCATCGTTGGTCAGCTTCTTGAGGTGTTTAGGAAGCGTTTCCACGATGTTCTTCACGGCAAAGCTCTTACCTGAGCCCGGAGGGCCGAAGACCGCAATGCCAAGCGGCTTACTGGCTGAGGCATCGGAAAGGTAGGACTGCAGCAGGTTTCCAACCGTGCGAAAGTCCTCGATTTCGCTTACGTCAGCGGTCTTTATCTTTCCGAACGAGCAAATTGGGACCCCGGCCGGGGTCTCACCCTTGATAACGTAATTGCTGTATTCTGAAGGAGGCCGCCCGCCCGTCACCTTCTTGAAAATGCTCCAATCCTTTCAATCGTCTCCTGGAATCTGGCCGGAGTCAATTTTGAAAATAGCGAGCTCCTGGTCGGTCAGGTTTTTCTCGAATGCCGGGTCAGAAGTGAAGGGATCGAAGAAGGCCCGTTGTTTCACTGTCCGCTCGGCGCGGATGAACGGGTCGGGAGGGCTGCCGAACGGATCGTCGTCGGCCGGCGGCGGTTTTGTCAGTAGCGAGAATATGCCCTCAGAATAGTACAGCCTCGGTACTTCCCGCTCGGCCTTAGCCACCCTTGTTTTGGCCATCTTAAACGGGAGATTCTTTGCGTCCATGGCGAATCCGGATTGAAGCAGCCGTCGCTTCGTAATGAGCCCATATGCCAGCATCGTTTCGATGCCTGCCAAGTGGCCGGAGTCCTTTAGACCCGCCTTGTGGCTTTTCCTCAGCTGTGCGTACAGCAGCGCAGCGAAGACGCTCACAAAGGCGGTTTGGCCGCCCGGCATATCGCCATCGATTTTGCTTTTGAATTCACCCTCCGCACCGCCGATCGAAAAGACAAGCCGCCCCTCCTCGACGACGCGTTCTTTGGCAGCGCCCGGCTGTCGGGCGGTTCGCAGATAGAGCGCGGCATCGTAGTCAAAGGTGACGACGAGATGCGTCGGCGTGTTGCCCGGCAAGATTTGACCTGAACGAACTTCCTCGATCACGTCGCGAAGGGTCCTTTCCCAGGAAAGGGAACGGCTTATCGGAACTCCCGATTTACGCAGCTCGTCCGCAGGAACGACGGCGACAACTCTGTCGGAAGCATGCTTAACCAGCTCCGCCAACAGCGGCGCGCTGCCTGGCTTCGCCGGCGGCTCGAGAATTTTTATGACCGTCCAGCCATTTGCTTCGGCGATCGCTTGACCCAAAGACTTATCGCGCCGCGCGTCGGCGGCCCTATCGTTGACGACGAAGAGGTCAAGCGGGCTGCTGGTATCAAGTTGCAATTCCTTTGCACCAATGACGTTTTTCGCTTCGTGCTGGGGCGGTGTTACGCCTTCATGCCCGGTGCGAGGAACCCGGAACTCCTCGCCGCACTTTTTCAATCGATATGAAATTTGCCAGTTGTGATCGAAATCGCGTGGCTGCTTGTACAATTCATCGAGCCGGACGTTCAAATGGCGATCCCTGAATTTCGACCAGGGTTTGAGCGTTCGCATTCTGCAACGAGCTTTGTTGTTTCGGCCGAACAGAAGCGACCAAGCCACGCCCGCAAACCGCGCCAACAAGTATGCGCCACCGAACTGACGGACAATGATCTTCTTGGGTGCCTGCAAATCGCCGTTCTGAGTTGGCGTTCGTTTGCCCTTCGCCAACGGCGGATCGAACTCGCCGTAAAACTCGTAATTATCAATGGTGACATCACCGCAGAAATAGATCGGCATACGCTGACCTCATGCAGTGCTATACTATTTAAGATAGATTCTTGTATAATATACAACCTTTGCGAAGGATTGCAATCCACGGGCGCTGGACGTCGTGCGCTTCTTGGACGCCGGCACGGCGCTCATTGCAGCGCGCGCCTTTTCAAGCTTCCGCCGCGCAACGAGAAGCAGAAAGAGAATCTGCAACGATTTGGCAATCTTGTCGCCGCAGCGTGATATTTGCTCTCCCGCCACGCATCATGCGCGGAGGGAGCGAAAGTCCGCAAGGAGCAGCACGATGACCGCCTTGTCCCGCGCTGCCTCCGTACATTATGCCTTCGTCGTCCTGCTCGCCCTCGCCGGCGCGGCCCGCTCGGCCGATGACGCCATCACGCCGCAGGCGCAGGCGATGGTACGCGAGCTCGACGCCATGGGCGTCGAGACGAAGTGGATCGCGGGCCAAAAGGTTTATTGGGAAAGCGGCCTGCCGACCGGCGTGCCGGAAACGATGCCCGGCAAGCACACCCATTGCAGTGCGTTCGTGGCCGCGGCCGCCAAGAAGCTCGGCGTGTATATTCTGCGGCCGCCGGAGCATGGCCAAAAATTGCTGGCGAATGCGCAGAACAAATGGCTGGACGAGGACGGCGGCGCCCATGGCTGGCGCAAGCTTGCCGACGCCAACGAGGCGCAAGCGGCCGCCAATCGCGGCCTGCTCGTGGTGGCGAGTTACCACAATCATCATGACGACCGGCCCGGCCACATCGCCATCGTGCGCCCCGGCAACAAGACAGCCGAACAGATCGCCGCGGAAGGGCCGGACGTCATCCAGGCCGGCTCGGTCAACAAAACGTCCATCAGCCTCAAAGACGGATTTGCAGGTCATCCCGCCGCATGGCGCGACCACGAGATCGCGTATTATGCTCATGAGGTGAAGCTATAGGGCTGAGTCTTTTCCGTTCCGCCTGTTGGAAAGATGAGGCGATCAGAACGCATGATGGGCATCATCCGCCGACCGAGCCGCCGCCAGATCTTGAAAACAACCGCAACGCTCGCGGCCGCGGGAGTGCTGCCTGCGCGCCACGCCGGCGCGCTCGGCAACGAACCGCCGCCGTCGCGGGCCGCCGCTTTTCCGCACATCGACGCAAGCCTGCGTGCGGCGACGGCCGCGCAAGAAGTGCCGGGCGTGGTTGCCATCGCCGCGACCGAGCACGGCATCCTTTATGAGGGCGTGTTCGGCAGCCGCCGGCAGAGCGGCGGGCCGGCCAAGGAAGCCGCGATGACGCGTGACACGGTGTTCCGCATCGCTTCGATGGTGAAGCTGATCACATCGGTCGCCGCCTTGCAGCTGGTGGAGCAAGGCAAGCTCTCGCTCGACGCGCCCGTGCCCGAGATCGATCCGGCGGTCGGCGCGCCGCAGGTGCTCGACGGCTTCGACGCCAAGGGAACTCCGCAATTGCGTCCGCCGAAGCGGCCGATTTCGCTTCGGCATCTGCTCACCCACACGTCCGGCTTCACCTATCGGCTGTGGGACGCCGAGGCGATCAGATATGTGAACGCCATCGACAAGGCGCCGCCGGCGGAACGAAGCAAGCTGCCGCGCACGCCGCTGATGTTCGATCCGGGCGAGCGCTGGCAATACGGCCCCAGCATCGATTGGGTCGGCCGCATCGTCGAAGCGGTCGGCGGCGAGCCGCTCGAGACGCAATTCCGCAAGCACATTTTCGAGCCGCTCGGCATGAAGGATACCGCCTTCGAGATCACGCCGGCGCAGCGCGTGCGCGAAGCGAGCGCGCATCAGCGCCAGCCCGACGGATCGCTCAAGCCCGAGCCGATGGAGCCGGCGCCGAAGCCGCACGCGGCGCCGCGCCACCATTCCGGCGGCGGCGGCATCTATTCGACCGCGCCGGATTATCTGACGCTGCTGCGCACGCTCATGCACGACGGGACGTTCGAGGGCGCCCGCGTCCTGCGTCCGGAAACGGTCGCGCTCATGGGCCAGAACCAGATCGGCGGCATCGAAGCGGGCATATTGAAGACCACCACGCCGCGGCTATCCAACAACGTCGACTTCTTTCATGGCATCAGCCTGAAATGGGGCTTCGGCCACATGATCAACATGCAGCCGGTGCCGGAGGCGCGCAGCGCCGGCAGCCTGACCTGGGCCGGCCTGTTCAACACCTATTACTGGATCGATCCGAAGAAACGCGTCGCCGCGGTGTTCATGACCCAGGTGTTGCCGTTTGCCGACGAGCGCGCCCTGCGCGTCTACCGGCAATTCGAGCGCGGCATCTATGCGGCGGTGAAGACGGGCTGAGCCGCGCCCCGTAGGATGGGTTGAGTGAAACGAAACCCATCAAAACTTCCTCATCGGCCCGTGATGGGTTTCGCGTTGTTCAACCCGCCTCCCGACTGCGTTGAAGCGCAAGCGCACGACAGTGTAGGCTCGCGAGCCGGCTTTCAGCTCTCAAGGACCCGCCCCCATGCATGCCGTCCGCATCGATCGCACAAAGCCGCTCGCCGGCGAACCGCAATACGGCCACAACCGCTATCATCCCGACATCGGCCCGATCCTCGAAGTCGCCGAGGGCGAGGAGGTGAGCCTGGAGACGCGCGACGGCGTCGACGGCCAGATCGGCCCCGAAGCGACCATTGCCGATCTCGTCAATCTCGATGCCGGCCGCATTCATCCGTTGACCGGCCCGGTCTTCGTCAAGGGCGCCGAGCCCGGCGACATGCTCGAGATCGAATTCCTCGACATCATTCCGCAGCCGACGGCGTTTTCCGCCGTCGTGCCGGGCTTGGGATTTTTGCGCGACGTGATGACGACGCCCTTCGTCGTGCAGTGGAAGATCCGCGATGGCTTCGCGACCTCAGCCGAGCTTCCCGGCGTGCGCATTCCGGGCGCGTCATTCATGGGCATTTCGGCAACCGCGCCGTCGGCGCAGAAGCTCAAGGAATGGACCGAGCGCGAGCAGCGCGCGCTCGATGCCGGCGGCTTCGTACTGCCGCCGAGCGAGGCGGGCGCAGTGCCGACCGGCCCTTGCGGGCTCGAAGGCCTGCGCACGCTGCCGCCGCGCGAGAACGGCGGCAATTTCGACGTCAAGCAATTGACCAAAGGCGCCAAGCTCCTGCTGCCGGTCTTCACCAAGGGCGCACTGTTCTCGACCGGCGACGGGCATTTCGCGCAAGGCGACGGCGAAGTCTGCGTCACCGCCGTCGAGATGGGCGCGACCGTCGTGGTGCGCTTCAAGCTGCACAAGGGCCTCGCCACCAAGCGCACCTTCGCCGGCCTGGTGTTTTCGCATCCCGGTTATTTCCAGGATCCAAAATTCGCCGCGCCGCAGAATTTCATCGCCGTCATGGGCATGCCGATCAACGCCAAGGGCAAAATCGAGAGCGAGAATCTCACGCTCGCCGCGCGCAGCGCGCTGCTCAACATGATCGCGCTGCTGCAGGAGCGCGGCTTTTCCCGCGAGCAGGCCTACGTCATCTGCAGCGTGGCGGTGGACCTGCGCATCTCCAACGTGGTCGACGTGCCCAATTACGTCGTCTCGGCGCTGTTGCCGGAGGCGATATTCAGCGGCGATTAGCGGCACCTGTCACGCTGCTGTCATTTCAAATAAAATCTGAACAAGGCTCACGAAATAAATCTGAACAGAGGCTCACGCGCGTTCCTGAAATGGATTATATTGCGGCGGTCTCTTCGGGCAGTCCTGCAATTTAACGAGGAAGGTCGCATGAGGAAGCTCACTTTGACATTGAGTGCCGCGGTGCTTGTGTTTGGAGCTTTGGCATTGCCAGCCAGTGCGCAGACCGAGAATCGCGGCGCTGCCAGCATTCACGCGCTCAAGAACGCCACCCCGATCGTCAGACACGCCGCTTGCAACGGCGGAACGGGTTACTGCGGTTGCGGCCCGGGCTGGATCAGCGCCTGCGCGCCGCGTTGCTGCCGGTGCGTTCCCTGCTGGTAAGCGGCGGAACGTTGTAGATTTTCAACGGAACGGCTCCTCCCTCGCCCGCGCAGCGAGGGAGGAAGCGTGTCTGGTTGCGCTATTCTGATCCGCCGCAACGGGCACGTTGCTTCCCCGATCGATCATCAAACGCCCGGCGACGCCATTCAGCGCTTCAGTTCAGCCGCTTCGTGCGCGAAAGCTGACGGCGAGAGTCCGATCCGATCAGGCTGAGTGATCCGCTCATTCCCGCACCAGCGGGAATCCAGGAACGTAGGATGGGTTGAGCGAACGGGTCCGGCCCCAAGTGGCCCGATGACCGGCTCCGCGAAACCCATCATGTGCCCGCGTAGCTCTATGGTGGGTTTCGCGTTGCTCACCCCACCCTACGGCGCGGCGAGCCCGAGCGAGTTCAGGTACGCGCCATTGACGCGCACGTTCGCGAATTTGACGGCTTCCAGATAGGCGTTGAGGATCGAAAGCGCCGTGGCGCGCGGCGGCAGCGACCCGGGCTCGATCGTGTCGGTAGAGCCCACTTGCGCGATCAGCTCCCAGCCGGCCGGCTTTGCGATCGACACCACCGCCGTCTGCGTATCGAGACTCTTGTACGGCCAGAACACCCAGCCGATGCCGAACCGCTCGTGCAATGCGCGGAAGCGCGCATTCCAATCGTTGTTCATCTCGCCGGTTTCGCCGATCAGGATCGGCACGTTCCAGCGCTTGCTGAAATTCAGATAGCTCTGCAGCGCGTCGCGCGTCGGCTTGGCCCAGAATTTGTGATAGGTGTAAACGGCGTTGGCGTCGAACGGCCGCCCGAACATCGCAAAGCTCGTGCTCCACTGTCCGCCGGCGAGCAGCACCACATGATGGGTATCGACGCTGCGAATGGCGGCGACGATCTCGCGATAGAGCGGCTCGAGCCGCGGATTGAGATAGCTCTCGTCGCTATAGGGCGAGATCGGCTCGTTCAAAAGGTCGTAGCCGAGGATGGCCGGCTCGTCGCGATAACGCGCGGCGAGCGCCTTCCACAACGCAACCGTGAGCGCCCGGTAGCGCGGCACATAGAATGTCAGCGGAAAGCCCGTGCCGTCGTCGTGATTGACGCCGGTCTGTCCGCCCGGCGCGGCGTGCAGATCGACGATCACGCGCAAGCCCGCGTCGCGGCACCACCCCATAAGCCGGTCGAGCAGCGACCAGCCCTGCCCTTCGAACGTGTCGCCGCTGCCGTCTTCGGCCTCGCCCGGCGTGACGAACAGCCGCCAATGCAGCGGCACGCGCACGGTGTTGAAACCGGCGGCCTTGATAAAGCGGATATCGGCTTGCGTGACATAGTCTTCGCGGAATGCGGCCCAGAAGCGCGCGGCTTCCTGCGGCCCTACCAGCGCCTCGATCACGTCGGCGATTTCCGAGGGCGCGCGCTTGCGCGCGAACTTGAACATATAGCCTTCGGGGACCAGCCAGTTGCCGAGATTGATCCCCTTGACCGCGAAGCGCTCGCCCTCGCCATCGACGAGCTGCGTCCCCTCGGCATGAATGAAATTCGGCGCAGCGGCGATGGCGGGCGCATTGCCGACGATCAGGATGAAAAGCGCAAACGCGCCGAAATAGCAGTGCCGCCGGCTCATACGTTTACCAACATCAAAGCACTTCCGGCGGCGGCGTCCCGGACTGGGTTTCCCCACCTGTTGATCGGGGAAAATACTAAAATAAAAACACGATCTCCAATGAAATTCCCTTAAAGCATAGGCGCATAGCCCAACAGTCAAGGTTCCACCATCGCATGTCCGGCATGCCGTCCTTCCAGGCGCTTCTGCTTCTTGCCTCCGTCATCGCTTTGATCGCGCTCACGCAGGCGCGGCTGCTGCATGCGTTCCTGGCGATCGTCGTGGTGGCGTCGGCTTTTGGCTTGGCGGCGGGTTTCTCCACCGCCTTTGTCGGCAAGGCGTTCGGCGCAGGCTTTGCGCAGGCGATCTATTCGCCCGGACTGGTCATCGTCGCCGCCGGCTTTGTCGCCGGTCTTGCGGAAGCGACCGGCGCCGCCGGCTGGCTTGCGGAAAAGATCGCGTCCTGGCGATGGGCCGGCACCACGCGATTGCCCGCTTTGTGCGGCCTTGTCGCCGGCATCGCGGCATCGCCCGCGACCGCCTTCGCGCTGCTCAATCCACTGCTGCGCGCCTCAACCGGAGGCGGCGTTTCGCCGCAACAGCGCGGCGCCGCGCCAATGGCGCTGGCGCTGGCGATTTCCGCAGGCCACGGACTGGCGCTGGTGTCGCCGGTGCCGATCGCGGCCGCCTCCATCCTCGACGCCTCCTGGGGCCGCGTCGCTTTGTTCGGCGTGCCGCTCGCCTTTTTGCTGGCCGGCCTCGGCGCCGCCTGGTCGCGCTGGCTTGCCGTCGCCGACGCGCCAGCGCAGCCGCCGATGCAAGCGCCGCAGGCCCAACAAGAGACGCACACCCAAACGCCGCAAGCCGCCACAGAAAAACGCGGCGGCTGGTCGGCCGGCGTGCTTGTGGTCGCGACCGCGATCCCGCTGCTGCTCTTGATCGTGCAATCGCTCGGCGACATTCCGAGCGAGCCGCTCGGCGGCGGCACCGCGCGCGAGATGGTGATCGGCGTCGGCCGCCCGCTGGTGCTGCTCGTCGTTGGCCTCGGCATCATGGTCATCGGCAATACGCGGCTCGCCGGAAAGCTTCTCGCCGACAACGCCTGGAGCACGCGCGTCTTCGGCAATGTCGCGGGCGTTCTGCTCACCGTCGGCGCCGCCGGCGGCCTGCAACGGCTCTGTCAGGAAACCGGCATGGCCGAATTGCTCGGCGAGCATGTTGCCTTCTGGCATCTTTCCGGCGCCGGCGGCTTGCTGATCGTTTTTCTGATCGCGGCAACGGTCAAGACCTTGCAGGGCTCCTCGCTGGTCGCCGCCATCACCGCGGCCGGCATCGTGCAGCCGCTGCTCATCCCGCTCGGCCTCGACGCCGAGAACGCGCGCGCGCTCGCCACGCTCGCGATCGGCGCCGGCGCCATGACCGTTTCCCACATCAACGACGATTATTTCTGGCTGGTCGCGCTCGGCAGCGGCATCCGCCCGCTGCGCGCGCTCGCAGCGCTTAGCGCCGGCACGCTGATGCAGGGTGTTGTCGCGGTCGCTATGCTGATGATTCTGTTTATGCCGATCTCAAGCTTTTAAGGCGCATCTGGCATTGATTACGCCCCGAAATCGTCACCATTATTGCGACATCACTCTTGACATCCGTCGCCGATTATGTTATATATTCTGACCTTGCTCATTCGAGGGACGCATTCCGGATGCGATCCTGTTTGCGGAGCAAGGCGCGGCGCCTGCGCGCGGTCTCGCAAACCGCTCTCGGGCGGCTTCGGGCATCACGCCCTGCGGTACTACGGCCGCGGCGGGAGGTGCTGTCCCTGCACTGAGGCCGGCGAAGGCGGGTAACACCCGCCTCAACGTCCGCTTCAGGAAGCATGGCCTGGAGCTGAGCTGGGAGGTCAAAGTCAGAGCCGCATGCGGAGCGCGGGAAGGCGAGCGCGCCCCGAAAGTGCGCGCGGCCGCCCCGAGGTGCTGGCTCATGGCAACATGAGTTTGGTGCTGCGCGGCCATTGGTTGGATGCGCCTCTCGGCGCTCCGCTCTCTCTTTGGGAGCCAATCATTTGTAGCCCGGGTTGAGCAACGCGAAACCCGGGAGCCGAATGCAAGCTTCACGATCGTCCCCGGATTTCGCGTTGCTCAATCCGGGCGACGCATCGACTCGGGCGCCCACGCGTCGCGAGAACGTTTTGTGTTGGCTGCTGAGCCCCCACTGTTATTCGCCAACCGGCACGCTAAGCTTCCCGGCAAAACCGGGAGGGAGAACGACCATGCTGATCGCCGCGCGCATTCTTCTGACGCTGGCCGCGCTCGGCTTTAGCGCCATCACTATCGTCGCCGACCTGAACAAGACCCACGCCTCCAATCCCCTGTGGACGCCGCACGCGCGTTTTCACGTCGTGTGGCAGGTGCTGTCCTCCGGCATCGGGCTGATCGCGCTTTACCTGATCTGGGCGAACGGGCCGATGCCGATCGAGCGGCTCTATCTCGCCGCCGCGCTCGCGGTTGCGGTCTATGGCGGCTTCTTCGGCGCCGTGTTCAGCCGCCCGCTCTATAGCGGCGGCCTGTTCGACACGAATGGATATCCGTCGTTCCGGGCGCCGATCGGGCCAAAATCCTGGCTGTGGGACGTCAATGTCACGATATTCACGATCACATCGGCGATACTCCTGGCCGCCATCGTTGCCGTCACGGCCAGTTGACGCAGCCCCCATCCGCAAACAATCCGCGCATGACCACCCGCAAGACGCCCGAAGATCTCCGCAGCTATCGCTGGCTCGGGCCCGACACTCTGCGCGCCTTCGGTCATCGCTCGCGATTGAAGCAGTTCGGCTATGACCGCGAGGATTGGGCCGGCAAGCCGGTGATCGGCATCCTCAACACCTGGAGCGAGATCAATCCCTGCCACGGCCATCTGCGCGAGCGCGCGGAAGACATCAAGCGCGGCGTCTGGCAGGCCGGCGGCTTTCCGATCGAGCTGCCGGCGATGTCGCTGGCGGAACCGTTCGTCAAACCCTCGACCATGCTCTACCGCAACTTCCTCGCCATGGAATGCGAGGAGCTGTTACGCAGCCATCCGCTCGACGGCGCCGTGCTCATGGGCGGCTGCGACAAGACCACGCCGGGCCTGATCATGGGCGCGATCTCGATGGGGCTGCCGGCGATCTATGTTCCGGCCGGGCCGATGCTGCGCGGCAATTGGCGCGGGCACACGCTCGGCTCCGGTTCCGACGCCTGGAAATACTGGGACGAGAAACGCGCCGGCACGATCGGCGAACAGGAATGGAGCGAGATCGAAGCCGGCATCGCGCGCTCGTTCGGCACCTGCATGGTGATGGGCACCGCCGCCACCATGATGGCGATCGCGGAAGCGCTGGGGCTAACGCTGCCCGGCGCCTCATCGATCCCGGCGCCCGATGCCAATCATCCGCGCATGTGCGCCGCCGCCGGCCGCCGCATCGTCGAGATGGTGTGGGAGGACCTGACGCCGGCGAAGATTCTTACCCCCGCCGCCTTCGACAACGCCGTCCGCGTGCACATGGCGCTCGGCGGCTCGACCAACGCCATCATCCACGTCATCGCCATGGCGCGGCGCGCGGGCGTTTCGCTCGACATGCGGCGTTTCGACGAGATTTCGCGGCAAGTGCCGGTGATCGCCAACGTGACGCCGTCCGGCAAATATCTGATGGAGGATTTCTTCTATGCCGGCGGCTTGCGCGCGCTGATGGCTGCGATGCGCGAACGGCTCGATCTGTCCTGCCTCACCGTCAGCGGCGGCACCATCGGCGAGAATATCGAGGATGCCGCCGTGTATCTGCCCGATGTGATCCATCCGCTCGATGCGCCGCTTTACGCCGAAGGCGCGACCGCGGTGCTGACCGGCAATCTGGCGCCGCGCGGCTGCGTGATGAAGCCGACGGCGGCGGAAAAGCGGCTGTTGCGCCATCGCGGCAAGGCGATTGCCTTCGAGGACTACAACCACATGGCGCTCGAAGTCGAGCGCGACGATCTCGACGTCACGCCCGACCACGTGCTGGTGCTCAAGAATGGCGGCCCCATCGGCGGCCCCGGCATGCCGGAATGGGGTCAACTGCCGATTCCGACAAAACTGCTGAAAGCCGGGGTCAAGGA
>Ga0116217_10004257_pt1 | contig 12788 bp, 9 predicted proteins | sample Sb_taG_6_FD_89697 | JGI IMG/M metagenome (GOLD analysis project Ga0116217, IMG submission 89697) | Peat soil microbial communities from Weissenstadt, Germany - Sb_50d_4_PS metaG | ecosystem: Environmental > Terrestrial > Soil > Wetlands > Peat | place: Germany: Weissenstadt | collected 2010-09-21 | reverse complement strand
TCCGTCAGCCGTCACCATATTGAAACCCTCGGTGTAGGACGGCTGCAGCAGCAGGTCCATGGATCCCACCGTGGTCAGGAACTGCGGCCACGATTGCCAGTTGCGCTCGACGATCTTGGCGCGCGGAACATTCAGATACATCTGCTGGATGGCAGCAAAGATAGTCTGCCCACCGCCCTCGCGCCGGCCTCCGGAAATCCAGAATTCCAAGTCAGTCACGCGCAGCCGCTGTCCCACTGCAAGCGCAGCGGCGGCCGCGGTGAGCACGTTCTTATACGGGCGTATGGCGCAGAAGCATCCCAGGCGCAGCGTGCCTCGCTCCCACATCGGCCGCGCCCGCGCCGGATCCATGGGATACATATTCGGCAGCAACGTCATGGCCGTACCGTAAGTCGCCTGCCACCAGGTCTGGAAGCGCTGCGAATTTCCTGCAACGTGAAAGTTGGGACAGCCCTGCGCCAGCTCCGAACCCTGGCGCAACAATTCGATGGCGCGCGGATCGGCCTGCAGGAATCCGATGTTGCTATGGCTGACCACGGCGATTTCCAGGTCGGGATTCTGCGATGCCAGGCTGGCCAGGTTGGCGGTCGGAATCCACGGCGCGCTGATAACCAGATGGGAAAGCGGAACATGATGCGCCAGCGTCCGCGCCTGCTGCTCGGCCTTCATCAACGTTTGCAAGTCGGTGAAGGAATTGATCGGCCAGATTTCGACGATGTAACCGGCTGCTCGCAGAGCCTTGGCATTCTGTGTGGCGCTGACTCCGAGGCCGATGTGGCTTACGTTCTGGGCGGCGGCGAAATTTTTGTAAGCGATCGCCAACCGGGCGGTATGGTGCTGCACTCTTAGCATGTGGACCTTTCACTGAACCACGAGCGGGCCAACCGACCCGCGAGCGGATTGCCTGGAATTGGGACGAAGACCTCCCTCGGAGTTGGCGGACTCCAAAAGTCTGAGGCAAGTTTTCTAAGGGATTACTGCGGGACTACCGAGTGCTATTCTTACTCTCTACTTCTAGTGTGACACATTTGAGGGGGTAAACCCGCCAACTTTTTAACTTTATTTGTGCAATAGATTCAGTGAGTTACGGGGAATTGTGTGGTTCAGGGGGCTTGACAACTTTTCGGCACTTCGGCGGCTTTCTGCCGTTATTTCGGCAGTTGTTGCAGCAAAGACGTGGGGCAGCCGATGTCCGGCCGCCCCCCCGCGAATTTAGCTGGCCCTGATCTTCAGGACTTCGATAGCCTTCAACATCTGCTGGTCTGGCTGCGGCGGCTGAACTTTCTTGGTGGCATCGTCCGCAGGAGCGGCATTCTCATCTTCATCCGGCACTGGCCCATCCTCATCGGTGTCAGCGACCAGCACGTTTGGCGTGATGGCCGTATCCTGAATCGCTTTGCCAGTAGGCGTGTAGTACTTGGCAATTGACAGAATGAGCGCGGACCCATCGCGAAGTTCCATGGTTTTCTGGATCGAACCATCGCCGAATGTCTTATCCCCTACAACGTCGCCGCGAGCATTCTCCAGAATGGCAGCAGCGACAATCTCCGCCGGTCCCGCTGTTCCCTTATTCACTAGCACAACCACGGGAAGGTTCGTGATCGTCTTGGAAGGATCCGCATTAAACGCCTCGCGGGGATACTTCTGGCCCTGAAGATAGGTGATCGTACCGTGATTCAGGAAAAGATTCGCAGTGGCGATACCCTCGGTTTCGTCACCCTCGGCACAGTTGCGCAGGTCAAGGATGAGCTTCTTCGCCCCCGACTTTTGCACCGCCTTAATCTTGTTGGCGATTTCCTGAGACTTGCCCTTGGTGAAAGCATCTACCTGAATTACGGCAATACCGTCATCAAGCATCTTGTCGGTCACCGGCGGAATCGCAACGACATCGCGAGTAATAACGACTTTCTGCGGCTCGGCGCGACGCGCGCGGACCAACGAAACGGTCACGTTCGAGCCCGGCTGCCCAGCCAGCAGATTGCGAACTTCGCCCACCGACATTTCCCGCGTGCTCTTGCCCTCGATGGCTTCGATAATATCGGTGTCCTGAAGTCCCGCCTTATCTGCCGGCCCGCCAGGAATGACCGCGATCACCGAAGCGTAGCCAAAGCGCTTGGAGACCGCAGCTCCGATGTCGCCTTTGGCTTCGGTCTGGTGAGCCTTGTATTGCGTGTACTCTTCGGCGCTCAGATAGCTGGAATTAGCATCCAGTGACTCGAGCAATCCGTGCAACGCCCCCGCAGTCACAACCGGGATGTTGGGCTCTTCCACATATTCGCTGCGCACGCGAGAGAGTACTTCGCTGTACACCTGGAGTTGGCGATAGGCGCCATCGTTGCTGGAGGCGCGAACGCCGTCCATTCCACCCACCACCATGAACAGCAGCACTACAGCGGAGCAAGCAAGAACTACAGCCTTGGTCTTTATCGACATCGGATTCGTTTTCTCAGAAGGGAAGTCACTTCCTTAAGGAAGTGCTAACAGTATATCCGGTTTGATGGATTTCTCAGACTTTGCTTCGGCAAAATAGCGCCATTAGTAACTGCGGCCCGCGGAGCCTCGCTTCAGTAGGGCGAGGCCAGACTAAAAGGCTCCCACTTCTTTCGAATGCTGATAAAAAAGGACTTACGTCCAGACGCTTTACTCACTCAACAACCTGAATCACGCTCCCGGAGCTGCCCCGAAAATTCGCGTCGCCTCCATAGGTCGCGGAGACGTGGTGGTTACCCTTGGTGAGGGTTGAAGTCTTGTATCGCGCAACGCCCCTGTCGAGAGCGACCTGCGCCAGTACCGTCGATCCATCCTTGAAAGTGACCAAGCCGGTCGGAGTCCCGCCGTATTGAGCCGTGACTGTTGCCGTGAATTGCACACTCTGCCCCGCTTGCGACGGGTTCGGCGAGGAGGCGAGACTCGTGGTGGTCGACGCCCTGGTTACGGTCTGCCGCAGCGGCGCCGAATTGCTAGGCAGAAAGTTCGAGTCCCCGGAATAGGACGCGGTGATCCAAACCGCGCCTGGCGAAGTGAAGGAATAGTTCAACGTCGCCTGTCCATTACTTACCGTCCCCTGGCCCAAAGTCGTCGATCCCGATTTGAAGGTGACCGTCCCGGTGGGCGAACCACCGATTTGGTTGGTGATAGTGGCTGTGAGAAGTACAGATTGATTTACTGCCGACGGATTCGGGGAAGAAGTTAGCGTGGTGGTCGTGCTCCAGCGATATCCCGCCGCAACATTCAACAGAACAGTAACGGTGGAAAGCGAACCGGACGCAACAGCCACATCAGGTTTGTGATCTCCGTTGAAATCGCCGGTCGAAATAAATACCCCGCCCGGAAGGTAGGGGATCGGCGTCAGAAAGGTTCCATTGCCGTTCCCCAGCAGGACGCACGTGCCGTCGCCATTCGATACCGCGACATCAATGTTGCCATCTCCGTTGAAGTCGCCTGCAACCATGGAGTAGGCGTTGGAGCCTCCGGAGTTGTAGACGTGGCCGCCACGAAAGGTCCCATCCCCCCTGCCAATCAGGGAGTACACAACGCCGTTGCTGCAATCAGTCGTATTCTGGCAGAGGTTCAATACCACCAGATCGGTTTTCCCATCTCCATTCACGTCTGCAGTTACGACAGAATCAGCTTGAGACCCGCCTGCGCCGTAAGCCTGCGCCGCCTGAAATGTGCCATTGCCCTTGCCCAGCAACACGCTCACACCCCCATTCGCGCAAGTGCTATCTTGGCACTGACTCGCCAGCGCTAGATCGGGGTTTCCGTCTCCGTTGAAGTCTCCGACTGCCACTGAATTGGTGAAGTATCCGGCCGACGCAAAAATCTGTGCGGGTTGGAATGTTCCATTCCCGTTCCCCAGAAGCACGCCAACGGCCCCGTTCGGGCAGCTACTGTTTTGGCACTGATTTGCTACTGCAAGGTCAAGATTTCCGTCGTTGTTGAAATCAGCAATCGCAACCGATAAGGCGGTGTAGGCGCCGGAGGAGTAAGTTTGCGCTGCCTGCAGAGTTCCGTCGCCATTCCCCAGCAATACGCTGAGACTACCGCCGCTCTTGCAGTTGCTGGTGCTGCACTGGTTGGCTACGACTACATCAGGATTCCCGTCGCCATTGAAATCACCAATCGCCACCGAGGAAGCCCCGAACCCTCCGGTGGGGTAGTCATGCGCCGCCTGAAATGTTCCGTCGCCATTACCCAGCAGCACGCTTACGACCCCATCGCTCCCATTTTTGCAGTTATTGCTCTGGCAGAGATTCGCCACTACCAGGTCCAGATTCCCGTCGTTGTTCAAATCGCCTGCAGCCACCGAATCGGCATCGTAGCCTCCAGAGGCATAGTTGGACCTGGCTTGAAACGTTCCGTCGCCGTTCCCCAGCAATACAGTCAGAGTGCCGCTGCAATTACTGTCGGATTGGCATTGATTGACCACGACCAGATCAAGTTTCTGATCTCCATTCCAGTCACCAACCCCTACGGAGGTGGCAAAGACCCCCTCGGAGATGAACTTGTGGGCTGCCTGAAACGTTCCATCCCCATTCCCGAGAAGCACACTTACAGTGCCCACACTGCAATCGTCTTGAGTCTGGCACTGATTTGCCAGCACCAGGTCTGTTCGTCCGTCTGGGTTAAAATCGCCGGTGGCAACCGCAGCCGTATTGTTTCCGCCGGACGGGAAGGCCTGCGCGGGCGCAAAAGTTCCGTCGCCCATTCCCAACAGCACACCAACGTCGCCATTACCGCAGTTTCCACTGCTCTGACATTGATTGGCCACCACCAGATCGGTCTTGTGGTCTCCATTGAAATCGCCGACTGCCACGGAAACGGCGGTATAGCCTCCAGACGCGTAGCTCTGCGCGGCTTGAAACGTCCCATCCCCGTTTCCTAAGAGTACGCCCACACTTCCGTTGCAGTTTTGACGGGTCTGACACTGGTTGGCCACCGCCAGGTCGGGTTTCCGGTCTCCATTGAAATTGCCGATTGCCACAGAAACAGCTGTGAAACCTCCAGTGGCATAGCTTTGTGCCGCCCGAAATGTCCCATCGCCATTTCCCAGCAAGACACCTACGCCACCGCCGGCGCAAGTGCTGTCCAGGCACTGATTGGTCACGACCAGGTCAAGGTTTCGGTCGCCATTCACATCCGCAATTGCGACCGAAGAGGCCACGACTCCGCCGGAGGAATAGCTCTGCGCAGATTGAAATGTCCCGTCTCCGTTACCCAATAGAACGCCGACAACTCCGTTCGCGCAGTGGTTGGGACTCTGGCAACCATTGGTGACGATCAGGTCAGCTCTCCCATCGTTGTTCACATCGCCCACCGCAATCGCGTACGCCTCGTATCCCCCGGAGGAGTAGCTCCGAGCAGCCTGGAAAGTCCCATCCCCGTTTCCCAGCAACACACTGACCGCGCCAGTATTGCAATTGATTTCCGGGCATTCATTGGCCACCGCCAGATCGGCCTTCCCGTCTCCATTGAAATCGCCGACTACGACAGAAAAGGCATACACTCCGCCCGAAGGATAAATCGCCGGATTGAAGAAAATCTGATTGCTCGTCGGACGCTTTAATCCTGGCACGAACGGTCCCGGTCTTCCGCGACGGAAGTTCGATAAAGGCGATGCTTGGGAAGAAACCAGGTCCGGGCTGGTAGACATCCCTGATTTATTAGTGCGCACACGCCAATGCGAACTGCCTGATGGACTATCACCTGAAGTAGTCAAGAAAGGGAACAGAACCAGCGTAAGAGCAATTGCTAAGACCGGAGCCGACCGTGCCTGGGTCATTTTCACATCTCTCCGCCAAGGACCTGCTGTCAATTACACTGCTGTGATCTGAATGAAGCTGTGAGTTTAACCCCACAGCGGGGGGATCGGCTCACCTGGGCGGCGAGCGGCCTTATTTTATCGTCTTCCCAGAAGAAATGGGCGCTCGGATGTACTAGTGATTATTTCCTGGAATGAGTGAGCGCACCTAATCTCTGTGTCCTGAGAGCTAGTGCGGATCGGCGGAAACCGCGGACGGGTCCGGCAGAATCGGATTTTCCCCGAGACCATGAGAATCGGAGCGAGTCACGCCGGTGACTTGATAGTCGCTGTAATCGATGGTCAGGACGGCTTTGCCCCCCATCCGAACCTGGGTTTCGGACTGGTTGTGGACGGGAAGCCAGAAGCCTGCGATCTTGGACCACCGATATTCAATTTGAGTATGGCTGACCCAGAGAGATGGGTTCTGGGCGGGCTCGCCTTGCATGCGGGCAATTGCGAAATCCCTGGCGTCCACCCAAAATTTTCCCCGGTAGAGATATTTACTCTTGCCCTTCGGGCTTACGGCCAGAATATAGAAATCCCCACTTGGGGTGTGTTCCATCCCGGCCAGCGCGAAATCGTAGTTCTTTGGGCTGATCTCCAACTCTTTCCGGGTCTGTTCTTCTTGAGCTTCCTGTTCGCTGCTGAGCAGCTTCAAGAGCACATGGTTAATCAGCAACTTTGAACCGGTCTCGGAGATGACTTTGAAGTCTTTCCGGTTGGGCGCGGTGTAGACCGCTTCTACCTGCATTGTCGCATCATGGCTGCCAAAGATTCCCCGATAGTCCAGGTGGTAAACCCGCTTGCCGCGATATCCGCGCAACATCTGGGAGCGCTGCGCGTTTGCCGCCATCAGTCTTTGCACGATTATTTCGGTCGAGAGAGGAGGAGGTGAATGCAAATCCGTGTCGGCGAAGGTGAGGGTACCGAGCATGACGAGTAGAAGCACGCTGGCCTGGACCGGAAGATCACAGCCGCGCTGCTCGAAGCGCAGCAATCGAGGCAGTTCGAAGGGGTAGGAAAAAATCCGCAAGCAATTTTCAATCTACCATATTCAATTGGGGCCTGAGTCACGGAAGGAGTAAAGTCTTTTGAGGAAAGAGGGAGCGAAAGCGTTGGCGACAGACACAGCCTGCTCTTGCCTTGTAGTTCTCAGCGCCCTCCGCAGACGTTCCCCGCGTCCTCTGCGATTTAAGATTTTGGGGTCGGTAACAAAACCTTAAAACGCAGAGACCGCAGAGAACCCCCGCAGAGACCGCCGAGATAGATGCTGGGGTTCGAGACCTGGCGGATTTACCTGACTGCCGCGAGCTGAGTTCGCAACTTGTGAGTGGCGCGGAACAGCGTGTTCTTGATCGTGCCCTCGCTGGTATTCAAAATGCCGGCCACGGTTCGAAGCCTTAATCCGTGGTAGTGCTTCAACTCGAAAACAACTCGCTCGCGCGGCGAAAGTCTCTGCAGGGCCCGAACGATGCAGCCTCGTAGTTCGTGGCTGGCCATGTTCCGCTCCGGACTCGAACCGGCACGCTGATCAGGAATCCGGTCTAAAACCTGTTCTTCCTCGCCATCGGATGAAATCGTAGTCGTAAGATCCCGATAACGCGAGGATCGCTTCCGCAAATGGTCGAGACACAGATTCGTCACGATGCGGTAAATCCAGGTGTAGAACGAGCACTCGAACCGGAAGCTGCCGATGTTGATGTAAGCGCGCAGAAAGGCTTCCTGGTAGATGTCCTGGCCGTCTTCCTGAGAGCCAGTGAGATGAACCGCCAGCCGGAGTACGGCCCGGTCGTACTGGCGCACCAGTTCTTCAAAATCGGCGGCATTGCCGAGCTGCGCTCCGCGGATGAGCTGGGTGTCATCTACCCGAGCTGCTCCAACCTTCTCCCGATGCTGGACTCGAAGCTGTAGAACCTTTTCCACGTTTTCTTCTCCGCCCAAAATGCTTTAGCCGACAAACTTATAACCCGTCCCGTGTACGGTCAGAATGAATCGAGGCTCCTCCGGCTTGGGTTCGACCTTCTGCCGAAGACGAACAATGTGCGCATCCACGGTGCGCGTCGTGGGAAAGCGATCGTATCCCCAGACATCCTCGAGTAACCGGTCCCGGCTCAGGGTCTCGCCCGGATGAATGAGGAAGTACTTCAAGAGCTCAAACTCCTTCGACGAAAAATCCAGCGCATGCCCCTTCCGCGACACCTGGCAACTGCGCAAGTTCACTTCGACCTCGCCGAAGGAATATTTCTCCTCCGCCTTGGGAGCGATTTTGGCGCGACGCAGTACGGCCTTCACCCGCGCCAGCAGTTCACGAATGGAAAACGGTTTGGTGACGTAGTCGTCAGCGCCCAACTCAAGTCCAACCACCTTGTCCACTTCCTGCCCGCGAGCAGTAAGCATGATGATCGGAATCGACGGCCGTTTCGACTTAAGCTGTTTGCAAACGTCGAGCCCACTCATCCTCGGCATCATGACGTCCAGGATGACCAGGTCCGGCGATTCGGCGATTGCGCGCTCCAGGCCAGCCACGCCGTCACCTGCGGTGATGACCTGATGCCCCTCGAATTCGAAGTTGTCGCGCAGGCCGGCCACCATGTTCGGCTCGTCTTCGACAATCAGGATCTTGGCCATTCTTTTGCTCTCCGCGCCTACGCCAATGCTGCCTTGGGCCCGTTCGTCCGCAGAGCCACGGGCAGGTTGATGGTGAATTTGCTTCCTCGACCGGGCACGCTATCCACCGAAACCTCTCCGCCATGCGCCTGAACGATGTGACGAACTAACGACAGCCCCAAACCGCTGCCCTTCGTGTTGTGAACCAGCGGATCACCCACTCGATAAAACTTGTCGAAAATCTTCTGTTGCTCAGCTGGAGGGATGCCAATGCCATGGTCGACCACCTCGAGCTTCACCGAACCGTTGTCGCGGAACAGGTTCACGCCGATATACTTCTGGTCCTGCGAATACTTGAGCGCGTTGTTCACCAGGTTCAACAGCGACCGCGCCATGGCCTCGCGATCGACGCTGAGGGGCGGCACGTCTTCGGCAATCTTTTCCTCGAAAGCAAATCCGCTTTGCTCGATCTGGTAGCGATACGATTCGAGGGTGTTGCGAACCAGTTCGCGCATATCGGTCTGGCGGAAGTCGTATTCTTTCCGGCCGGCTTCGATTCGCGAAAAATCCAGAATGTTATTAATCAGCGCCGTGAGCCGTTCGCTCTCTTTGCGGATGATGCTGTAATACTCCTGATATTTGTCAGGCGATTTCAGTCTTCCCATCTCCAGAGTTTCCGCGTAGAGCCGGATCAGCGAGAGTGGCGTCCGCAATTCGTGGGAAACGTTGGATACAAAATCAGACTTCAGCCGCGCCAGTGCCATCTCGCGCGAGATGTTGCGATGCGTCATCACGATCCCGCCGGCAAGCAACAGAGAGATGGCGCCAAGGATGACAAAACTGTGCTGGATAAAATGCTGGCCCATGGCAGCCAGTGTCGTTCCCGGCAATTTAATCGCGAGCGTCAGGTTCGGAAACGCGCCTCGAGGTTGCGCTCGACCTCGGGTTCGCCGCCATCCCAACCCGCAGAGGCCACCAAAGGCGTGGCTTCATGCTTCGGGTGGATCATCATAACTACGTGGTTCTTTTCGCCGCGCTCTTCCTGGTGGCTCAAAAGTGAGTCCAGCATTTCGGGAAAGAACGGATCGCGCAGGTATTCGGCATCGAACACCATCCCACCGATCGCCTTGTTTCCGTTCGGGCCGTCGGACATCAAAAACAACGCTGCCGACTGGTATAAGTGTTTCTCGCCTCTCATTGGCCAGTTATCAAAGAAGTAGTAGCGCCTGCCCGCCTTTGCTTTCTCCTCGAAACTCTTCACCTCGTCCTTGAATTCCATCTTTAACCACCCTCCGGTCATGGAGGACAGGTCGTCGGCTTCGGTGCGGAACGCTGGATCCTTGAGCCGGGACGGCTGCGAGCGGAAGGTCAAACCGCCGTTGGGTTCGTAAACGAAGACATGAGCGATGTAAGGATGGGTCGCAAGAATCCTGTCCAATGTTTCCACGCAGGTGTTGCCGGGGCCAGCAAATTGGCCGCGCACCTCGTCGGCCATGCCTTCAGCTTTCTCGTTGATCTGCTTTTCGGAAATCGCAAGGACCTGGTTGAAATCACGCTGGAAGGCGGCTTCCACTCCCCGATCGCGCTGGATTTCGTTCAAGTGCCACGCGCTCAGGATCACCAGGGCAGCGGCGGGCAACACTACGGCGAGCTCCAAGGTCAGCATCAACCGGGTTCGCTCGTTCCATCGCCGCTTCATCTTCATCATGGTCTCCTGATCCGGGTGATACTGCATCAGCCCGAAAACAGATCAGCCCGGAAACAAACATAGTTGAACAGGCTGGGGGATGTGTCAATCCGGAGTAAAAACAAGTAAAAAGTTGTGAACTGAATGATTCTCAAGGCACTGGGCTGGTGCCTTAAGACTCGCGTGGTAGAGAGCCAGGGAAAGCCTCTAAGGCAATCTGAAATTCACCGTGACATAGGTCTCAGCTTCGACGGCTACACCGTTCCGCAGGTAGGGTTTGTACCGCCATTGCTTAACCGCCTTGACGGCAGCCTGGCCAAGAAGCAGCGAGCCATCCACGAGTTTCAGGTCCCGGATGCTACCGTCTTTGTCAATCCAGGCCTGCAGAACTACGGCGCCTTGCAGACCGGCTTTCAAGGCTTGCTCTGGATAGCCGGGTGCGACTTTCTGCAACAGCAGCCCCTGAGACAAATCTTCAGGCAGGCTTACCGGTTCCATCTGGCTGAGTAGAGATGGCGGCCGCTTCACGCTCACAGTTCGAACCGTAGCGGCTCCCGGCGGCGGCAATTTTAAGCTGTCCGGGATTAGCATCGGCGACGCGGAGGTCGGGTAATGATCCTGATTTAAGCGGGCATCGGCGTCCAGAACTTCGGTGGGTGCCGGAACTTCGTCTGACGGGATCACCGTTTGAAGCGGGACCGCGCGTGATCTCGATGACGGATATCTGCCAGAACCAGCCCGGCGCGAAGCTGCGGCTTGGGCCAATGCGGAATCCGAGTCCGTCTCGTCTCCAGACGACTGTAACTTGGCTGATCTCATTTCAAGAGCTTTATAAGCAGTGGCCACGCTGGCAAACACACTCTGAACCCGCAAAGGCTGGCCAAAAGTGTAGCCCAACGAAAGGAAGGCTACGGTCAGAAAAGCTCCCAAGAAGAATCGATGGCGGCGGTATCTCTTAACCTCGCCAGATACGTGCTCAACGTGATTCTGCTCGTCGAGGGACCGGAATAATCGCCGGTCAAAAGTGGCAAATGTGAGATGGAGTGGCGCGGAAGGCTCGCCGCGGGAGTAGCCGGGCTCCCGAAAGGGCTCAGAGGGGCGGGCGGCCAGTGGCTTGGGGGAGGGCTGCTCTGAAACCGGCCGCCGCTCAACATTTTCTGCTCTTGAAACATTTTGTACTTTTGCGACCGCGTGAGTTGTTCCCTGAGTTTGGGCAAAATCACCCCTCGCGATCCACGCCTTCATGCAACCTAGAAAACGGTCGTTGCTCAGCACCGCATACTTAACCTGATCGGGCTCCAGGGGTTTGGTCAATACCAGATCTGGACCATCTTCTTCAGCCGCAGGGTTCGATTTCCCACTAGTGAGGGCCAGGGTGAAGGCTGCCTTATTCAACTTCAGTTCACGAGCATTTTTGAGCAGAAATGCTGCTTCTGGGCCGCTGTCCCAGTCGGCCACAATGACGTCAAAGCTTCTGCTGGTAAGCCATTCGACGGCGGTAAAGATGTCTGGGCAGGGCTCAATCTCGAGCTCGAGTTCTCTTAGAGCCTGGACCAACCGGCGCGACGATTCCTCGTCAGAGGAGAACAAAAGAGAGACTGGTGACATCAAGTATCAGGCTAGTTTCAAGACGCCCCCGTGACAAGTTACGAACTACCACCATTGTGCTATATCAGAAGACGGGGTAACTGCCGAGTCGGTTACCTGTACTATTGGACAAGTCTCAGCAGGTTCAGCGACGCCAAACATCACTAGCCGGCGAACAGGCATTGCCAGCGCCTTCGCAGGACGCATAGAATCCTCCTTTACCAAAGCTGAATCCATGGTCAACACCGACCACGCTTCAGCGCAAGGCTAACTGCGCAAGGATGAAAGAGGCTTATTGAAAAAAGTCATCGCAATGTATCCCGGCTCCTTCGATCCGCCGACCAACGGGCACCTGGATTTGATCGAGCGGGGCAGCAAGATCTTTGATGAGTTGGTGGTGGCGATTCTGCGCAATGCGGAGAAGGCCCCGCTGTTCAACTTGTCCGAGCGGCTGCTCATGCTGGAAGCCATGACTGCCGACTTCAAGAATGTACGGGTGGACACCTTTGACGGTCTCATGGTCGACTATGCGGCCAAAGTCAAGGCCAGTGCCGTGCTCCGCGGGATTCGCGCCATCAGCGATTATGAGTATGAGTTGCAGATGGCTTTGATGAACCGCAAATTGCAGCCTGACCTGGAAACTGTGTTCATGATGCCGGCAGAACAGTATTCTTACCTGAGTTCGCGGCTGGTTCGGGAGATCGCCCAATTGGGTGGTTCGGTTAAGGATCTGGTTCCGGATTTGGTTGTACAACGACTGAGAGAGAAGCTAGACCCAGCCGTTAAGCTGGCAAATGCCAGAAACCTGAAGCAGAGGAAACGAGGATGACCCCAGTTACGGAAGCGACTCTTGCCTTAAAACTCACCGAGCGAATCAACCGCATCGAGCCCTCCGCCACAATGGCGGTAGTGGCCGAAGCCGACAAGTTACGCCAGCAAGGGATTGACGTGGTGGATTTCGGAGCTGGCGAGCCGCACTTTGCCACGCCCCAGCACATCAAGGACGCTGGTGTCGCCGCGATTCAGGGCAACTTTACGAAGTACACAGCGGTGAGTGGGACGACCGAACTGCGCGACGCAATCGCGCATCGCCATGCCGTGGAT
>Ga0116217_10004252_pt1 | contig 12794 bp, 14 predicted proteins | sample Sb_taG_6_FD_89697 | JGI IMG/M metagenome (GOLD analysis project Ga0116217, IMG submission 89697) | Peat soil microbial communities from Weissenstadt, Germany - Sb_50d_4_PS metaG | ecosystem: Environmental > Terrestrial > Soil > Wetlands > Peat | place: Germany: Weissenstadt | collected 2010-09-21 | reverse complement strand
GGCACATAGCCGACCTGGCGGATGCCGGCGCGCCGGAAATGACCGTAAATCGCGTCCGGCCAGGATGTTTCGATCTTCGTCGGCGGGTGCAAGGAAGTCTCAGTTGTCACGCGAAGGAGTTCGCACGTGAAGACTTGGGGTATGCAAATATCGCACTGCTTACTATTGTGCGCCATCCCCCTGCCGATAACGCAGCAATGGAGAGGGTCTATGGCCACCAGACTTCGCCACATCGCGATTATCGCGCCCGATCCGGAGAAAGCGGCGAAATTTTTCGAGCAGGCATTCAGCATGACGCGGGCCGGCACGGCGCGCCGCGGCATCTATATGTCGGACGGCGTGATGAACGTCGCGCTGTTAAAGACGGAGGGTGACGAGAAGCCGGGGCTGTACCACTTCGGCATGTGGGTCGACAATCTCGACGAAGCGGAGCAAAAAGTGCTTGCGGCAGGCGGAGAATACCTCGCCGGCCGGCCGACCTCGCCCAATTCGTTTTACGAGGCAAAATATCGCAATCCAGACGGCGTGGTGTTCGATCTCACGCATCGCGGCTGGGCCGGCGCCACCAAAGAAGTGGTGGCGAAGACGTGAGGCACCCGCGTCGGGCATGACGGATCATTCCGATCGCATCGTCGTCGTCGGCGCCGGACCCGTCGGCCTCTGTCTCTCGCTGGCGCTGGCGCAGGCGGACCAGAGGGTCTGCCTCGTCGAAGCGCTCGGTGACGACAATTTCCTCGAACAGGTGCCGCGCGCGGGTACCAACCATCCCGCCACGCTGGAAATGCTCGACCGCATCGGACTCTACAGCAAGCTCGAGCCGCGCGGCATTATCGCGCCGGTATTTCATTACTGGGATCGGCACGAAGGCAGGCTGATCGCCGCTTTCGATCATAGCCATCTGAAAAACGACACGCGTTTCCCCTATGTGCTGCAATGCGAGCGCATCAAGATCGTCGAAGAAGCGCTGAAAATGGCGAAGGCGCATCCCAACATCGATCTGCGGCTATCGACCGAATTTGTCTCGTTCGAGCAGGACGCCGGCGGCGTGACCGCCAGCGTGGTCAATTCGGCCGGCGAGAACGAGACGATCGAGGGCCGCTACATTGTCAGCGGCGAGGGTGCGCGCAGCATCGTCCGCAAGGAACTCGGCATCGCGTTCGAGGGCTTCACGTACGACGACCGCACGCTCAACATCGAAGTGGCCTATGATTTCCGCAAGCATGGCTACGCCGAGCGCAACTACATTTCCGATCCGGCGGAATGGTCGAACTTGTTCCACTGGAAAGGTCCGCCCGACCGGTGGCGCGTGCACTTCCCGACCGATCCGAAGGCGGACGAGAAAGAGCTGATGCAGCCCGCCGCATTGCAAGAGCGACTGCAGGGATTTCTGCCGACCGGCAGGCCGTTCGACATCGTCGGTAGCAACCTTTACGTGGTGCACCAGCGCGTCGCACGGAAATTCCGCGTCGGCCGCGCCATCCTGGCCGGCGATTCAGCGCACGTGAACAGCCCGATCGGCGCCATGGGCATGAACAGCGGCATCCACGACGCGATCAACCTGGCGGATAAGCTTATCGCCATCGCGCGTGACGAGGCCGATGAGGGCGTGCTCGACCGCTACGAACGCCAGCGCCGCCATGTCGCGGTCACGCACACGCAGGCGCAAACGATCCGCAACAAGCGGCTGTTGGCCGAGCACGACCCGGCGGTGCGCCGGCGCAACCATGACGAGCTGCGCCGGACAGCGGAGAATCCGGAACTGGCGCGCAAGTTCTTACTACGGACGGCCCTGTTCGAGAGTCTGCGGGAGGCCGATGCGATCGCTTGAAGGAAATCGGCGACGGGCGATGAGGCGTGGCGCGCTTGCACTGTTCATGATGGTGGTCGCGGCCGGCGCGGTTGCGGCACAGCCCGCCGCGAGCGGAGCAGATTGGCCGGACCGGCCGATCCATCTCATCGTGCCGTTCCCGGCCGGCAGCAGCTCCGACATTGTCGCTCGCCTAGTCGCGCAAAACTTGAGCGAGCGGCTGGGCCAGCAACTCGTGGTCGAGAACCGTCCGGGTGCCAGCGGTAATGTCGGCACCGAGGCGGCCGCGCACGCGGCGCCCGACGGCTACACGCTCGGGCTTGCTAATACGAGCACGCACACGGTCTCGCCCAGCCTCATGACCAAGCAAACTTACGATCCGGTCAAGGACTTTGCACCGATCTCGATGATCGGGGCGTCGTCGTTCGTGCTGGTGCTCTACGCCGGCGTAGCTGCGCACACCGTGCCGGACCTGGTCGCGCTCGCGAAGAACAAACCGGGCAAGCTCACCTTCGCCTCGGCCGGCCCGGCGACGCTGGCCAATTTGGCTGGCGTTTTGTTCGCCAAGATGGCGAACATCGAACTCACGCCGGTTTCCTACCGCGGCTCGGAGCAGGAAATACTCGATGTCATCGCGGGTCGTGCCGATATGGCGTTCGTCACCACACCGCCGACATTGCAGCTGATTCGGGACGGCAAGGTGCACGCCATCGCCGTAACGGGTGCGCAACGCAGTTCGGCGCTAGCGGATGTTCCGACCATCGCCGAATCTGGCCTGCCGGGTTACGAAACTGTGCTGTGGCAGGCGATGTATGCGCCCGCGGGCACGCCGGCCCGCATCGTTACGCAACTCAACACCGAAGTGAATGCGATCCTGCATGACGGCGCGGTCGTCGCAGCCTTGTCCAAACTGGGCGTCGAAGCCGAGCCGAGCACGCCGCAAGCCCTCGCCGCCCGGATCGCTGCCGACATCAAGAAATGGCACGATGTTATCGTCAGCGCCGGGATTCATGCGGAATAAGTCGGCGCTTGCGGCGCTTGACGCCTGGAAGAGGCCGTTGGATGCTGGCCGCCAATCAGGCATCCAGCGCCGGCGTTTCCACGCCGTAAGGGAGGGTTCCATGGCTGCACGGCTTCGTCATATCGCGCTGTCCGTTTCCGATCCGGACAAGGCGGCAAAATTCTTCGAGGACGCCTTCGGGATGAAGCGCGTCGGCAAGGCCGGGATCGGCTGCTACGTCTCGGACGGCACCATCAATGTGGCGTTGCTGAAATACGACGGCGACGTTCCCGGATTCCACAAGGGCTACCACGGCCTGGTGCATTTCGGCATGTGGGTCGACAATCTCGAAGAGACCGCGAAGAAGGCCACCGACGCGGGCGCAACTTATTTCGGCGGCCGGCCCGACGACAATCCGAACACCTTCTACGAGGTCAAGTACAAGAATCCGGACGGCATCATCTTCGACCTGACGCACAACGGCTGGCGCGGCGCCGTCAAGGAAGTGGTCCCGGCCGAGACCGAGAAAGTCCCCGCGGAATAATTTATCTCCGCCACGGCAGCGCTGCGGCGCGTTCGACAAAGAACCACGCGCCCTCGCCGAGTTCGGCTGGGAATGCCGCGACCACGCCGTCTTCGATGGCGCGCCATTCGAGATCGGCGCGATCCACTGCCGCTTCGGCGGCGGCAAGCGATTGAACCCGAACCGCGTAGCCGGCAATAAACGGCAGCGTTGTAATCGGCACCTCCGGCAATTTCTCCGTCGCCCTGTCATGCGTAACCAGATATACGCCGCCGCGATCGAGGCGCAGCAATGCGCCGCCAGGCGTCCGCGTCGCCGCGCGGCCGGTGAAACGCGCGAAGCGCTGCGCGGCTTCCTCGACGTCCGCGACCGCGATAACGACGTCGATAAGACCCGTGGCGCTGTTCGGATGCGACAGCCAGCGCGGTTGCCATACCGCCCGCTCGGTGTGATGCGTGAGCAGCTGAATGCGGCCTTCGGGCATCATCTCAGGCTCGACGCGCGCGATAGTGAACGCTGCCGTTTCGGCGCCAGCTTCGGTCTCGACCGGGCGCTGCATGCGCGTGAGCTCGCGGACGCGAAAGCCGGTTGACGCCAGCCGGCGATGCGCCTTCGCCGCATCGGCGACGGCAAAGGCTGCCAAATGCAAACCGGCATGACTGGCGAGTGCCGCGTCGAACTCGCGACTCAACGCCGTCTCCGCGGTTTTGAACAGTACTTCCATATAGCCGCGCGCAAACATGGCGGTGACATTGCCGGTTCCGGTTGGACGGGCGCCGCCCGCGGCATCGGAGTTGGCTGGGTCGGCATTGACTTGGATGGAAACCGGCGTCGGCGCAAACCCCGAGCGTGTGAGTGCGCGGCGCGCGGGTTCGGCGGCGCGCACGAAATGGGCGACATGGTCGAGAAAGATCTCATCGCCGGCCGGAAGCTGGCGGTCGATGTCGTCCTGCTCGGCCGAGGCGGACAAGTCCGTCACTCCGAGCCGGCGATGCCGGCCGCCTCGACGACCTTGCCCCAGCGCACGATTTCAGATTGCAGGAACTGCTGCAGCTCTTCGGGCGACCCTGTGCCGACCGGATTCATGCCGAGCTCGGCCATACGGGTGTGCGTGTCGTCCGTAGCGACGATGGCATTGAGCGCGCTGTTGAGCTTGATGACGATTGGCTTTGGCGTTTGCGCCGGGGCGATCACTCCTTGCCATGCCGCCGCGTCGAAGCCGGGCACGCCGGCGTCGGCGAGCGGCGGCACGTCGGGAAGCGCGGCGAAGCGCTGTTTGGTCGTGATCGCGAGCGCACGCACTTTTCCGGCATTGATCAGCGGCAGCGCCGGCCCGAGATCGCTGAACATGAGCTGGATGTAGCCGCCCATCAAATCGTTGAGCGCGGGCGCCGTGCCGCGGTACGGTACATGGGTGATTTTGATGCCGGTCATGCTGGCGAACAACGCGGCCGCAAGATGATGAAAGGCGCCGATGCCGCCGGAGCCGTAACTCAGCGGCCTTTGATTGGCGAGCGCGATCAGATCGGCGACACTGTGCACCGGCAAAGACGGGTTGACGACCAGCACAAACGGTACCCGGGCGATCAGCGCGACCAGCGCCAGGTCCTTGCCTGGATCGTAGGGCAGCTTCTTGTACAGCGTCGCGTCGATTGCAAGCGAGGACACCGCCATCATGATCGTGTAGCCATCGGGCGGCGATTTGGCGACAAAATTAGTCGCCAGGATGGTGCCGGCGCCGGGGCGGTTTTCGACGACAAAGGGCTCGCCGAGCCGCAGCTCGAGTTTTTGGCCGAGCAGGCGTGCCAGAACGTCGGTGCCGCCGGCCGGCGCGAACGGTACGATGAATGTCACCAGATGGTTGGGATAGTCGTCGGCATCCTGAGTGCCGTTTTGCGCGCGGGCGATCTTTGCCGCCAGCGCCGGCAGCGTGACGGCGAGCAAAGCGCGACGCGATAGTGAATTCGGCATCGTGCTCACTCCGTCCCGGCGATACCGACCTGCTGCACGATCTTGCCCCAACGTATGATCTCGGCCTTCACGAAGCTTCGTAGCTCCTCGACCGACGGCGTGTCGATCGGAATAAGTCCCATCCCGATCATCTGTTGCCGGATTTCGGGCGATTTGAACACGGTTTTGAATTCGTCGTGAAGCCGGTTCACGATCTGCGCCGACGTCCCGCTCTGGGCGACGACAAGATGCCATGACACGGCCTCGAAGCCCGGCAAGCCTTGGTCCGCGATCGGCGGCACGTCGGGCAGCACGCCGACGCGGTTTTTCGAAGATACGCCAAGCGCACGGATTTTGCCGGCCGTCAGCAGCGGCGGCGTGATTGCGGTATCGGCGAAAAACAATTGGATATGCCCGCCCATGACATCATTGAGTGCGGGCGGCCCGCCCTTATACGGGACATGGACCATGTCGATCCCAGCCATGCTCTTGAGCATTTCGCCGGCGAGGTGTGGCACCGCGCCGGTCCCGGTCGAACCGAACGAGAGCTTGCCCGGATTGGCCTTGGCGTAGGCGATAAGTTCCGGGATGTTCTTGAACGGCAACGACGGATCGCTGACCAGCACGAACGGCACCTGACAGTAGAGCGCGATCGGAACGAAATCCTTCTCCGGGTCATAGGACAGCTTTTGATAGAGCGCGACATTGGTGGTGAGCGTGCCGCTCGGTGCGATGAGCAGCGTGTAACCGTCGGGTGTGCCATGGGCGACATCGTTCGCCGCGAGCACCGTGCCGGCGCCGACGCGGTTCTCGACCACAACCGATTTGCCGAGCCGCTCGGACAATCGCGGCGCAAGCGAGCGCACGATGATATCCATTGCGCCGCCGGCGGCGAGCGGGACGAGCAGCGTAATGGGGCGGTTCGGATAATCCTGCGCTTGAGCCGGCCGCACGAATGCGCCCAGCGCAAGCGCGATCAATGCGGCTGCGGTGAGGCGCGCATGCCGCGGTTGTCTCGGTATCGTACGCCATGCGTCGTCGCGCGTCATTGTCGCTCCCATCAATACGATCGTTATCTTGACCGTAACAGAGTGCCAGCGGAATATCGATTCGTGCCGGACGAGGTTTCGGAAAAATGTACCGACTGAGCTTCGCCATCGCTGCCGCGGTTCTGTTGCTTTTCGGCGGCCGCGGTTTTGCCTGCGAGGGCGACAAGGTGCTGCTCGCCGAGAATTTCTCCACCGCGGACGCGTCATGGGGTGAGCAGAACGGCAATTTCGCCATCAAGGACGGCGCAGCGATCCTCAAGGCCGACAGCCAACGCGGCTACAAGGTGCTCGATAACGCATTTCTGTTCGACGATGCCGATATCTGCGTGACCGCAACTGCGCTCGAAGTCGGCAAGCCCGAGGAGTCGGCGGGCGGCCTCGTGTTCTGGGCCCAGGATTATCGCAACGCCTATTTCCTTATGCTTTCGACCAACGGCTATTTCAAAATCGGCCGTTTGGTGAATGCAGCCTGGGTCAATCCGCCGCTCGACTGGACGCAGTCCGACGCGATCGTACAGGGGACCAATAAGCCCAATGCATTGCGCCTCACGATCAAGGGCCAGATGCTCACCGTCGAGATCAACGGCAAGCTGGGAACAACACTGCGGGCGCAATCCCCCGGCGCGCCGAGCCTCATCGGCCTCTACGCCGAGTCGAGTGAACAGGTTGACGCCTGGAAGTTCAACAATCTCAAGGTCACCAATGTGAAGTGACTGCCAAAATCACTGGAATGCCCGTAGGCGGGCCGCTTTGCATTTCTTGACAGGGACTTATGGGGCCGTCATAAGGGCGCCGGTCAGCGCGTCCGGTGCGGCCATAAGCCCGTGACTGTGCCGCTGACCATCAGCAGCATCGACTGGAATAAGCCGGTCCGGGCGAAAATCCGAGCACGATTGCGGTGGATTTGACGAGAAAGAAACACAGATGTTCGCGGTCTTCAAAACGGGCGGCAAGCAATACCGGGTGGCCGCCGAGGACGTGCTCAAGGTCGAAAAGATCAAGGGCGAGCCCGGCGAGATCGTCGAGTTCGGCGAGGTTCTGGTCGTTGGCGGCGACAGTGTGATGCTCGGCGCCCCCACCGTCGCCGGCGCCATGGTTGCGGCCGAAGTGCTCGATCAGGCGCGCGGTCCGAAAATCATCGCATTCAAGAAGCGCCGCCGCCAGAATTCGCGCCGCAAGATCGGGCATCGCCAGGAATTCACGGTCCTGCGCATCACCGAGATTCTCACCGACGGCAAGAAACCGACCAAAGCCGCGCAGCCGAGGCCGAGACGCGCGCCGGCGGCCCCGGTCGCGGCCGCGGAGGGCACGGCGGAGGCCTCGGGAGCCGCCGCAGCCAAGCGCCAAACTCCGGCAAGAAAGCCCGAAAGGCCTAAAGCCAAGGCAGCTGCTGCCAAGAAAAAGCCGGCTTCAAAAGGCAAAAAGAAGTGATGCGGAGCAGTGATGCTTTTGTCACGAATCCGGTATAACCAGTCGCTGGTAAGTTCGGAGGCCAGAAATGGCTCATAAGAAGGCAGGCGGATCCTCACGCAACGGTCGCGATTCGGCCGGACAGCGCTTGGGGCTCAAGATTTTCGGCGGCGAAGACGTGCTCGCCGGCAATATCATCGCGCGCCAGCGCGGCACCAAATGGCACGCCGGCCGCAACGTCGGCGTCGGCAAGGACCACACATTGTTTGCGTTGATCAACGGCAAAGTCGAGTTCCGTGCCAAAACCAAGGGCCGCGTATTCGTATCGGTACGTCCGATGACGGAGACAGCGGCTCAGTAATACGGTGGATCATATGAAGTCCGCCGGCATCCAGTTGAACCGGCGGACCCGAATGGGCTCCGAAACAGGGGAGACCGGGATGCCGGCTCCCCTTTCGGTTTTTGCAGGAGCCCCGGCGATGACTCGAGCAACTGAAGTCCTCGCGCAACGACTTGAAGAGCGCAGCATTCCTGTCCTGGAGACCGAGCGGCTGACGCTGCGCGCGCCGCATCTTGCTGACGCCGAAGCGATTGCGCGTTTTGCCAACGACCGCCGCGTCGCCGAGAACACCGCACGCATTCCGTATCCCTATTCGGTCGACGACGCCGAGCAATTCATCGCGGCGGTCAATGGGCAATGCGGCGAAGCAATTTTCGTCATCACGCTCGATAGCGAAGTGATTGGTGCGTGCGGCGTCGAGCCGCGCGCGGGCGCCGCGGAGATCGGCTATTGGCTCGGCGCGCCGTTTTGGGGATGCGGCTATGCCACCGAGGCGGTGCGCGCGGTGATCGACCATGCTTTCGGCGATTTCGGACACAAGGCGTTGCAGGCCGGCGCTCGCGTGAGCAACCCGGCTTCGCGACGGGTGCTGGAGAAGTGCGGCTTTCAGTGGACCGGTGTCGGCCTCTACCGTATCCGCGCCATCAAATCTTCAGCCCCCATCGACCGCTTTCGGCTCGACCGCGGCTTGTGGGCGTCGCTCAAGGCGTGGGGGCGGGTGGAGCAGGTGGCGTGAAAACGCGCCGGAGAATTACTGCCCGGCGTTTTGCGCAGCGGCGAGGATCGGCGCGAGTTTGTTGATCAGCGCCGGCCCGAATTGGGCTTGCGGGTTCGACGGCTGGGCATGATCCATCAGCTCCCAGCCGTGGATGAGGATGCGGGCATGTTCGAAGGCATTCTCGAAGTCCGTCCCCGGGTGCAGGCTTTGCCGGAAGAATGCGTCGCCAAAATAGGTCCAGTCGCGTTCAGGCGCGCAGCCGAATGACGTACTCTTGGCATCCGCAGCGGTTATGACGATGGTGTTGTCGTTCCTAAGCGGCGGCAGGAAAATTCCGGCAAAACAGGCCGAAACGATCACGACGCGATACTTGATACCCTCGCTGTCGAGCGTCGAGGCGACCTGATCCGGCGTCAGATCAATGGTGCTGCCGGGAATTTGCAGCGCAAAACCCCGTTCGTCGCCGTGCGACGTCATCAACAGGACGAGGATGTCCTCGTCCTTGTCCATGACATCGCCGATCGCATGCACGGCGGCGGCGAAATTCCGTGGGCTCGCAAGCGGAACGGTGCCGAGCGTCTCACGGCTATTGATGAGGCGAACGGTCCGCTCCTTGATCGGCAATATGCCGGCGATGGACGCCAGCCCGCCATCAAGCTCCTTGAGGAATACGTCCTGTTCCGCCCACCCGGCGACGCCGAGCGCATAGACGTCGGTCACACCCTTGCGCTGCGGCGCGAGGCGGGCGATTTCAGCCTGCAACAGTTCCGGCTGCGCCTTTTCGATCTGCGCAATCTCTCGAGGCGAATCGCGCGTGCCGCCGTTCTCGTTCTGATAGTAGGCATGCAAAACCTCCCACCAATTGGCGTTGTGGACGTCGAAATCGGGCGGCAGGAATACCGGAGCGTGCGGCACTAGCGCATTGGCGGCGAACAACGCCAGCCACAAAGCGGCAATTCTCCCGATCACGAATAGCCGCGATTGCAATTCGAGACTCTGAACGACGCAAGTCATGGCGCCGACCCACCAGCCAACCGCGACGGCAAAAATCACGACCGCGGTAATCGTGCTGTTCCAAAAGGCGCTAAGCGCGGCGGCCGGCGCCAGCAACGGAACAGCGAACCTGATCGCCGCGACTATGCTTTCAGCCGCCACCCAAAGGATGGACATGGCCGAAAGCGCGGTGGCGCGCCCGGTGGGGCGCACGAACAATGCCGCTACTGCGAGCTCGATCGCGAGCCAGGCTACGACCGCATTGAGACCGTAAGGATTGAAGGCGTGCCATGAACCGGCCGCGAGCAGCTCAAGCCCGATGCGGACCATCGCAACGACGATGGCGCAGCCCAAGAGGACGGGCAGTCCGACGAGTGGCGCATCGGACGTCGTCCGCCACACCGCCGCCCGCGCCGCAAGCCTAAAAACACGCCACACGCTTACAATTCTCCGCGCGAAACCCAGCGAAATCCCAGTGCCACAATCCGCAATTTCTACCCTATATCAGGCGCGCGTCGCCGGCCATCGCGGCGGTTCGCGATTGTCTATGCCGCATGCGGGCATTACGAGATAGGACGATGAAATTCCTCGACGAGGCCAAGGTCTATGTGCGCTCTGGCGACGGCGGCAACGGCTGCGTGTCGTTCCGGCGCGAGAAATTCATCGAGTTCGGCGGGCCGAACGGCGGCGATGGCGGCAAGGGCGGCGACGTGATCGCGATGGCGGTCGACGGCCTCAACACGCTCATCGACTACCGCTACCAGCAGCATTTCACGGCGCAGAATGGCCGCGCCGGCATGGGAAAGGATCGTCACGGCGCCAACGGCGTCGATGCCGTGCTCAAAGTGCCGGCCGGCACGCAGATTTACGAGGAGGACGGCGAGACGCTGCTCGCCGATCTCGCCGAAGCGGGCCAGCGCGCCGTCCTCGCGCGCGGCGGCAATGGCGGCTTCGGCAATGCGCACTTCAAATCTTCGACCAACCGCGCGCCGCGCCACGCCAATCCCGGCCAGCCCGGCGCCGAATTCACGATCCGGTTGCGGCTCAAGCTCATCGCCGATGCCGGCATCGTCGGCTCGCCGAACGCCGGCAAGTCGACGTTACTCGCCGCCGTCAGCGCGGCGAAGCCGAAGATTGCCGATTATCCGTTCACCACGCTGCACCCCCAGCTCGGTGTGGTCGACGTCGACGGCCGCGAATTTGCGCTTGCCGACATCCCCGGCCTGATCGAAGGCGCCCACGACGGCGTCGGCCTGGGCGACCGTTTTCTCGGCCATGTCGAGCGCTGCCGCGTGCTCTTGCATCTCGTCGACGGCACCGGCGGCGATGCCGGCGCGGCTTATCAAACGGTGCGTACGGAACTTTCGGCCTATGGACACGGGCTCGCGGAGAAGCCCGAGATCCTCGCATTGAACAAGGCGGACGCGATGACAGAGGACGCCATCAAGGAACAAGTGGCGCTCCTCAAGCGCGCGGCGAAAAAACCGCCGCTTGTAGTCTCGGCGGTGAGCGGGATGGGCGTGCCGGACGTACTGCGGGCGCTCTTCAAGGTGATCGAACAGGCACGCCGCGCCGCCGCCGTGCCGTCTGCCGCGGATGCCGCCTGGCATCCGTGACGCCGTTGTTCGGAGCTGAGCTGAGGGGCGAGGAAATTCATGGCGACTACCTTTGTGCTGGTCCACGGCGCCTGGCACGGCGGTTGGTGTTGGCGGCGGGTCGCCGACCGGCTCCGCGGCGCCGGCGCTACGGTTTTCACGCCGACGCTGACCGGCGTGGGCGAGCGCTCGCATCTGTTGCGCGCCGGGATCGACCTCAAGACCCACATTGCCGACGTGGTCAATGTGATGAAGTGGGAAGGGCTCACCGACGTGGTGCTCTGCGGTCATTCCTATGGCGGCTTCGTGATCTCCGGCGTTGCCGAGGAGATAGCGTCTGCAATCCGTTCAATCGTCTTCCTCGATGCCTTCGTGCCGCGCAACGGGGAGGCGGTGCTGGACCTGACGGGAGCCGCTGTGCAGGAGGCGATCCACGCCGCGATGCAACGCGGCGATATCGCAATCCCGCCGCGTTCCGCCGAAGCCTTCGGAGTCAACGCCGCCGACCGCGCCTGGGTCGATCGATCGTGCGTCGGACAGCCGATCGGCACTTTCACCGATAAGATCGTACTCACGGGCGCCCGCGATCGTATCCCCCGGAAAGCCTACATTCGTGCAAAATCCTATGCCAATCCGGGATTTGATCGCGCCTATGGCGCGCTCAAATCCGATCCCTCATGGCGCACTTATGAAGTGCCCTGCGGTCACGACGTGATGGTCGATATGCCGGAACAGCTCAGCGAGATTCTGCTCGAAGTCGCGCATTGAATGGGGCGAACCGCAACGAGCCGTCGCGCTCGACGCGCGGCAGCAAGTCGATCTCCCACGCCAAATATTCGCTCATCGCTGCTTTAGTGTCGCCCGTTCGTTCGTATGGCTTGCGCCATTGATCGACGGCTTCGTCCGCCATTTTGGCGTCCGTCACAAAAGCGTATCCCGCGGTCCGCCACGCGGCATTTCCGCCGTCAAGAGCGCGTACCGGAATTGCGGTGAGCGCTGCGGCTTCAGGCACCGCCAATTGCGCAACGACGCCATCCTCGGACGTGAGCACAAGCGTGCCAATCTGCGGAATTTTCTCGAGCGCACGGTCGAGCCGCGTGCGAATCGCAAACCACGCGCCGGGAATGTGCGCTTTGAGATAGTCTCGGCTAAGCGAAAGGTCGACGAGGGTCGCTGCGTCGCGGGCGAGCAGCATGGCGAGCGCTGCGCAATCGATGGCGGCGCCGGATCGCGTCTCGGTTTCGAGTGCCGGCGCCGCGGGCCAACCGGTCTCGGTCCCCCTCTCGGCCAGCATGTAGACATCCGCCCAACCCATCTGGCGCAGCCATGACCCGGTCATGGCCGCGCGGACTTCCGCGTCATCGACAAGCACGATGCGCGCACCGAGGGTGCCGACATATTGATCGGTC
>Ga0116217_10004249_pt1 | contig 12797 bp, 7 predicted proteins | sample Sb_taG_6_FD_89697 | JGI IMG/M metagenome (GOLD analysis project Ga0116217, IMG submission 89697) | Peat soil microbial communities from Weissenstadt, Germany - Sb_50d_4_PS metaG | ecosystem: Environmental > Terrestrial > Soil > Wetlands > Peat | place: Germany: Weissenstadt | collected 2010-09-21 | reverse complement strand
TCAACTGTGCCGCCATACCCTCCGGGCTGGTGGAGAGCGAACTGTTTGGGCATGAAAAGGGCGCTTTCACCGGAGCCCTGATGCAAAAGAAAGGCCGGTTCGAGCTGGCGGATCACGGTACTCTCTTTCTAGATGAAATTGGCGATATCAGTCTCGAGCTGCAGCCAAAGCTGTTGCGCGCTCTGCAGGAACACGAATTTGAGCGACTGGGGAGTACGAAGACGATTCGCGTGGACGTTCGCCTGATTGCTGCAACCCATCGCGATCTGCAGGCAATGATACGTAACAACCAGTTCCGCGAAGACCTTTTTTACAGACTGAATGTTTGCCCGATTGAGATTCCCCCGCTTCGCGAAAGGCGAGAGGACATTCCGCTCCTGGTGCACTATTTTGTTTTGTGCCACTCCCGGCAAATGCAAAAGCGCATTAAGTCCGTTCCGAAGCAGGCCATGGAGGCGCTGGTGAACGCCGATTGGCCGGGCAATATTCGGCAGCTGGAGAACTTTATCGAGCGTTGCGTGATCTTCACGCAAGGGGACGAATTGAATGTCCTACGTGCAGAGCTGAAGAAACCATCGGTCCGCTCCGTTGCTTCAGCCGCGCCAAGTTTCGAACAGGCCGAGCGGCAAGCCATTATCGATGCTTTGATAGCCGCGTCTGGGAGAATCGCCGGCAAGGGCGGAGCGGCAGAGCGCCTAGGACTGAAGCGAACAACACTCCAGAACAAGATGAACAAACTGAATATCAGTCGTGCTGAGTATTCCGGGTGAGAATCCGGCCGCTCTCGAAACCAGATTTTAACTCTCATCTTCAAAGCGGCCATTGAGCTGCATCGGTTTTCAGGGAAGAGCCAATCGTGCCCACATCACGGCACTGCCCGTCGGTTGGGCACAGGCGACCCCAGACACCCCTCGATAGTTGCCTGTAATTTCAATAACTTACGTAGACCAATTCTTGGCATACGACCTGCAACAGCTTGACAGGATTCTCTCCAGCCGGCTGCCGTTGGCTGCTTAGATTCTCACGGAGGTGCGATGCTGCGCGTTGACATACGCGATTCCGCGAACGCTCTGAGCCTCAAGCTCGAGGGTCGATTCACCGGTAATGACGCAGAGAACGCTCGTACGCTCATGGCGCGCTGCCACGACGGAATTACACTGGTCGTCGATCTAACGGAAGTCACGTTCATCGACTTGATGGGGGAAGAAGTACTATCGTTCTTTGGCCGGTTCGGGGCGGAATTTGTTGCCCAAACATCCTACACACTCGATATATGTGAGCGCCTGCATCTTCGCCTTGCTCCGGATCAGGCATCGGATGGGAACACGCCAGGCGCTTCCCGCACAAACGCTGGCCGACGCAGGGCCCATGCACGTCAGTCGGACAACGGAAACGCCTGAAAACGCTTGTGAGTACATCACTGCGAGAATCACTATGTGAGTTTCCATGGCGATTTCGTCCGTCCCGCTGTTTATTGCCGTGACCACGAGCATTTCCGCCCGCAGCAAAGTAGCTTCCACCGACTCCTATCTCATCGACCTGCCGAGATGACAAAAGACCCCCGACATCGCGATGTTTGCTGGCACTATGCGCCTGCCTTGCGACGCTGCCCGCATACGGGCAGCGCAGTACGGCCTAAATCTGTACTGCCCAGGTAAATCAACCACTTGCAATGCGGGTGAATTGGCATGTGATCTGCACTACTCAGAGCCCAAGCGAGCAGGCATGTGGATATCGACAACATCCCGAAAGTCGGAATTGCAAACCGCGGTTCTCGACATGTGGGCTGTGGTTCACGGCCTAACAATGCTTGTGAGCGATGGCCTCGCGAACGTCGCGCAACTGTGCATCGAGCGCATTGCGCAAAAAGTGGTCACAACTCTTCGGGGACCTGAATGGAGTGGAGCGTGAACAAAAGGATCGACGCTATGAGATTTACCTCGCTATTAATGGTCTCTATCCTGTGGGCTCTTACATGGCCGATGGCTTCATCGGCCCAAGAGCGAACGTCGAATGGCGACACCGAGGCGCCAGTCCTCACGCTGGATGAAGCGGTTACTCTGGCACTCCAAAACAACCGGTTTGTGAAGAACTCGGTGCTGGAGGCTCAGAAATACGACTTCCAAGTAAGTACAGCGCGCAGCTGGCGGAAGCCCCGATTTCAATTTGCCGTTCTCGGCGGCGAACTCCTGCAACCGTTTCACTTTACCATCCCGAAAGGTTCGTTAGGCACGTTTGGGAACACTGGGCCAATCCCAGCGACCAACGCCACAATCCACACGCCCGCGGTGTTCACTACTTATTTGACGGGCAGCATCGATCAACCTCTGACACAGCAATACAAGATTGGCCTCGGAATTCGTGCAACAGAGCTTGGCCGCGACATCGCTCGTGAAGATGTCCGCGCCGAGCGGCAGAAGATCGCTGCCGAAGTCCGCGATGCATACTTCAATCTCGTCGCGATCCAAGCGAGTGTGGATGCCGCGCGGGAGGCGGTGAAAACACTCGAAGAAGCGCAGCGGGTCACGGCCCGATACGTGGCAGAAAAGACGGTGCTGCGCGCCGATGCGTTGGACGTCGACGCCCGGTTAGCGAAATCTCGCTATGACTTGTCCGTCTCAGAGAATGGCGTGGCAACGCAACGTGAGGCGTTGAACCAACTGCTGGGCCGCGATGTTTCCACATCCTTTCGTGTTGACTTCATTCCTGAGCAAGATAGAAGCGATCTAACTCTCGATTCAGCCCGGCAGGAAGCTTTGGCGAACCGCCCCGAGACTCGCGAAGCACACCTGAAAGAAAAACAAGCGGAATACGACCGGCGCCTCGCGAAGGCCGAATATATTCCGGACCTGAGTCTTGAGGTGCGCTATCAGGGAATCAACAACGTGCAAGTTCTTCCGCAAAATGTTGCCACGGCCGGCTTTTTCCTGACCTGGGAGCCGTTCGATTGGGGACGCCGCCACAACAAGGTACTCGAGGCAAGCAAGACTATCGAACAGACTCGCAACGGGATTCAAGAGACAGAATCGCAGGTCGCTGTCGAAGTTGGCGCGAAATACCGCAAATGGCAGGAAGCCTCTTTACTGCTTAAGGCTTCTCGGACCGCTCACGAAGCGGCTGTGGAGCAATTCCGCGTGACGGGCAACAAATATAAGGAGCAGGCTGCACTGTTGAAGGACCTCCTGCAGGCTCAGGCTCAGAGTTCCGAGACGAGTTTCCAGTATCAGCAAACGCTTTCCTCGTACTGGAGCGCTTTTGCCGAGCTGCGCAAGGCGATGGGAGAAGAGTGACCATGAGAACAAGAATTATTTTGGGACTGACAGCCAGCAGGGCACAGTTCGAGAAAGCGATAGGAGAGGAGTAGACGATATGGGAACCAAATTCAGAAAAGGGCTTGGACCAGCGTTAACGGCTGTACTTCTGGTCATGACGGCAGCTACAAATGGCTGTCAGCAACCGACGCAAGTCGCAGCCAATTCTCCCACCCCTGTTCGCCTAGTGGATGTGACGTTGTATTCGTCTTCCGAAGATTTGCGCTACTCGGCCTCCGTTCTGCCGTTCGCTCAAGCGAGCTTGTCATTCAAGTCCGCAGGATATGTGACGGAGATTACGCAGGTCATGGGCGCGGACGGACGGCGTCGAGACATAGGTCCCGGAGACTATGTTGCCCGGGGCACGGTTCTCGCGCAGATTCGGCATCAGGATTTGAAGAATCAGCTTGACCAAGCGACCGCAACTCTGAGTCTAGCCCAAGCGCAGCAGGTCGAGGCAACGAAGGATTACGAGCGCGCGAAGACGCTTTACGCCTCAGAGAGCTTGACGAAGCCCGATTTCGATCGAGCGCAGGCCCAATTCGATTCGACCGTCGCGGCTGTGGATCAGGCCAAGGCTAATCTGCACCAGGCGCAGTTGGCTCTCGAGGATGCCGATCTGACGGCGCCGTTTTCGGGGTACATCCTGGCTCGGAACATTGAATTGGGAAACCTCGCAGCACCCGGAACTCCGGCGTTTACTATCGCCGACACGAGTGCCGTGAAAATCGGTTTTGGCGTTCCCGACTATGCCGTAAGGCTTCTGCGCTTGGGGCAACAATTCAGCATTCATCTGCAGGACGATCCGAAAGAGTACAACGGGCGGGTCACCAGTATTGCCGCGAGCGCCGATGAGAAAAATCGTGTCTTTGCTATCGAGGTGACCGTACCCAACCCCAAAGCGCTATTGAAGCCCGGGATGATTGCTTCACTCAGTTTGACAGGCGTTCGCAAAGCCCCGGTTCCCTCCGTACCTCTTAGTGCCGTTGTTGCTAACCCCGCCTCACCTGGACGCTACGCGGTTTTCGTTGCCAGTGAAGAGGGCGGCAAATGGGTGGCGCATTTGCGCGAGGTAACGCTCGGTGAAACCCACGAGAGTGATGTGGCAGTCGAAGGCATAAATCCAGCCGAAAAAGTCGTAGCCGTTGGAGCCGCTGGTCTGAAGAACGGCGATTTCATCCAAGTTCTCCCGTAGAGGTATAGAGCAATGACACTCGAAAACGAGCAAGGCATCAGTAATCGCCGCAATATCCCGAGGTTTTTCGTGGAGCACCCGCATATCTCCTGGATCCTTCTGGCCGGAGTGCTCATTTGGGGCTGGTTCGGATATACATCTATGCCGCAGCGAAAGGACCCGGACATTCCTGTGCGCCTCGGTGTGGCGGCTTGTCCATGGCCCGGAGCCACAGCGCAACAGGTCGAACAGTTTATTACCCGTCGAATAGAGGACGTTGCGGCTGAGAATAAGACCATTCATCCGGGCACCGATGCGGACTACGGTATTAAGTCCATATCTCTTCCGGGCTATTCATTTGTGACCATTCAACTGGATGAGGGCATCACCGATACCAAGCGGCAATTCAGCGATATCAACCTCAAGCTGGATGCTCTAAATTCTCAGTTACCGCAGGGCGCCGGTCCCATCACTTTCCAGAGCGATTTTGGAGACACCGCCGCGCTCATGCTCACGGTCGCAAGCCCGAAGGTAGACGACATTGAAATCGCAGCTCGAGCTAATTCCGTTGAATCGGCAATTCGCAAAGCTCGCAATAGGAAACGGCAGAATTCTGAGGGCCGGCCGGTGGCAGTGGTGGATTGCTTTCCGCAATCAATTTCGGCGCGAGAGGTTCTTGACACCAGCTACCTCTTTCAAGAGCAAGCCCGGACCACCGGAATTATTCGAGACTCGGAAATAATACAGGGAAGCGGATTCATCGGCGTGGATGGCGTTTCCGACGCAGATGACAGCACCATTCAAACGTTCATCTGGCGGTTCATCGTGGAGCGGCTAAAACGGTCCGAAGTGCATCCCGACACCTGGGATCCAGCAATCATCCGCGATCCGACGGAAACACAAACGAGACTAGCCAATGTTGCGGGCGACAAATACAGTTATGCCGAACTCGACAATTTTTCTGATCTGATTGGCCGAACGGTGCAGGGAGCTCCCGAAGTTTCCAAGGTGGAGCGGAGGGGCGTTTTATCGCAGACCGTCTATCTGGACTACTCGCAGGACCGCCTCGCGGCCTACGGTCTGCGTCCTACTGACCTCTCCAAAGTGCTTTCGGCCCGCAACATTATCGCACCGGGCGGAACTGTTGAAACAGGCGAGCGCAGGGTCATTCTCACCCCTTCGGGACAATTCGATACCGCTAGAAGTATCGGGGATGTGGCTGTATCGGCTACATCAGAGGGTACCCCCGTATATTTACGGGATCTCGTCCAAATCAGCCGAGGCTATCAGGCTCCTGCCCAGTATCTCAACTACTACACTTGGCGAGACGCAAATGGGCACTGGCAGCGCAGCCGCGCGATCACCGTAGCAATTTACATGCGCGATAAGAAGCAAATCGCGCGCTTCGGACAGTCCGTGAATTCCAAGCTTTCGGAGCTTCGTCAAATTCTTCCCGCCGACCTGATTTTGGCGCACACCTCCGACCAGCCGCTCCAAGTCAAGGAGAACATCAATCTGTTCATGCGGGCGCTTGTCGAAGCCATCATTCTCGTCGTCCTTGTTTCGCTGCTTGGATTCTGGGAGTGGCGGCTGGCCCTCATCATGGCGCTGGCAATACCCATCACACTCGCGATGACTTTCGGTATCGTGTATATGCTGGGAATCGATCTTCAACAAGTCTCGATCGCGACGCTGATCATCGCATTGGGCCTTCTCGTGGACGTACCGGTGGTCTCTGGCGACGGCATTAAACGCCATTTGGCGGAAGGGTTTCCGCGCAGAACTGCCTGCTGGCTCGGCCCTACAAAGCTTGCAACCGCGATTTTCTACGCCACGATCACGAATATCATCGCCTACCTCCCGTTTTTGATGCTGACCGGTAATACCGGCGAGTTCTTAAAGAGCTTGCCTGTCGTAATGACGGCTTCTCTTGTTTGTGCGCTTATCGTTGCAATGACGTTTGTTCCGTTCCTGGGGTACTACATTTTGCGTCCTCCGGCAAAGCGAGAACCGACGATCGAGGAGAGACGGCAGCGCGGATTTTACGGCTTCTATAACAGACTTGTGGGCAAAGCCATAAAACACCGTTGGGCTGTCCTCGGCGGGTCCTTGGTTTTTCTGATTATAGGCGGGCTCTTCAGTTCTCGGCTTAAGACCCAATTCTTTCCCGAAGATGTCCAATATTGGTTTTATTTGGATGTTTGGCTGCCGAATGATACTCCCTTGAGCGTCACCAATGATGCTGCAATGCAGGCCGAAAAAGTCGTCCGGCAGGTGATTGAAAATTCTCCTGGCGCCGCTACTAAGGAAAACCGTGGGCATCTTCTTAGGTCGCTGACGACCTTTGCCGGGGGTGGGGGACCTCGCTTCTGGTTTTCGGTCTCGCCTGAAATGCCGCAGACCAACTACGCGCAAGTGATTGTCGAGGTCACCGATAAAGAGGCTTCGCCAAAGTTCGCTCGTCCGATCCAGGACGCACTAGACAAGGAAGTACCAGGCGCCTGGGTTACGGTTCGCCAGCTTCAAACGAATCCTGTTGAGAATCCCGTAGAGTTGCTGATCTCTGGGCAGGAGGACGTTGATTCAAGAAATGAAAGTCGCGATATTCGCACGCTGCGACAGATTGCCGGGCAGGCTCAAGACATCGTCAGGCAGGCTCGCGGTATTGCCGTTCTTCGCGATGATTGGTTCCCTGACGATGTTCAGCAGAGGATTCAGATCGATCCAGACCGCGCAAACGTCGCCGGCATTACTAACGCCGATGTCGCAGACGCGTCGGCCACGGCCATGAGCGGCGCCCCCGTGGGCGTGTTCAAGGAAGGCGACAAGAACATCCCCATTGTGGCGCGCCTTCGCATGGAGGAGCGCGCGCAGCTTGCTGATATCAAGAACCTATATGTTTATTCTTCGCAAACGAACAACCGGGTGCCCTTGCTATCGATCGCGACTGTCGGAAATTCTTTGGAAACAGGCCGCATAGCGCGGCGCGAGCATTTTCGCACCATTTCGATTGTTTGTTACCCACAGCCTGGAGTTCTCGCCTCTGAAGTCCTGGAGCCACTCCTTCCAAAATTGCAGCAGTTCCAGAAAAATCTCCCACCCGGCTATCAGCTTCGGATCGGGGGCGAAAGGGCAAAACAAATTGATGGCTTCGCAAACCTCGAAATTGTTCTGCTGATCTCTTTGCTTGGCATTTATCTGGCGCTCCTCATTCAATTCAATAATGCCGTGAAACCTCTTCTGGTATTCGCCGCTGCTCCGTATGGTGTGATGGGCGCTCTGATAGCTCTTGCGGTTTTGCATACACCGTTTGGATTTATGGCTTTTCTGGGCATCGCCAGCTTGATCGGCGTGATCGTTAGCCACGTGATCGTGCTTTTCGACTTTATCGAGGAGATGCATGCGAAAGGGGAACCCCTGGAACAGGCACTTCCGGACGCAGGCATCCAGCGCATTCGGCCCGTAATGATCACCGTAGGAGCAACGATCTTGGCGCTTTTCCCATTAGCACTGGAAGGAGGACCTCTGTGGCAGCCTCTCTGCTACGCGCAGATCGGCGGCCTTGCCGTCGCAACCTTTATCACTCTCCTTCTGGTTCCCGTTCTTTACAGCATCTTCGTGCTTGACCTGAAAATAATCCGATGGGATGTGCACGCCCCAGCACCAATCAGTGATGCAGCATTGGCATATTCGAGTGAACAAAACCGTGCCTAACGTCAAAATTGAGACTCCGGACTGGCTTCAACAGATGGAGAGCATCCTTGAAGAGCTCAACGAGGGAGTGGCGATTATTGATGACCAACTTCGTGTCCTGTTCGCTAACGAGGCGTTGCTCCGATTGGGATTGTACGAACGCGAAGAAATACGGGGCCGCACGCCCGACGCGATTTTCCCTCCCGAGGATATTCCCCACATTCTCCGCGAGCACGAATCGGCGCACCGCTACGGCCGGCAGCGCAGCGAGTTCTACCTCCCACGTAAGGACGGCAAGAGAATCCCGGTAATCTTGAGCGGGCGGCTGATTCAAGGACCAGACGGTCAGGACTACACTTTGCTGACCATGACTGACATTAGCGAACAAAAGCGAATCGAGGAACAGCTTCGTGAATCCAATGCTCTCCTTGAGGAGCGCCAAAGAGAAATTGACACCGATCTCTCGATTGCGGCGCGTGTCCAACAATCACTCGCGCCCCACAATCTGACATGGAAGGACCTCGTGGTCGAGGCGTACTACAGCCCTGCGCATAAGATTGGCGGTGACTTCGGCATCGTCCTCCCGCAAGGCGACGAATTGCTAAATGTCATTGTGTGCGATGTATCCGGGCACGGAGTTGGCTCGGCTCTCATGGCCGGCCGCATATACTCTGAAACACTCCATGCCCTGGAACTTAAAACTGCGCCTGTCGGCTTGCTGCAGCGCCTCCACGAGTTCGTGAATGATCGGCTCGCACAGGGAGATTTTTACTTCACCATAGCCGCAGCGCGTTTTCGTCAATGCGGGCGCCGGATGAGTTTTGCCGCTGCAGGCCACCCGCCAGCGATACTGGTCTCAAATGGCACTCTCCGCCTGCTCAGTTCGCGAAACGGCATCCTTGGTCGCCTGCCCGAGATTGCTCCCTCCGCGTCCGCGGACGAGATAGAACTCGCGCCCGGCGACCGCCTTGTTCTCTATACCGACGGGCTCGTTGAGGTCTTCAACAGTTCAAACGAGATGTTCGACATTGAGGGTCTGGAAGAGTTGGTGCGCCAATCTGCTGGGCGAACACTTCCGGAAATGAAACAAGCAATCATTGAAGGGGTGGCCGCATGGAGTCATGGTCCCCTCGCCGACGACGTGTCCCTTGTTATCGTCGAAGTTCGCTAGTTCCGTGGGTTGGCTCCGGGCATTGGGTACGGCGGCCCTCAACTCGTCGATTACGAATAGCTTGGAAATAGCCGCTTTTCAATGTTCAACCAATGCTCGAATCTGCTTCAGAACCAAGTCGGTGGTTCAAACCATTCGCGGACCCGTGCGCGACTGTGACAATCGCACAACATTACTTGCGCGAATGAAGAAATTCGGGATAGACCCTCGCCAATACGCCTGACTCGAACTGGACGTCGCCGTGATCTACCGTGGCGTAGCTTTGTGGCCCGTCCGGGATTACAATCGCCGAAATCGAGGGGATGTGACACGACGGCCGATGCGGGTGCACCCGAAAACCGACGTGACCATCAGTACGCGCAGCCGTTCGAGAACAAGTGCGCTTCGAGGTGAAGATCCCGCCTGGCAGAGCGAGAAAGAACAACTTCGTGATTTCTTTTGGGGCAATGCAATCCGTTCCGCTCATCTCGGTTCTTCTGCTCCGTGATGGAGATCACAGCCTATTGTTCGTGATTGAGCTACACGGTTGAGTTTCATCTGACCGAGCACCATACTGTCTGACGCTGTTCGGCTGCGAAGGTGGGGAAAATGGCTTCTCGCCGAGAGCTTCGGCTTCGCTTTAGTTGGTCCCGTAGCACGCTCACGGCCATGCTGGGCGGGTATCTCACCTTCATCCTGCTAGCCGCAGCCCCGGTTCACGCCCTCGATCCGAACATACATCTCTCCCAGTACATGCACACGGCTTGGCGAACACAAGATGCGTCTCTGCCAGCCGGCATGTTTTCGATCACGCAAACCCACGACGGTTTTCTCTGGTTCCTATCTCTTTCCGGCGATGTCTACAGGTTCGATGGCGTTCGGTTTCTGCCTTGGCGCCTGCCTGCTGGTGTTTCAAACGGACCAATCGGGGAGATCCTTGCCGACCACGAAGGTGGGATTTGGGTAGTAGCGGATGAACTCGTTCACCTAAGAGATGGGGTTGTCACTTCTCACTTTGAGTTGAAAGGGCTTCACGGGTTTCAAAGCATCAGCGAAGATCCTGACGGCTCTTTGTGGGTAGGGCTACGCGCCTCAGACGCGCCCCTTTGCCATGTTACCGACCGCGCAGTTAAGTGCTTTGGAAAGGCTGACGGAATACCGATTTTCGACGTCAATTCTCTATTGGCTGATGGGAAAGGCGGCTTTTGGCTGGGAGGGTCAACGGCCCTTGTCCACTGGCATGGGGGCGTCTCGGAGACGTACCCGATCGGGGCGCTGAAATCCAGTGGAGGCGACATAATGGGTCTGGCACTTGCTACTGATGGATCTCTCTGGATGGGCATAAGGGAGGGGGAGGGTCTAGGACTTGCGCAATTGAAGGATGGCGCCGTGAAACCGTTCGTCACCCCCACCTTTGATGGGAGCAGGCTCAGCGTCACCAGCCTGATGTTCGATCGTGACGGGAATCTTTGGGTTGGCACAGATGCGAAAGGACTCTTTCGTATCTATGGAAATACTGTGGAGCATTACGGACACACGGAAGGTTTGTCCGGCGATTCCGTGTGGGCTCTTTTTGAAGACCGGGAAGGCATCGTCTGGGCCGGAAGCACAAGCGGAATAGACAGCTTTCGTGATCCGCGGGTCACCACATTCTCAGCCTTGCAGGGCTTGGGGAAGGATTTAGCGGCGGGCATTCTGGCTGGCAGAGACGGCACAATCTGGGTCGCAAATGCCGGATCGCTGGATCGGATTAACAACGGGACTGTCTCATCCATTCGCAGGAGTGACGGTCTTCCGGGGGATCAAGTCGCCTCCTTACTTGAAGACCACGCCGGCAACATGTGGGTGGGGGTAGATGACAGACTCTACTTGTTCAAGGATGGGCGATTCCGTCTCCTCCCGGAACCCAATCACCAACCGCTTGGAATGGTGGTTGGAATGACAGAGGACATCGACGGCGATGTTTGGGCAGAATGTGCAAGCAATCCACGAAAGCTTGTGCGCATACGCGATTTCCAGGTGCGCGAAGTATTCCCTGCGTCGCAAGTTCCGACTGGACATAACCTCGCTCCGGATCCACACGGAGGAATTTGGATAGATACCCTACAAGGAGATATGGCTCTGCTCCGAAACGGCATTCTGGGAACAAGAGTTACGCTAAATCGAGGAGGCTCTCCGTTACACCGCCAAATCATCGCCGAGGCAGACGGCTCTATTCTCGCAGGCACCGAGAACGGGCTCGTCGGGTTGCGGATGGGCAAAGTGCAGCGGATGACCACGAAAAATGGTCTCCCCTGCGATTTCATCATCACTTTCATTGAGGACAAAGAGAAACGCTGGTGGCTCTACACTCGTTGCGGCGTGGTGGAATTCTCAGATTCTGAGCTGCAACGATGGTGGGCCAACCCGGATGCGATTGTTCAGAACCGCGTCTATGACACATTCGATGGGGCTCAGCCAAACATAGGTTCTTTCAACGCGTCCGCGTACACTTCCGATGGACGCGTGTGGTTTTCCAGCGGAGTTGTCGTGCAGATGATCGACCCATCCAGGCTCTCAGCGAAGGCGTTACCGGCGGCAACCCACATTGAATCGGTGTCTGTTGACCGAAAGGAGATCGCCGCGGCCGATAACCTCAAGCTCTCGCCGCACCCGCGTGAGCTGCAGATTGATTACACTTCGCCCACCTTAGCGATTCCACAGAACGTGAAATTTCGCTACCGGCTCGACAATTATGACCGTGATTGGCACGATGCCGGCACCCGCCGGCAGGCGTTCTACACGGATCTGCCTCCCGGCAAGTATTCATTTCGCGTGATCGCATGCAATACAGACGGCGTCTGGAACGATAGCGCCGCTAAGCTGGATTTCTCCGTCGCTCCCGCGTATTACCAAACGAATTGGTTTCTCGCTCTGTGCGCGGTCTTCTTTATGGCATTCGCCTGGTCGGCCTACCAGTTGCGTCTCCGAAATTTGCATAAGCAGTTCGAAATGACGCTAGAGGCCCGCGTCGGCGAGAGAACACGAATCGCGAGGGACCTGCACGACACACTTCTGCAGAGTTTCCACGGGCTGTTGTTCCGTTTCCAGGCGGCTCGCAACCTGCTTCCAAAGCGCCCCGAGGAAGCAATTGAAGCTCTGGATGGCGCATTAATTCGGGCTGAGCAGGCACTGGAGGAAGGCCGGCATTCGATTCAGGAATTACGTCCCGGCCTGTCCGCCGAAAGCGACCTCGATCAAATGTTGATTGCAACCAGTCAGGAACTAGCTTCTTCCAACCACGCCGAGGACGGCTCACCCCGCTTCAAGGTGATCGTGGAAGGCGAGCGCCGAAGCCTAGCTCCGGTGATCCAGGAAGAGATTATTCGAATTGCGCGAGAACTGCTACGGAATGCGTTCAAGCATGCACGCGCGCATCAGATTGAAGCCGAGATACGTTATGACAGTGACGTTTTCCGCCTGGTTGTGC
>Ga0116217_10004247_pt1 | contig 12800 bp, 10 predicted proteins | sample Sb_taG_6_FD_89697 | JGI IMG/M metagenome (GOLD analysis project Ga0116217, IMG submission 89697) | Peat soil microbial communities from Weissenstadt, Germany - Sb_50d_4_PS metaG | ecosystem: Environmental > Terrestrial > Soil > Wetlands > Peat | place: Germany: Weissenstadt | collected 2010-09-21 | reverse complement strand
CATGGATGCCAATATCGTCGATATCGGCGCCGGGTGCGGCCGCTGGTCCCACTGGATGCGGGATTATAATTTTCGCAATCGCCGCTTCACCGGCACCTATGTCGGCGTCGATGTCGACGGCGAAGCGGTCGATTGGTGCCGTAGAAATTACGACGGCGAGCGCTTCCGCTTTCATCAATCCGGCGACGCCAGTGTGTCCTACGATCAGGCCGGCTGGAGAAATTCCTACCGGATTCCGGAAGCGGACGCCGCGTTCGATCTGGTGTTCTCCAATTCCCTGCTCACCCACCTTTTGCAAACCGAGGCGGAAAACTATTTGCAAGAATCCTATCGGCTGCTCAAGCCTCACGGCACGATGATGCATACGATTTTCAATATCGAGCACCCGCCCGCGACATTAGGCACGCGTCACACATTCAGTCATCCGCGGGGCGATGCGATGATCGAGTCCGAAACGCAGCCCGAAGCCGCGGTCGCCTATCACTCGCATTTTCTGCTTTCGCTCTGTCGCCGCATCGGGTTCTCGGCCTGCGAGATCATTTACATGCCGAGCGGCGCGCAGCACCAACCGGTCTTGCTTTGCCGTAAGTAGCATTCAGAGCGGGCTTGGCATTACCGCCGCGTATTCGGCGAAACTAGTCTCCAGCACTTCACGGCGGCGGAAATTGATCGTCGCCGCGGTCAAGCCCCAGACCATGCCGAGGAGAAGGAAGAAGTGGCGCCAGTGATCGGTGTCCACGATCAGTCCCTCGAAGGCTTCGCCGAGGAACGCCGCGTAAGCGGCGAAGAGATAATTCTGCCACGGCGTCGGAGCGAGCGCCGCGCGCAGCCCGATCGCCAGCGTCACCATGACGACGGTGAGATAGGCGAAGCCGCCGAGCCAGCCATAGACCAGGAAGCCCTGCATGTAGACGTCGTGTTGCTGGGTGCCGTAGACGCGGCTGAACTCGAAGGGGCCCATGCCGTTCGGATGATCGAGGATGATGCTGAGCGCGAGTTTTTGCTCCCAGAAACGGCCGCCCGGTCCGATGTCGTAGGGCTGGATCGCCTTGGCGCGTTCGAGAAATAAATCGTGGACCGACGGGATCAACATCAGCGCGACGAACAGCAAAGTCATCGTTACCACGGCGCCGACCGTGAACAGCATGACCCGGTTGCGCATGCGCGGGTCCGGCGTGGTGACGAAGAGGAGAAGCACCACGACGGTGGCGGAAATGGCAAAATGCCCCCAGGCGCCGCGCGAGAAGCTCAGCAACAGCCCGCCGAGCAGGAGCACACCGATGATCAGGCTCGACAGGCGCACGCCTCGCACGATCAGGCCGATCATCACCGTCAGCAGCGGAAAGATCAGGAAAGGCGCGTAGACGTTCGGGTCCTTGAACGTGGCGCTGACCCGGTCGTTGTCGAGAAAAATCTCGGAATGCGGCAACAGATGAAAAAAGCCGATATAGCCCGCGGCGGTGGCGATCAAAGCGGCGACGACATAGGCGCGGCGCACGATCTCGGGCCGGACGAGGTTGCCGTCGCAGAACACGCAGGCGAACATCACCGCCGCCAGCGCCAGGTAGAACGAGGTGGCGATATATTGGATGTTCTGCGCCTGGTCGCTGACCTGCATCAGCGAAAAGCACCCCCCCACCAGCCAGACCGTCAGCATCAGTACCAGCGGCGCAAGCTTGCGGTCGAAGCGTAGCCGCGCGCCGACGCAAGCGACCAGCAGCAGCAGCATGAAAATGTCGTGAGGGGAGGGCTCGATGAAGGCGATCGAACTCAACAGCACGGTGAAGAAGAGGACGATGTGCAGAAGACGCTGCGGCAGCGCCGCGGCGGCGGCGGAATAGTCACCGCCGGCAAAGGCTGCCGCGCTTTGCGCTTCGCTCAATAGGCGTTCTCCGTGTGGATCAGCGCGAACGGCGTCTGCGCCAGGATGTAAAGGTCGAGCAGGATCGACCAATTCTCGATGTAATACAGATCGTGCTCGACGCGGCGCTGGATTTTTTCCTGGCTGTTGGTCTCGCCGCGCCAGCCGTGGATCTGCGCCCAGCCGGTCAGGCCGGGCTTGACGCGGTGGCGGGCGAAGTAGCCGTCGACCGCCTCGTCATAGAGGCGGTTCTCGGCCTTGGCCTGCAGCGCGTGCGGGCGCGGGCCGACCAGCGACAGGTTACCGGCGAACACCACGTTGAACAGCTGCGGCAACTCGTCGAGGCTCGTCTTGCGGATGAAGCGGCCGACGCTGGTTACGCGGCGGTCGCCGGCGGTGACCAGCTTATTCGCATTCGCGTCCGTTTGATCGACATACATCGAGCGGAATTTGTAGATTTCGATGAGCTCGTTGTTGAAACCGTAGCGCTCCTGCTTGAAGAAAATCGGGCCGCGGCTGTCTAGCTTGATAGCGATGGCGACGAGCAGCATGATCGGCAGCGCGGAGATAAGCGCCAGCGTGCCGACGATTTTGTCGAACAGCCATTTCATCACCACGTCCCAGTCGGCAATCGGCTTGTCGAAAATGTCGAGCACGGCCACGTTGCCGACATAGGAGTAGGAGCGGGGCCGGTAGCGCAGTTTGTTGGTGTGCGCGGAGAGCCGGATGTCGACCGGCAGCACCCAGAGCTTCTTGAGCATTTGCAGGATGCGGCTTTCCGCCGATACTGGCAGCGAGAAGATCACGAGATCGACGCGGGTCGACCGGGCGAACTCCACCAGATCGTCGACGCTGCCGAGCTTGGGCACGCCGGCGCAGCTCGTTGTGCTGCGCTCGTCGCCACGATCGTCGAAGACGCCGATGACGCGCACGTCGGAATCGTGCTGCGCAGCGAGCGACTGGATCAGCGACTCGCCGTTGGCATCGGCGCCGACCACGACCGTGCGGCGATCGAGTCTGCCCTCGCGCGTCCAGCGCCGCACCAGGAGAAACAGCCCGCGGCGGAAGGCGATCAGGGCGAACAAGCCGAGCACGTAGAAACTGCCGAGCCAGGCGCGGGAGAACTGGTCGCCGGCCTTGGCGAAGAACGACATGCTGATGGCGATCAGGAACACCACCGACCAGGCCGAGGCGAGCCGCATATACTGCTTCTCGTGGCCGCGGAACGCCTGCACCTGGTAAATGTCGGCCACCTGGAAAGCCAACATGGCAAGAAGCGCGATGCCGAAGATGGCGGCGAAGTAATGCCAGTGGAAGCCGTGCGCCGGCACCACGTAACAAACATAGACGGTGAAGCCGACCAGTATCACGAGCGTCGCTTCGATGACGCGAACGAGGCCGGCAAGCACGATCGGCGACAAAGCCGGCTCGTAGTGTTCCCGCACGACGGCCGCCGCGGCGGGCGAAAGCGGCGCCGGCTCATCCTGCCGCGCCGCGCTGCGTGGCATCGCCGATACCGCGGACAGCACCGCGGACGCGGTGCCGAAAATCGTGCCGTGATCGAGCTTGGACATCTGTGCTGCGCGCTTTGCCGCCCGCAATCGGGCGCGGGATCGTGGCCGCAGTCTGAACGCCAGAATAGTAAATAAAGTCCGAAAATCGCTTAAATGAAGCGCGCGAGTTTGCGTATCGCGATGGCTTCGCGATAGGCGGAAAGACCGCCGTCGACCATTGCCGCCATCGAGAACTCGCCGTGCACCCGCGATTTGACGAGCTGGGCGACGCGCCTGATCTGCGCGGGCGTGTCGAGCGCCGCCCCGATGGCGCGGGCAAGCGCGCCTACGTCGTTCGCGGGAATGAGGTTCGCCGCAGCCTCGGGCCCGAACACTTCCGGAATACCGCCGACGCGCGTGGCGAGGATCGGCAGCCCCGCAGCTGCGGCCTCGAGCAGCACATAGGGCAACGATTCGGTGTGCGAGGGCATCACCAGCATGCGCCCCATGGCGAAGGCTTCGCGGGCAGGGCGGTGGCCGGCAAAGCGCACCAGATCGGCGACGCCGAGCCGCTCGGCAAGGAGCTTCAGCTCGGCCTCCTGCGGCCCTTCACCGGCGATGGTGGCGCTCACGGGCCGGCCGGACGCGTTCAACTTGGCGAGCGCCGCGATCAGCAGATCGAACGCCTTGACCGGCCGCAATTCGCCGAGACAGACGAGATCGGTGGCGCCGGCGGCCGGCTGGATCGGGGCGAATTCGGCGTCGCTGACGCCGTTATGCACCACGCGCACCATGGCCGGCGGGCGGCCGATTTCGGCGCGGAACAGGCCGGCCACATAAGCGCTTTCGAACAGGAACAGATCGGTGCGCCATTTGAGGAGCCATTCCAGCGAACGGTAGAAGCCGCCGGCGATCGTGCCCGGCCGATAGAACAGCGAGCCGCCGTGGGGCGTGCAAACGCGGATGGCGGTTGGGGCGCTCGGCGCGAGTCGCACCAGAGCGGCGCCCTTGGCGCCGTGACCGTGCAGCACGTCGGGAGCGGTGAGCGCGATCCGCCGCGAAATGAAGCGCAGCGCGCCGAAATCCCGCGGGCTCAATTCGCGGGTGATGGCCACGCGCTGCAAGCCGAGCGCCAGAAAAGGGGCGAGGTCGGCCAGCGCCGCATCGGCGCGCGGGCCGCCGGTGGTCGAATCGACGATCAACCCGACACGATGGCCGCGCTCGGCCTGGCCGCGGGCGACGTCGAGCACGTGGCGGAACAGGCCGCCGAGAGGCGCGCGCAAAATGTGCAGAATCTTCAGCGGTGGCGTGACCGGCTGCAGCCATGGATCGGCACGCAACGCCCGCCCGGCGGCAACGGCCACCGGCGTTGACGCGGCGGCCCGCCCGTCGCCCATCATGCGAATCCTTAAAAGTCGCAACAGCGAATTAACACCGATTGAGCCGTGCCGCGGTTAAGAAAGCCTGACTGCCGGCCGCAAGCGTGGGCGTCCGCGCGGCGGCTTAACCGGATAGCAACCATAATCGACTGTTATCGGCCGACGGCGTTAGGTCCGCCGGTCGGACGTAAAGTGCAGGAGCGGGACATGAGTTTGGCGTCGGCATCGCCGCGGTCGTATCTGCGAGGGGCGTTGATTGACGCCGACCTCGATTTGCCGACGCTCGGCTCCGCGCTTTGGCGCAACCGGGGCAAGATCCTGCGCCCGACCATCGTCGTGGCGCTGCTCGCCTTCATCGTCGTGATCATGATTCCGTCGAAGTACCAGTCGGAGGCGCGCGTGCTGGTGATCGGCCGCGACAACATCTATCTCCGCCCCGACGCCGACAAGGACCTCATCGACCGCAATGTCGTCGACCAGGAGGCGGTGGTCAGCCAGGCGCAGCTCGTACTGTCGCGGGATTTGGCGAAAGAAGTGATCGCCAAGCTCAAGCTCAACGAATTGCCCGAATTCGATCCGGCACTGTCTGGCGTGTCGCTCGTTCGCGCCTTCCTCGGCTTTCTCGGCGTCATCAAAAACCCGATGAGCATGACGCCGGAAGAGCGCGTACTGGAAGCCTATTACGATCGGCTCACCGTCTTCCCGGTCGAGAAATCCCGCGTCATCGTCATCGATTTCCTGTCGGAGAATCCCGCGCTCGCGGCCCGTGTCGCCAACGCCATCGCCGATGCTTATCTCGAGCGCCAGCAGGAGGCGAAGCAAGACCAAGCGCACAGCGCCGGCGCCTGGCTGTCCGGCGAGATCGACACGTTGCGCAAGCACGTGGCGGAGGCGGAAGCCAAGGTCGAGGCTTTCCGCGCCAAGTCCAATCTTTTGGTCGGCCCCAACAACACCACCTTGTCCACCCAGCAGCTCGGCGATCTCAACGCGCAGCTTGCCGCCGCGCGCGCGCAAAAATCCAACGCCGAGGCCAAGGCGCGGCTCATCCGCGACATGCTCAAATCCGGCGAGCCGCTTGAATCCTCAGACATCCTCAATTCCGAGCTGATCCGCAGGCTGTCCGAGCAGCGGGTGACGTTGCGCGCGCAACTTGCCGAGCAATCCTCCTCGCTGCTCGACAATCATCCGCGCATCAAGGAACTGAAGGCGCAGATCGACGACCTCGACCAGCAGATCAGGAAACAGGCCGAACTCCTTGCGCGATCTCTGGAAAACGACTCCAAACTCGCCGACGCCAAGGTCGCCTCGCAGCTTGCGAGCTTCGACCAGCTCAAGATCCAGGCGGCGACCTCCAACGAGGACGACGTGCAACTCCGCGCGTTTGAGCGCGAGGCCAAATCGCAGCGCGACCTCCTCGAATCGTATCTGGCCAAATACCGCGAGGCGAGCGCGCGCGACACCATCGCCTCGGCGCCGCCGGATGCGCGGGTGATCTCGCGCGCCACGGTGTCGAACGTGCCGGCCTATCCGAAAAAGCTGCCGACCGTGCTGATCGCCTCGCTCGCCACAATGGTGCTGTGTTCCGGGATGGTGCTGACCCGCGAATTGCTGGCGGGTCCGGTCGGGGGCAGGATCGGCGGCGCCGCCGGCGGCAACAGCGAAGCCATGAGTGGCAGCGGTCCGCGGTTCCGCCTGCCGCGCTTCGGCCGCGCGAGGGAAGCGGGTGCGTCGGACGCGGCAGCAACGGCACCCGCGCCGATCGTTCCCGCCGCCGCCGTCGCGGCCGCGGCGGGCGAGACCGCTCCCAACGCCGCGACACCGGAAGCCCTGACCGAGCGCATTAACGCCGCGGTGAAAGGGCCGCGACCGGTTGGCGTGCCGGTGAGCGCGATCGAGGAATTCGCCCATAATCTGCACCAGGTAGGATTTGCCGGCAGTCAGATGGCGTTCTTCGGCGCCTCGCCCGATCTCGATACCGGGCGCATCGCCATCAAATTCGCCCGCGCGCTGGCGCGGGAGGCGCGCGTCGTGCTGGTGGGCCTTGGCGCGCACGACGCCGCGATCCGCGAAGTCTCCACCGATCCCGCCGCTGCAAGCCTCTCCGACCTCGCCGCCGGCTCCGCCTCTTTCGGCGGCATCATCACCAAGGACGACGCCTCGCCGCTCAATTTGATCGCTTCGGGAAGCGCGACGCGTCAAGGACTCCTGTCCGCGCCCGGCATGATGAAGAACTTCGAGGCGCTGGCCATGACCTATGCCCACGTCATTTTCGACGCCGGCGTCCTCGGCGGCGCCGACATGGAAGCGCTGGCGCGCATCGCCCCCCACGCCATCCTCGTGGTCGAGACGTTGTCGAACCTCGCCACCATGAAGGCGCGCGACGGCCTGATCGATGCGGGCTTTGAGGACGTCACCATCCTCGTCTCCGGCAAGGCCGAAGCCGCCGGCGCCATTGCGCCCGCGCAAGCGGCGTAGCGCTCCCCCAATCTGACGCGTCTCATTCACTTCACCCCTCTCCGACGGGGAGAGGGGTCCCCAAACTCTTTGCCCTCTTCCGCGTCATAATAACGACCGCCGGAGGGAGAACAGACATGACCACGCAACCTATTCCGCCGCTTGCGGCCAACACCGAGGCGCTGGCGCGGCTCCTACCGCTCGCGCAAAAGCTTGCCGCGAGCCGCCGCGGGCTCATCCTCGCGCCGTTCCTCGCCGCTTTGCCGGCGAGCCTGTTGACCGATCCGGCCCGCGCGATCGATCCGAACGAGACGCAAGTCACCTTGCCCGACCAATATCAGTGGAAGCCCGGGCTGCCAGGCGCGCCTGCGCGCTCGGTCGAAACCGTGCTGGCATTCGGCGCAACCGACAAGCCAGGCCTTTATGTGGTGCTGATCAAATGGCATCCGGGTTACATGAGCGCGCCGCACACTTGCGTCACCGACCGGCTGTGTTTCGTTCTCTCCGGCACCTGGTGGGTTAAATTCGGGCGCAAAGTTCGAGCCCGACGCTACCGTGCCAGTGCCGGCCGGCGGCTTCGTGCGCCGCGTCGCCCACACGCCGCATTACGACGGGGTCAAAAAAGGCGAGGCGGCGCCCGCGATCATAGGCGTTTTCGGCGAGGCCCCGATCGACTTTAAGCTCGTCGATCCGTCAAAGCCGCCGGTGCGGGAGGTGTAGGGCTTATGCAGCTTTGAGCCGTGCCAAAGGGAGACGGCAAAGAACCCCACCCTTTAGCTCCCTCCCCACCACTCGCAAACGCGCAGGGGGGAGGGGAAAGTACGACCGCTTCGCGGGGCGGAAGGGTTCCCGTCACATAAACGCCGCCGGCGCAAAGGATTATCAACCAAGCGGTGGGAATAGTGGGCAAAGCGTGCAGGCGCCGGCGGCGGCATCGGCGGGCGGCAAAAACGGCAGCGAGAGTGCATTTGGCGAGCCTCAAACACACCATCATCCGCGGCGGGCTGGAATCGCTATTCTTTTCCGGCGCGCATTTCGCGTTGAAGCCGTTTCTCGGCGGCGTCGGCGCGATTTTGACGCTCCATCACGTGCGCCCGCCGCGGCCCGGTCGATTCCAGCCCAACCGCATTCTCGAAATCACGCCGCGCTTCCTCACCCGCGTGGTCAAATTGTTGCGCCGCTCGCGCGTCGACGTCGTCAGCCTCGACGAGGTCGCGCGGTGCCTGCGCGAGCGCGACTTCCGCCGCCGCTTCGTGGCGCTGACCTTCGACGACGGCTATCGCGACACGCTGCAACACGCTTATCCGATCCTCAAGGAAGCCGAGATGCCATTCGCGGTCTATGTGGCAACGAGCTTTCCCGATCGGCTCGGCGAATTGTGGTGGCTGGCGCTCGAAGCGGTGATCGCCAAGAACGAGCGCATCGGCCTCGTCATCGAGCGCGAGAACCGCACCTTCGATTGCTCAACCGTTGCGGAAAAGCGCGCGCTGTTCGACGAGCTCTACTGGTGGCTGCGCAGCCGCCCGACGGAAACTGAGCTGCGTTACATCGTGCGCAATCTCGCTGCCTGCTATGCAGTGGACATCGCGGCCTTTTGCGCGGAGCTGTGCATGGACTGGCGCGAGATCGCGGCGCTTGCCGCCGATCCGCTGGTCACCATCGGCGCTCATACCGTCAATCATCCGATGCTGTCGAAGCTGCCGGAAAAGACCGCGCGCACGGAAATGGACTTAAGCCGCGCGGTGATCGAGGCGGCGCTCGGCGTGCGGCCGGCGCACCTTGCCTATCCGTTTGGCGATCAGGCTGCGGCAGGCGCGCGCGAATTCGCCATCGCCGAGGAGCTGGGCTTCGCCACTGCGGTGACGACGCGGCCGGGCGTGCTGTTGCGCGGCCACGCCACCCACCTGACGGCCCTGCCGCGCATTTCCCTCAACGGCGAATATCAGCAATTGCGCTATGTGCGGGTGCTGCTGTCGGGCTCGGCGACCGCGATGTGGAACGGCTTCCGCGGCAAAGCGGCGGCGTGATCAGGAGTCAGTGGCCGTAATCCGTACTCAGAACGCGGAGGCTCGGCTGACTTTCCTGTTTACCGATCACTGATTACCGATTCCTGCTCCCGCTCATCCAGGCGACGATCGGCATTGCCGGCAAAACCCAGCCGATGCCGGCGACGACGTAATAGGCCACGGACAGGACGGCGTGGTCACGGATGGCAGGAAATTGCGCGAGCGCCATGGCGACGAGCGCCCAGACGACGACGAGGACGAACAGCGCGACGGCGCCGATGAATTTGCGCAGGCGAAGCGGCATTTGGCGGGCGACATCAGGTCCGTTGCGAGGGCAGGGCGCAGCACTATATGGTCCGCGCGCGCCCGACAAGCGACCCGAGCATGCCGCAAAACCTTGCCGACCGAGACATGCGCGCGATCCGGCTGTGGCTTTATGCCGTCGCCGCCTTGGTGCTGGCGATGGTGCTGGTCGGCGGCGCCACGCGGCTCACCGAAAGCGGCCTCTCGATCACCGAGTGGGAGCCGGTCATGGGCATCCTGCCGCCACTCGACGCGGCGCAATGGCAGGACGCGTTTGCGAAATATCAGGCCATTCCGCAATATCGCGCGCTCAACGCCGGCATGAGCCTGCAAGCCTTTCAGACCATCTATTGGTGGGAGTGGACGCATCGCCTGCTCGGGCGGCTGATCGGGGTCGCGTTTCTTCTACCGTTTCTCTGCTTTCTTTGGCGCGGTACAGTCGCGCCTTCGTTGCGGCCACGCCTGTGGTTCATTTTCGCTCTCGGCGCGCTACAGGGCGCCGTCGGCTGGTGGATGGTCGCCTCAGGCCTCGCCGCGCGCGTCGAGGTCTCGCAATATCGCCTGGCGACGCATCTCCTCCTCGCTTGCGTGATTTACGCAGCGCTGATCTGGACGGCGCGCCGGCTGAATGGAAGAGCGCCGCTTGTAGTGCCGGCCCGCAGCCACGCCGGCGCATTCGTGCTTTTGCTTTTCGTGCTGTTGCAGATCTATCTCGGCGCCTTGGTCGCCGGCCTGCGCGCCGGCTATGCCTACAATACCTGGCCGCTGATCGACGACGGCTTGGTGCCGGACGCCGCACGGCTCTTCTTCGCCGCACCGCTGTGGCGCAATTTTTTTGAGAACATTCTGACCGTGCAGTTCGATCACCGCATGCTCGCTTATGTGATCTTTGCCGTCGCGCTGTTGCACGCCTTCGACGTCGAGCGCAGCGTAAAAGACCGCACGGCGCGCATTGGCGCTTTCGCGCTGTTCGGGGTAGTGGCGCTGCAAGTGGCGCTCGGCATCGTCACGCTTGTTTGGCGCGTGCCGCTTCCTTTGGTGCTGTTGCATCAGGCGATGGCGATGCTGGTGCTCACCGCAACCACGCTGCACGCGGCTAACCTTGCCGAGCGCATCCCGCGCTCGCTCGCCGCGCCGGCGCGGCATGAAACTAGTCGGCCAGCGCTTGGTCGAGATCGGCGATGATGTCTTCGACGTCCTCGATACCGATCGAGAGCCGCACCACGTCGGGCCCGGCGCCGGCCTCGATCTTCTGCGCATCGGCGAGCTGCCGGTGCGTGGTCGAAGCCGGATGAATGATCAGCGAGCGCGTGTCGCCAATATTGGCCAGATGCGAAAAGAGTTTCACGTTGGAGACGAGCTTGACGCCAGCGTCATAACCGCCATTGAGCCCGAAAGTGAACACCGCACCGGCGCCGCTCGGGCAGTATTTGCGCGCGAGGTTGTGATAGCGGTCGCCGGGCAGTCCGGGATAGCTCACCCAGGTCACCTTCGGGTGCGCGGCGACCCATTGCGCGACCGCGAGCGCATTGTCGCAATGCTTGCGCATCCGCAGCGGTAAAGTCTCGATGCCGGTGAGGATGAGGAAGGCGTTGAACGGCGACAGCGCCGGCCCGATATCGCGCAACGCCAGCACGCGGCAGGCGATGGCGAAGGCGAAATTGCCGAAAGTCTCGTGCAGCACGATGCCGTGATATTCCGGCCGCGGCTCGCACAACATCGGATAGCGGCGCTCGCGCGACCAGTTGAAGGTGCCGGCGTCCACGATCAGCCCGCCGATCGAATTGCCGTGGCCGCCGAGGAATTTGGTCAGCGAATGTACGACGATGTCGGCGCCGTGGTCGATCGGTTTGCACAGATACGGCGTGGCGAGCGTGTTGTCGACGATGTAGGGCACGCCGGCGCGCTTGGCGATCTGCGCCACCGCCGCCAGGTCGGTGACGACGCCGCCGGGATTGGCGATTGACTCGGTGAAGATCGCCTTGGTCTTCGGCGAGATGGCCCGCTCGAACGAGGAAATGTCGTCGGGATCGGCCCACACCACATTCCAGCCGAAATTCTTGAACGCGTGGGTGAACTGGTTGATCGACCCGCCGTAGAGCTTCTTCGAGGCGACGAATTCGTCGCCGGGTTGCAGCAGGCAGTGGAAGACGAGCACTTGGGCTGCATGTCCGGAGGCGGCGGCCAAGCCGGCGGTGCCGCCTTCTAGCGCAGCGACCCGCTCCTCGAGAACGGCGGTCGTCGGATTGCCGATGCGTGTATAGATGTTGCCGAAGGTTTGCAGGCCGAATAGCGAGGCGGCGTGATCGACGCTGTCGAACACATAAGATGTGGTCTGGTAGATCGGCGTGGCGCGCGCGCCGGTCGTAGGATCGGGCTGCGCGCCGGCGTGCACGGCAAGCGTCGAGAAACCCGGAATGCGTTCGCCCATCAGTCGTTCCTTTTGCGCCGAGCGCCGGTGACCACGGTGGAAAGAATCCCGTCCGGTTTATAGGACCGGCCATCGCCGTCAAGGCACCGGTGCGGCGTATCGTTACAATAACAAAACCGCCGCGCGGCCGGCGCGGCGGCAAGGTTACGCTTACGCTTCAAACAGAGGTGTTGCCGATCAGCCGTGCCAATGCGCCAGCTGCGCCCGGCAAGGCTGCGAAATGCGGGTACGATTGCTGATGAGGCAGCCGGCAACGCGGGCGCGGTCCGGGATGTATTGCCCGCAGACGGTCATGGCGTCGCTCATGCAGGCGTTCTGGTTTTGCGGATCGTCCGCCCGCGCCGTGGCCGGCGCGAGTGCCGTACAAAGCAGGATCAGTGTCAGTGCCGAGCGCATTTTCATGGCTCGTTCTCCTATTTTCCAAGTGACGCTTTCGCGTGGAGCCGAATGGCTCATGGACGGTTGAACTGTAAGGAAATCGGCGAGGGCGGCAAAAAGTTCCCTGCGTTTGCAGTTAAGCAATCCGCTTTTTCGCAATGTAAATTTGTTGAATCGCGCCGGCGCGTATTGGAAAACTGCTTAGGTGTCGCCATCCTCGCGCGCCGCGCGTTCGGCGGCGGCAGCAGCATCGGTTTCGCCGCCGCGCGTCGAAGCGCGGTTGAGCGAGAGGCGCTGAATGCCGCCGACGGTGCCTTTCTTCGCGGAGATGGTGCGGGTGTTGACGCCCATCCAAGCGATTTCCGAAGACAGCCGCCCGTATTCAATCTTTGGGCAGCGGTTCATCACCACCTTAAGGCCGTTACTTTCGGCAAGCGCGGCGGCCTCATCATTGCGGATGCCGAGCTGCATCCAGATCACCTGCGGCCGTGGATT
>Ga0116217_10004246_pt1 | contig 12800 bp, 4 predicted proteins | sample Sb_taG_6_FD_89697 | JGI IMG/M metagenome (GOLD analysis project Ga0116217, IMG submission 89697) | Peat soil microbial communities from Weissenstadt, Germany - Sb_50d_4_PS metaG | ecosystem: Environmental > Terrestrial > Soil > Wetlands > Peat | place: Germany: Weissenstadt | collected 2010-09-21 | reverse complement strand
GGGCGATAGCGGCCCGCGCTGGCACGGGATCAAGGCCATCGCGGCGGCGCACAAATTGGAGCTCGACCCGAAACTGATTGTGGATTTGCCGGAATCGCGCGATCCGAATTCGGGATTCGAGGCGGGCTTCCGGTTGACGGAAGAGCTGCTGACGCGCAAGAAGCAGTTCACGGCGCTGATGGCGTTTGATGATTTGACGGCGTTTGGCGCGATACGCGCGCTGGCGAAGGCGGGGTTGCGCGTGCCGGAAGATTGCTCGGTGATTGGATTTGATGATGTCGCGGCCGCGTCGCTGTGCACGCCGCCGCTGACGACGATTCGCCAGCCGATGGAAGCGATGGGCTCGGCGGCGGTGGGGATTTTGGTGGATGGGATAAACGCGTCGCAAGAGAATCGCGAATTTACCGCGGCGCACCGGAGAGTGGCACCGGAATTGGTGGCGCGGGAATCGACGCGGGCGTTGCGGTAACACAGAAGAAGTCCTCAGCGGCCAAAAGACTCAGAAGTTTCACGGCATTTTCGGCACGACTGAAGTCGTGCCCTGACGAGGCCTCGCCCGCCCGGCCATGTCTGCGGCCGGTGAACTTTCCGCTTGACAGGTGTGGCCCAGTGTCACAATAATTCGCCATTCAAAACGTTTAATAAACGTTTTAATGAATTTTGGAACGGGGCGGAAGGGTGGGACTGCACCGCCCGCGAGACCGATCTTAGTTCTTCGCGAAGAGCATTGCCGGATGGCGTGAATCGCGCCAGCTCCCTGCCCCGCCGTCTCAGCCGCAGGGGAAAACGCGACGCGAAGTTTGCAACCGGGAAGACTGCCATTCTGCGCGGATCAGATCGAAAAGGAGCATGAAAATGGGCGCTGGCAGAAGGCCTGTTCTTGCGTTGGTGGTGCTGATCTTGATGGCGCCGGCGATGGCCTGGGCCGGCATCACGGGAAGTATTTCGGGAGTTGTCGCCGATCCCACTGGAGCTGTCCTCGTCGGCGCGGCGGTCACGGTCACGGAAACACAAACCGGAGTTCGCACGGAGACTTCCACGGACTCGAAGGGATTCTACAGCTTCCCATCGCTAGCCGTGGGCAATTACACGCTTGAAGTGCACGTCATCGGATTCAAGACATTCACGCAAAGTGGGTTGGTGATCGACGCGAACTCGGCGCTGAAAGTGGACGTGGGGCTGCAAATCGGCGAGGCCAGCGAGCATGTGACGGTCCTGAGCGACGCGGTCCACGTGGAGACGCAGAGCACGCAGAACGGCGAGGTGATCACCGGATCGACAATGACCACGATGCCGTTGAATGGACGATCGTTCACGGATTTGCTGTCGCTGCAGCCGGGAGTGGTGCCCAGCTCGATGGCGCAGCCGGTGCAGAAGCAATTTGGCGGATTGACGGATCGTGATGTGTCGGGCGATTTGAATCCCGGGAATCAGTCGGTGAATGGCCAGCGGCAATCGGCGAATGGATTCATGGTGAATGGCTCGAACGTCGAGGAGGGCAAGAACAACGGCGCGGGGATTGTTCCCAACCTTGACTCGATCGCGGAATTCCGGATCATCACCAACAACTTTGACGCGGAATATGGGAATTACGCCGGCGGGCAGATCAACGTCGTAACAAAATCCGGAACGAATTCGATTCACGGGACGGCGTTTGAGTTTTTGCGTAATACCAAGCTCGATGCGCGAAATTTTTTCGATCCGCCGGGGCAAGTCGATAATTTCAAGCAGAACCAGTTCGGCGGCGTGGTGGGAGGCCCCGTCAAGCGCGACAAGGCGTTTTTCTTTTTGGACTATCAAGGTACGCGCACGATTCGCGGCCAGGTGCTGAACAACAACGTGCCGGGGCTGGCGGACCGGCCGGATACCAACGGCGGAACGGCGAATGTTGCAGATCTTGTCGCGGGCTTGACGAACGTAGTGACGGGAGACAACTGGGCCGGGATTTTGAATTCGAGGATGAATCGGAACGACATCGTGGCCGGCACCCCCTACTTTGGATGCACGGCGGCACCGGGATGCGTATTCCCAAACAACGTTATTCCAGCGAACGCGATTGATCCGGCGGCACTAAAGCTGCTGCCGTTCATTCCCAAGGCGAACGGAAAGGACGCGCTGGGACATCCCAATTTTGCGAGCGCGTCGCAGGACGAAAGGACGCGCGACGACAAGGGCGGCATCCGTTTGGACGGGAACACGCGATTCGGAATGCTCTCGGCGTACTACACCGTTGACGACTACTTGCGGAACGATCCCTACCCGAATGACACGCTTCTTGGCGGCGCGGTGAGCGCGCCGGGATTCAACTCGATCACGCCCGGGCGGTCGCAATTGATTACGTTGGGAGACACGAAGGCTCTGGGTTCGACGGCGGTGAATGAATTTCATCTGAGCTTCGTGCGCATCGCGGGATCGTATTTCAAGCCGCAGGGCGGAGTCGGGCCCACGTTGAGTTCGTTGGGATTTGTGGCGGCGCAGGGCTCGGGAAATACGTTTAACGGCGGGATAGCGCCGATTGATCCAGCGCTTGAAGGGGTGCCACAGATTCTGCTCGCACAACAGGGTGCGGGGCTTTCGATCGGACTGCCGCAGGATACGCAGAACGCCTACAACAACACCTATCAAGTGCTGGACAATTTTTCAAAGGTGATCGGGACGCACAGCTTCAAGTTCGGCGGGCAATTTCATTACGACCAGATCAATGAGAGAAATTTCTTTGGAGAGAACGGCGCGTACACGTTTGGCGGGGCCGAAAGCGGATCCGACTTCGTGGATTTCCTGATGGGCACGCCGGACAATTTCATTCAGGCGAGCAAGCAGGTGCTCGATTCGCGATCGAAGTATGCCGGGTTGTTTGGGCAGGACAGCTGGCGCGTGCGATCGAATCTGACGCTAAACCTGGGGCTGCGCTGGGAATTCAGCCAGCCGTGGTACGACACGCAGGGAAAGATTGAGACGGTGTTTCCTCAAAACGTGATTGCGGGAAAAGCCTCAACGCTTTATCCGGGAGCGCCGTTGGGATTGGTCGTGCCCGGCGATCCCGGCGTCCCGAAGACGCTGGCGCCGACGCAATACGACGCGTTCGGACCGAGGATTGGGTTGGCCTATTCCCCAAATGCAAGTAGCGGAATACTCGAAAAGCTTACCGGCGGGAGCGGAAAGATGAGCATCCGCGCGGGATTTGGAATTTACTATTCGAGCGTCGAGGATCTGAGCCAGTTTTTGGGAGTCGGGGACGCGCCATTCGGATTATTCTGGTTTGGCAGCTCGCCGCTGCTCGATGCGCCGTTCATCGATCGGCAAGGCGGCGGAATTCAAGGCCAGCCGTTCCCATTCACGCCTCCACCGGGAAATGTATCCGCGAAAAATCCGGATACTTCCTTCGATTGGGCGCAAGTGGGCGTGATCTCTAGCAACTTTTACTACAACCCGCACAACCGCATGCCGTATTCGGAGCACTATCACTTGACCATACAGCGGCAGTTCGGGGCGACGACGATCTTTAGCGTGGGATACGTCGGAAATCAGGGGCACAGGAATGTCACTTCGGTGGAGGCCAATCCAGGAAACCCGGCTCTTTGCGTTTTTCTCAGCAATCCGACGAATCTTGACGCGGGCAGCCCGGCGTGCGGCCCGGGCGGCGAAACTCCAGCGTCGCCTTTCGTGTTACCTCCCGGAGCGGGATTCCCAGCGGGGGCAACGCCGATTGTCGAGACAACGGTTCCGTGCCTTTCGAATGCGAGCCTGACGTGCAACGCGATCAACTCGACGCTAACGGTATTCGGAGGCGTGCCGACTGGGACCGGAGGCGCGGCTTTCGGGACGAATCCCTACGTGGCCACCGTCGCCAATTCCGCCTATAACTCGCTGCAGACTTCGTTGAACCACCGCAGCGCGTACGGAGAATTTCTGATCGGATACACCTACAGCAAATGCATGGACAACGGGTCGTCCTTGCAGGATGCCACGAACGTATTCAATCCGCGGCTGACGAGGTCTCTCTGCGCTTTCGACCTGACACACAATTTTGTGGCCAGTTACAGCGCGCATTTGCCGTTCGACAAGCTGGTTCACGCGGATAGCGGGTGGGCGAATCAGGTCGCGGGCGGATGGCAGTTGTCCGGGATTACTACGTTCGCCACCGGAATTCCGATAACGATATTGCCGTCTCCGAATTTCGGCGCCGACCAGTCGTTGATCGGCTCGGTGGGTTTCGGTTGGAACGTGGATCAAGCGAGTATTCTCCCCGGGAACCTATCGGGCAATAAGAATCCGCGATCGGGCCAACCGTATTTCAATACTTCTTTGTTCGTACCGGAAGGTTGCGTCGACGCGGCCTGTACGGGTGGCGCTGCGATCGGATTGGTAGGCAACGCGAACCGGCGATTCTTCCACGGCCCGGGGATCAACAACTGGGATATGGCGCTGCTGAAAGATTTCAACTTCACCGAGTCCAAAGGTCTGGAGTTTAGATTTGAGGCGTTCAATATTTTCAATCACGCGCAGTTTCAAAATCCCGGCGGCACGCTGGGAACATCATCGTTTGGACTTGTCACCGCCGCTAACGATCCGCGGCTCATGCAGGTGGCTCTCAAGTTTCGTTTCTAGCAGAGACGAGTGGAAGGTCAGTTCCGGTACTTCGCGAAACAGGGGGATTTAAGCGTGAAGTTACTCCGGGTTGCACTTTGCATCTCCGCCGTTTTGACACTTCCCTTCCTCGCGCGGGCGCAGGATGCCGGCTACATCACTGGAACGGTGACGGACAAATCGGGCGGGACGGTGGCGGGTGCGGACGTCATGGTAGAGAATGCGGGACGCGGCATTTCGCGGAAGGTGAAGACAAACACGAGCGGCGAATATCTTGTTGCGGGACTTCCGGCGACGAAATATGCGGTGACGGTGGAGGCGAAGGGATTCGAAACGTATCAGGAGACGGACATCACGCTGGCGGCCGGAGAAAAGCGCCGCGTGGATATACGCCTGACCGTCGGCGCGGTAAGCGAGAAGGTGGTGGTCGAAGCGGGCTCGGCGCCCGCGGTTGAAACGCAGTCTTCGGAGCTCAGCAACACGATCGCGGCGAAGCAGGTAAGCCAACTCGAGTTGAACGGACGGAATTTCACGCAGCTCGTGATCCTCGCGCCGGGCGTTAGCAATCAGACGTTTTCGCAGACGGGAACGGACGAAGGAGGGGTGGGAATATCGGGAATCATCACGTATAGCGTGAACGGCGGCCGCACGGAATACAACAACTGGGAAGTCGACGGCGGCGACAACATGGACAATGGCAGCAATACCACGCTAAACGTTTTCCCGAGCGTGGACGCCATCCAGGAATTCCAGGTGCTGACGTCGAATTATGGGGCGCAGTACGGGCGCAACGGATCGGGAACGGTCGAAGTGGTGACGAAATCGGGGACGCGCGACTTTCATGGCGATCTCTTTTATTTCGGGCGGAACGATGTGTTCAACGCGCGCGGCTACTTCGACGATTTCAGACAGCCTTACAAGAAACATGATTTTGGATTTACCCTCGGCGGACCGGTGTTTATTTCCAAGCACTACAACAGCGACCGCTCGAAGACATTTTTCTTCTACTCGCAAGAGTGGAGGCGCGAGAAGGAGCCTACGGCGTTCACGCCGCAGGATGTGCCGTCGGACGCGGAACGCTCCGGGAATTTTTCGGATCTCTGCCCGGACGCGACCGCATCATTCGCGGATTGCCCGACCATTCCCGGATCCGGAGGCGCGTTCTTCCCCGGCAACATGGTTCCCGTGGACACGGCGAATGCCGGTGCCATTTTGGCGATGATTCCTCATGCCACGACGACCAACGGAATTTATTCAGCATTCGAAGGAAGCGTTCCGACACCAACGACCTGGCATGAGGAGTTGTTCAAGATCGACCACAACATCACGAACAACGTGCGCGCAACGTTCCGGTACATCCACGATTCCTGGCAAACGCTCAATCCGACGGTTCTGAACTGGAGCCAGACGTCGGCCTTCCCGACGATCCAGTCTAAGGAGCTGGAGCCATCGACAAGTTTTGTTGCGAAATTGACGGTGACGGCATCGCCAACGCTCCTGAATGAGTTCGTGTTCAGTTACACGGCGAATCACATTTCTCTAGCGAATCAAGGGCCGTGGCAAAGACCGCCGAGCATGACAATGACCGGATTCTTCGGCGATAGTTTTGGAGGACGGCTCCCGGGAATTTCAATTTTAAACGGCTCGCCATACGGCGGAGGATTTGTCGAGGATCCGAGTTTCCTCCCGCTCGAAGAAGCGAATCCGACGTACACCTATCGCGACAACGTGACCAAAATCATCCACAAGCACAATCTGCAATTTGGAGCCTACTTTGTGGCGGCGCAAAAGAACGAGAATGTCCAACTGACCTTCAGTCCGGGAGGATTCCTGACGTTTGATGCGACTGCTCCGGTGAGTACGGGAAACGCGTTCGCGGATCTCTTGATGGGCAACATCGCGTCGTTTTCGCAGGCGTCGGCGGAGCCGAAATATTACAACCGGTACAAGATATTAGAGCCCTATCTCCAGGATGATTGGCACATTACGAGCCGGTTGACCTTGAATTTGGGATTTCGCCTGAGCCTCTTCGGGACGTATCGCGACAAGTATAAGGAAGCGTACAACTTCGATCCGTCGGCGTGGCAATTGAGCGCCGCGCCGCAACTTGACCCGAACACCGGCGCTCTCGTGCCGGGCACGGGCAATGTGTTTAATGGCCAAGTGCAGTGCGGCGCGCCGGGCGTGCCGGCAGGCTGCTCGAAAGGACATCTCTTCAATCCCGCGCCGCGAATCGGCTTTGCGTGGGATCCCTGGGGCGACGGAAAGACCGCGATTCGCGGGGGCTATGGAATTTTCTTCGAGCACACCAATGGCGGTGAAGCCAACACCGAATCGCTCGAAGGAACTCCGCCGTTAGTGCAGACGCCGACACAAACAAATATCGTGGGCTATACAAATATCGGAGCAGCGGGAGCGCCGTTTCCGCAGAATCTTACTTCGATTCCAGATCAGGTGACCTGGCCGTACGTGCAGCAATGGCATCTCGACGTGCAAAGGGAGCTGCCTGGAAAGACGACTTTGACGGTAGCGTACGTCGGATCGAAAGGCACACATCTGACGAACATAAACAATCTCAATCAAGTCGTGCCTACTCCGGCGTCGCAAAACCCATTCCTGCCGGGAGAGGTAATCACCGCACAAATCTGCAACACGGGAGTAGTCAACGGCGAAGCGGTCATGGGACAGGCGGCTCTAAATCTGCCAATTGCTTGCGGAGGCAATGCGGATTTCTCGCGGCCGTTCATGGGAATCTCCAATGTGACGCGGATCGAGAACGAGGCGAATTCGATTTATAACGCTTTGCAGGCCAGCGCGCACCGAACGGCGGGCGATTTGACGTACAGCGTTGCCTATACCTACAGCCACGCAATCGACGATTCGTCTTCGCGGTTCGACAATGCGTTTGTGAATTCGTACGATCTCGCGAGTAATCGCGCGAGCGGAGACTACGACCAGCGGCACATTTTGAATTTCAGCTATGTCTACGATCTTCGGTTCTTCCGGCACTCCAGCGGGCTGGCGCAAAAACTGCTGGGCGGCTGGGAGGTTTCGGGGATCACGACCTGGGAGACGGGCGTGCCGTTCTCGGTGACCGACAGCACGTCATTTGTTGATAATGCCGGCGTCGGGAATGGCGTCGGTACGAGCGCCTATCTCGATCTCGTCGGAAGTCCAAGTGCGGCGCTGGCGCAAAAAGAGATTCCTGGGTTATCGGGCCCGCTGTCCTACAACCCTGCCGCGTTTGCGGTGCCCACCGGACTTACATTCGGGAATGCCGGCCGCAACGTATTGCGCCAGCCGGGGCGGACGAATTTCGATTTTGGGCTATTCAAGAGATTTGCGGTGACGGAGTCGAAGGCATTTGAATTCCGCTGGGAGAACTTCAACGTCTTCAATCACACGCAATTCGCACAGATCACTGCGAGTGCGGACTGTACGAGCGCGGTCAATTTCGGAGATCCGACGTGCATCGCAAATTCGCAATTCCTGCATCCGAGCTCAGTGCATGAGCCTCGCATCATGCAGTTCGCTCTGAAGTTTGTGTTCTGAGCGGCGGCCGTGAGCGGCAAACTTCGCTGGGTTGCTGCAAAGGGACGCAACGCAAATTGATTATTAGGTCATACCATAAATCGTTTTGTGGCTGGAAAGCTACAAAATCACGGGAACTAAAGCGAACGGGAGCCAACGAATTGGCTAGGTTCGAGGGTCCCGCTCTCGAAGTGCCGTCCTTTCCGCCATGTGCGTGTATTTCTGCGATGAGTTTATGACAAAAACGCCAACCGGCAACCGGCGCTGCGGGTGATGGCGACTCGCTCGCGCTGAGAAACCGAATGTAATGACGAAAATCTTTCGAGAAACCTTCTGCGTCGCTTTGTTTCTGGCTGCACTTTTCGCCGCGCGATCGAGCCCACAGACTGCCTCAGCGACGACAGCGCAAACAATTCAAGAGCGGCTCGGCTATCCAGCGACGGCGCGGTTGTTGGTCATTCATGCGGATGATTTGGGGATGGCGCATTCGGTGAATCGGGCGATCTTTGAGGCATTCGAGAATCACTGGATCACCTCGGCTAGCGTTCTCGTTCCTTGCCCGTGGTTTGCGGAGGTGGTGACCTGGGCGAAAGCGCATCCGGATGCGGATCTGGGGATTCACCTGGCGCTGAACAGTGAGTGGACTACTTTTCGTTGGCGGCCGATTAGTGCGGCGGAGAAAGTGCCGAGTTTACTCGATGCCGATGGTTATTTTCCTTTGGAAGAAACGGACGTGGCGGCGCACGCAAAGATTCCAGAAGTGGAGATGGAGCTCACGGCGCAGATCGAACGGGCACGCGCGGCGGGAATCCGGATCAGTCATCTCGATTCGCACATGAGCGCTTTGATGGGAACGGGTGCGCTTGCCGAGGGATACCAGCGGCTCGGCCGCGAGCAGGGGTTGCCGATTCTTTGGCATGCGTCGGCGGCGGAGAAATTGCCGGGGGAGGCGCAGCCGTGCGCGGACTTTATTTTGAATGATGATGATCTGGAAATCCGGACGGGAGTGGCGGCGAAGGAGTGGCTGGAGGTTTACAAAGCGATGCTGGCGCCGCTGAAGCCGGGCGTGCATCACCTAGTGGTGCATCTGGCGCATGACGATGAAGAGATGCGCGGGGCCGCGGCCGATCATCCGGATTGGGGCGCGGCCTGGCGGCAATTGGATTTCGATATGGTGAGGAGCGCGGAATTCCGGAAATTTTTGCGCGAGCAGGGATTTGTGTTGGTTAATTGGAAAGATTTGGCGCGGGCGTTGCCGAGCGACTATTCCGTTCCCGCCCGTTGAGGAAAAAATGAATCATTTGAGGACAATTGCGGCGGTGCTTGCCTCTGCGTCGCTTGCGGCGCTCGCGCCCGCGATTTTCGCGCAGACCAGCGCTGACGCGAAAAATGCGACGGCCGCCGGAGAGGCGCACACAATTCGCGTGGATATCACGCCGGGGCATCAGACGAATTCGTTTGCGCCGGACCGGGCGCTGGGGGCTGGCATCGACCGGCTGCCATACGGTGCTACGGACAAGCTTTACACCGACGCGATGGTGAAGCAGATTTTGTCGGCTGGTTGGATGCCCGTGAGCTACCGGCAGAATACCGAATTGCATGTCGAAGCGTGGCACTGGAATCCTGAGGGGACTTGGAGCGATCCGAGCGGGAAAGGATATTTCACGGGGAACACTTCGCCTGGTGAGTTGATTCGACATTCTTACGGGTATCCGCTGCCGCATCGCGGCGTCACGCGGAATGATGGGACCGAGACGGACGGATATTCGCGGTTGACCGACGGCGATCTCGATTCGTATTGGAAAAGCAATCCTTATCTTACGAAGGCGTTCACCGGCGAAGATGATTCACTCCATCCGCAGTGGGTGATGCTGGATTTGGCGACGCCACAGAGCACGGATGCGATTCGCATTGCCTGGGCTGAGCCTTATGCGCGTCGGTATCTCGTGCAGTATTGGACCGGGCTTCAAGACCCGATCAAATTTCCCACCAAGGGCGTGTGGCAGACGTTTCCATCCGGCGTGATTACCGAGGGGCGCGGCGGCACGGCGACGATTCACCTTGCGGATGCGCCGGGGCTGGTGCAGTACGTGCGGATTTGGATGACAGAGTCTTCATACACATGCGCTTCGGGTGGAAATGGAGATTGGCGGAATTGTGCCGGGTTCGCTATTCGCGAGATTTACCTTGGGACACTCGACGCGCGCGGCGAATTTTACGATCTCGTGCAGCACGTGAAGGATCAGGAGCAGACGGCGACGATTTGCTCCTCGGTCGATCCGTGGCATTCGGCGGCGGATTTGAATGAGAAGGCCGGGGATCAATCGGGGCTGGATCTTTTTTATACCAGCGGCGTTACTCGGGGATTGCCGGCGATGATTCCGATCGCCGTAGTGTACGACACACCGGAGAATGCGGCGGCGGAAATTGCTTACGTCGAGAAACGCGGGTATCCGATTTCGTACGTAGAGATGGGCGAGGAGGCGGATGGGCAGTACATGCTGCCGGAGGATTATGGCGCGCTCTATTTGCAATGGGCGACGGCGCTGCATCGCGTGGATCCGAAATTGAAATTAGGCGGGCCGGTGTTTCAGGGAGTAAATAAGGATATTGAGGTTTGGCCGGATGCCGAGGGGCGCACTTCTTGGCTCGGGCGGTTCCTCGATTATTTGAAGGCGCATGGGCGGCTTGCCGATCTGGCGTTTTTTTCGTTCGAGCATTATCCCGTCGAGCCTTGCAAAGTTACGTGGAGCAGCCTTTACGATGAGGCTTCAATGGTGACGAACATTTTGCATGTGTGGCGCAGCGATGGATTGCCGCCGGGAGTGCCGGTATTTATCACCGAATCGAATATTGCTTGGGAGACGAGCGAATCGTTTGTGGGGATTTATGGGGCGCTGTGGCTGGCGGATTATGTGGGGGCTTATATTTCGGCGGGCGGCGGCGCGGTTTATTACTTCCATTATTTTCCCATGGGGATTCATCCGGGATGCAATCGCTCGCCGGGGACTTTTGGGATGTTTACCGTGGATGCGAATTACAACGTGCAGCAGTTCACTTCGCAATATTTTGCCAGCCAGTTGTTGACGCAGGAGTGGGTTGTGCCGGGGGATGCGGCGCACTTGACGTTTCCCGCGGTAAGCGATGTGGTGGATTCGGCGGGTCATGTGCTGGTGACGAGCTATGCGGTCTCGCGGCCGGGTGGGGAGTGGGCGATTTTGGCGATTAATAAGGATCAGGAAAATGCGCACGCGGTGCGGATTGCGTTTCAGGGCGATGGGGCTGGAGGGGAGAGCTATTTTGACGGCGACGTGAACGTCGTCACGTTTGGCGCGGCGCAGTATCAGTGGCATCCGGAGATCAAGGGCGGATGGGCGGAGCCGGACGGGCCTGCGGCGCGCGAGACGGTGCGGGCGGGGCGCGAGACGCGGTTTGTGCTGCCGAAGGCGTCGGTCAGCGTGATTCGGGGGAGGATCGCGGTGGCGGAGCGTTGATTACCCCGGGCCCTCTCGCGCGGAGTTAATTTGACGAGTACGTCCAGGTCAGGATTTCTTGTGTGGCGGTTTTCCAGCTGGTTGCGCCGGTGAAGCCTACGTAGGCGGTGTTGGCTCCTACCGTGGTGGAGATATTCACAGTGAAATTTGCGGTGAATTTTTTCTGGGTCACCGTGTCGGTGATGGTGAGGGCGAGTTGCGTGCCGGAATAGACGATGTGGACGGCGAAAATGTCGCCGCCGTGGAGATCGATGCCGGAGCTGGTGAGGCTGGTGGCGGGGATGGTGGGAGCGGCGCCGTTGGTGTACACGCCGGTGGAATCGACGCCTTCGCCTTGATTGCTCACTAGATCGAATTTCACCGCCACGCTTTTGGGGATGCCGATCGCGCCAAACGCCCCGGCTCCGTAACCAAGACCACCGGCGCCCGCGCCCATGGCTGCGGGAGTGCTGTTCTGGATACAGAAAGTGATTCCCTCGCCGCTGGGATTAGTACCATTTTTGAGCTGGAAGGTGAAATCGGTGGTGAAAGATTGAATGTTGACCGGGGTGGAGTAGTACGCGGCGGAGGTTTGATTGACGACGCCGGAGGTGAGTTCGAGGCGCGTGGCGTTGAGCTTTGCAGCGCCGTTCATGGCGAGTTTCGGGGAGGCAAAACCGCCGGAATAGTTGATGGTCGGCGAGTTGGGAGTGATCGTGTAGGTGGCGGTGGCTACGGGGCTGTTTACGAAGCCCGTCGCTGCGGCGATCGCTTTGATCGTAGTAGTCGCGCTCATCGTGATGGCGGCCGAGTATTTGGTCGATGAGGTCGTTGGCGTGGAGCCGTTCGTCGTGTAGTAGATCGAGGTGCCGGTGGTGGTGTCGGAGAGCGTGACTTGCTGGGCCGTAGCGTAGGTGCCGGGGGCTGGGCTGAACGTCGGCGTCGCGGCTGCCGTTTCGATTGTGTAGGTGCCGCTTGCTACCCCGCTGTTCAGGAAGCCTGTCAATGCTGCTATGGCTTTGATTGTTGTGGTGGCGTTCACCGTGATTGCGCTCGCGAATTTCGTCGATGAGGTCGTCGGCGTTGACCCGTCGGTCGTGTAGTAGATCGATGCGCCGCTCGTGGTGTCGGAGAGCGTGACTTGCTGAGCGCTGGCGTAAGTGCCGGGAGCCGGGCTGAACGTCGGCGTCGCGGCTGCCGTTTCGATTG
>Ga0116217_10004245_pt1 | contig 12800 bp, 13 predicted proteins | sample Sb_taG_6_FD_89697 | JGI IMG/M metagenome (GOLD analysis project Ga0116217, IMG submission 89697) | Peat soil microbial communities from Weissenstadt, Germany - Sb_50d_4_PS metaG | ecosystem: Environmental > Terrestrial > Soil > Wetlands > Peat | place: Germany: Weissenstadt | collected 2010-09-21 | reverse complement strand
TCGCGCTCGCCGCCGGCATCTGGCACAACTACAAGCTCTGGGAAGCCGGACAGATCGACAAACCCAGCCGCAGCCTCATCGCCTACGACCACTAAACCCATCACAACGGAATCAATCATCTAGTGCTCGGGCCGCCCACCCCCGAGGCCCTGCGACCCGCGGCCGAGGAGCCGATCGGCCTCGCCGCCGTGGCCGGCGCGCTCGCCGAGTGGGAGGACCTGGAGGAGAGCGTGGAGGAGATCTACGCCGCCCGCCGCGGCAGCCGCGACCGCCCCGCGCCGGACCTCGACTGAAGCGGCGATGTACTGCTTCGACACCGACACGCTGAGCGCGGTCATCCGCCGCGACCCCCCGCTGCACCTGATCCGCCGCCTGGCGCAGGTTCCGGCCACAGAACAGGCCACGACCACGATCACCCTCGGCGAGCTGCTCTACGGAGCCGCCAAGCGCGGCAGCGAGCGGCTGACGCGACAGGTTCGAGCGGTGGTGTCGAGCGCAACCATCATCCTGCCCTTCGACTCCGAGGCGGCCGATATCTACGGGCCGCTGCGAGCCCGCCTGGAGGGCGAGGGAAGACGCCTGGACGAGCCCGACCTGCGCATCGCCTCCATCGCCATCTCGCGCGGGCTGACCGTGGTCACCGGCAACGTCCGCCACTTCGCGCGCGTGCCCGGCCTGGCGGTCGAGAACTGGCTCGCGGACGAGCCGTGCGGCCCGGATGAACGCGCGCGGCCCGACCCCGCCGTGAGATAACGTCTCGCGCCCATGTGTTCGACGCTCATGCGCCGGCCGCGGGTCATCGCGCGCCGCGCATGGGGCCTGGCGGGGCGCCTCCTGGCCGACCCCCTCGCGCCCACCGTTGCGCTCTCGCTGATCCTCGTGCTCTCGCTCTACGCGCGCGTGATCGACCTCGGGCAGCCCTGCACGAACCCCTGCAAGGACACGAGCAACCACACGCTCATCTTCGACGAGAACTACTACGTCAACGCCGCGCGCATCATCGATCACATCGAACCGCCCCCCGGAGCGCCCTACCACGGGGCGCCCAAGGGCGAGGACCCCAACGCCGAGCACCCGCAGCTGGCCAAGCTCGTCATCGCCGGGGGAATCGAGCTTTTCGGCGACAACGCCCGCGGGTGGCGTATCGGGAGCGTCTTTTTTGGATTAATAGGGATGGCCGCGCTGTTCGCCATTGTGCTGGGCGCCGGGGGCGGCGCGTGGCTGGGAGTCGGCGCGGTGGGAGTGATGGCCCTGGACAACCTCCTTCTGGTGCACGGCCGCATCGCCACGCTGGACATCTACGCCGTGGCCATGATGCTCGTGGCGATGGCCCTCTATCTGCACCGCCATCCGCTCCTCGCCGGGGCGGCCCTGGGGGTCGCGGGGTGCATGAAGGAAGTGGCCCTTCTGCTGGTTGTCGTGGTGGTGCTCCTGGAGGCCCTGCGCTGGGCGCGGGGGTGGTGGTTGCGCCATCGCGGCGCACCCGAGGCCCCCGGGTCGGACCCCGCCGCCATGGCCGAGGCCACCCACGATGCCCGCGCCGGCGAGATCGGCTCACCACCACGCGGCCCCCTCCCCTCCCCCAAAAAAGGCGCCCCGTGGCGCTCGCTCGCGCTGTTCCTCGCCGCCGGCGCCCTCAGCCTGCTGGGCCTGCTGTGGCTGCTCGACGTGCTCGTGCCCGCCTATGACCCCGTCAACCACGTCACCTACGCGGGCAGCCCCTTCACGCACCTCGCGCACATGTACCACTACGCGCAGCTGCTCAAGACCAAGCCGGGCGAAACGGGGATCGCCTCCTCGCCGTGGATGTGGCTGCTGGACGAACGCGCCATCCCCTACGCCAAGGTGGCCGTCAACTCCGTGGCGAACGGGCACATCGTGGCCAGTCGCGCCACCGTCTACTTCCACGGGGCCATCAATCCCTTCATCGTCTTCCTCGCCATTCCCGCGCTGTTCGCGGCGCTCGCGGGGGCCTGGCGCGAGGGGGACGGCGTGGCCGCCGTGGGGGCCGCCTGGTGTCTGGGCACCTTCCTGCCCATGGCTCTTGAGAGCGCCGTCTCTGGCAGGATCAGCTACCTCTACTACATGGTCATCGTGCTTCCGGGGGTCTACCTGGTGACCGCGCGCCTCTTCAGCCCGCGCCGCGTGCCGCCGGCCGCCACCATCGGCTGGGCGATCGCGCTGGCGTACGGCTTCCTGCACCTCTATCCGCTGCGCACGCTCCTCTGAGGTAGGCTCACGGCCACTGTGTCAACGCAAGCGCTCGGGATGAGCGGCGGCGCGGAACACGCGACTGCGGTCACGGAGGCCCTATCGCGGCGGCGCGAGCCGCTGGAGATGATCGGCCTGGGGGCGCTCCTGGCGCTCGCGCCCGCGGCGGTCGTCTATCTGTCCTTCAAGGCCGGCGGCTACTTCCCCAGCGCGCCCGGCGTGGTGGCGATCGTGCTCCTGCAGGCGCTCGTGCTGCGCACCACCCTCGCCGCGCGGCCCTTCGAGGGCTACAGCCGCGCGCTGGGCGTGCCGCTCGCGGCGCTCACGCTGCTCGCCGCCTGGATGCTCCTCTCGGGGCTCTGGGCGCACGCCACGGCGCGCGTGCTCGACGCCTACGACCGCGCGCTCCTCTACGTGCTCGCGCTCGCGCTTTTCGGGGCGTTTCGATACACGCGCGCGCGCATGAGCTGGCTGATGCGCGCCCTCTTGGTGGGCCTGGGCGCCGTGTGCGTCATCGGCCTCATCTCGCGCCTTCTGCCGCACACGTGGCCCACGACGAATGCCTTCTTCGCCAGCCGCCTCAACTACCCCCTCACCTACTGGAACGCCGAGGGCATGATCGCCGCGATGGCGCTCATCCTGGGCTTCCATCTCGTTGCCGACCCGCGCGAGCACGCGGGCGTGCGCGTGCTCGGCGCCATGCTCCTGCCCGCCGTGGGGGCGACGCTTCTGCTCACCTTCTCGCGCGGCTCGCTCGGCGTGGCCGCGCTGGGGCTCCTCGCCTACTGCCTGCTCACGCGCCTGCACACGCTCCCCACGGCGCTGCTCGTGGCGGTGCCCACGGTGGGGGTGGCGATGCGCTCCGCCTGGGACGCCACGGCGCTCGCCAGCCTCCATCCCACCGGCCCGCTGGGGGTCAGCCAGGGCCATCACGTGGCGATCGTCGTGGGGCTCTGCACCATCGCCGCGGGGGTCCTGCGCGCGGCGCTCCTGCCCGTGGATCGCCGCCTCGCGCGCTGGGGTCCCGTGCGGCATCCCCCGCCGCGGCGCGTGCGCGTGCGCATCGGCCTGGCCGTGGGGGCGCTCGTGCTGGTGGCGGCCCTCGCGGCGGGCGCGGGGGGGCTGGTGCACCGCGAGTACGACAAGTTCGTCAAGGGCACCAGCGAGAAGCAGGTGGCGCAGACGCGCGAACGCCTCACGGACCCCGCCAACAACGGCCGCCTGCCGCTGTGGACGGCGGCGCTCGACATCTACCGCGCGCACAAGCTCAGGGGCACCGGCGCGGGCACCTATCAGCAGTACTACCCGCGCGTGCGCAGCGAAACGCAGTACGTCACCGACGCCCACTCGCTCTATCTCCAGAGCCTCGCCGAGCTGGGGCTCGTAGGGGGCGCGCTCATGGCGCTCGTCGTGGGGGGCATCCTCGTGGGCCTCGCCCTGCGCATCCGCGGGCCCGATCGGGGGGTCTACGCGGCGCTCTTCGCCGTGGCGCTCGCCTGGGCGGTGCACCAGGCCGTCGATTGGGACTGGCAGATGCCCGCCGTCACGCTGGTCGTGTTCGTGCTCGCCGGCCTGGGCCTCGCGCGCCCGCGCGATGGCGGCGTGGGCCTGCGCGGACTGCCCGCGGGGCGCACCATCGTGGCGCTCGCGTGGCTGGTGGTGGCCGTGGCGCCGCTCCTGGTGAGCACCTCCTACGCCAGCCTCCAGCACGCCGGGCGCGAGCTCCAGCGCGGGGAATGCCAGGCGGCCAAGCGCCAGGCGCTCTCCTCGCTCTCGCTCTCCGCCGAGCGCCCGCAGGCATACGCCATCGTGGGCGTCTGCGATCTGCAGCTGGGCTTCGCCCCCGCCGCCGTGGCGGCCATGCGCCTGGCCGCCCACTACGAGCGCCAGAGCTGGGAAGACTGGTACTGGCTGGCGATCGCCGAGGCCGCGGCCGGCATCGACCCGCGGGAAGCCGCCGGGCGGGCCCTGGCGCTCAACCGGCTGGAGCCGATGCTCCAGAGCGCCGAGCGGCGCCTGCGCGCGGGCGGCCCGCGCCAGTGGGAAGCGCTCGCGCCGATCCTGCGCCGCCAGGCGCTGCGCTCGGGCAGGGTCTCGATCATGAACCTGTAGGAAAACGGCATGCCCGTTCGTATCGAGGAGTGACGGACCATCCGCGAACCCGACGAGGAGACGAAATGCCGCGTAACCACGATGAGCACGAGCCCGAGCTGGAGGGCATCGCCGAGCGCCTTCGCGCCGAGCGTCCCGAGGCAAGCCCGCTCGAGCTCGACCAGATCAAGCTGAGCGCGATGTCGCGCGCCAAGTCCGCGGCAGGGCGCGCCAATCCGCGCCGCCTCGTCGTGGCGGCCCTCACGGTTGGCCTCATGGCCGCCGGCACCGGTGGCGTTCTCGCCGCGGGTGGCAGCGGAGCGCCCGCCGGCAACGCCGCCAATGCCCAGTACAGCTCGACCACGATCGACTGCGGCAACGGCAACGGCACCAACAACGGCAGCCACAACGGCGGCAACGGCGAAGGCAACGGCAACGAAAACGGCAATGGCAGCGGCAACGAAAACGGCAACTTCAACTGCAACAACAACAGCTTCAACGGCAGCGGCAACACGACCAACAACAACAACAACACCACCAACATCACCAACACGTACAACAACTCCACGGTCACGATCAGCGGCACGCAGAGCGTTGGCACGGGTGCCGGTGGCGTTCAGGCCAGCAAGACGGCCAAGACCAGCAGCCGCAAGCTGAAGATCCACGTGAAGCTGCCGCGCAGGGCACGCGCGCGCCGCGTCTCGGTCAGCGTCAACGGCAAGCACCTCAAGACGATCAACGGCAGGAAGGCCTCCGCCAACATCGTCCTGGCGAACCTGCCCTGCGGCTCGGGCGCAACGACGGTCACGATCACGGTGACCCTCACCAGCGGCAAGACCGTCACGGAGACGCACACCTACCACCTGTGCACCTGAGGTCCATCACACCAGCAGAGACGACGTCCAGCCGCTTGACCTGGCGGCTGGCGTAGAGAAGACGCCCGATGGGGCTCCGGGAATCGGCACCTGGAGCCCCATCGGCTCATCAAAACAAGGATGATGCCGAGTCGAGGGAGGACCACGATGGCCCATGAAATGACCCGCCCGGCAGCAACCACGGCGCGCCCTCGCCCCAAGTTCGACGCGGCCAAGCTCGCGGGAAGCGTCAGAATGGGCGGGCGCATGCGCAGCGACACCTTCGAGCGGCTCTTCGAGGAGCACGGCAGCCGCCTCTACTCCTTCCTGGCCTATCGCACCGGCGATAGGGTCCTCGCCGAGGACCTCCTCTCGGAGACCTTCGAGCGGGTACTGCGCTCGCGCCAGCGCTTCGACCCCCGCCGCGGCAGCGAGCGCCGCTGGCTCTACACCATCGCGCTGAACCTCCTGCGCGATCACGCCCGCCGCGCGGTGCACGAGGAGCGCGTGCTCCAGCGCGTGGGCGCCGGGAGCCCCACGGAGTCCCCCGACCCCGCCATGGCCGCCGTGGAGCACCGCGACGAGCTCCAGCGCGCGCTGGCGCTGCTCAGCGAGGACGAGCGCGAGGCACTGGCGCTGCGCTTCGGCGCCGATCTGAAACTGCGCGAGGTCGCGCGCGTGCTCGGCGAGGGCGAGAGCGCCATCGAGGGGCGCATCTACCGCGCGCTCAAGAAGCTCCGCGACGAGCTGAGCTGAGCGGCCCTCGGGGACGCTCAGAGGGCGTCTGCGCTGGGGCAGAGAACGTCTGCGCCGGGGGCAGGGCGTGCGCTGGGGACGCTCAGGGCGTCTGCGCCACGCAGCAGCCGTGCACGACGAGAACCCCGCGCAGCGGCGCCCCCTCCGGCTGCCCCGAGCCTTCGATGGAGCGATCGGAGTGGACCGTCACGCGGTAGCGCACCTTGGGCGGGCGGGGATAGCTGACGAGGCAACTCCAGGGGTTGCCCAGGGCGCTGTGCACGGCGGTGGCGCAGAGGGCGCTCCGCGCGCGCCCGCCGAAGCCGGGACGGGGGTCGCTGGTGGTCAGGAGCAGGCGATCCAGCGCGATCGCCGCCACGGGCGTCAGGTTCTGCTGGGCCGAGACGAACGCGGGGTTGCCTTCGCGGCCGCCCAGCGCCACCACCGTGCCCGCGATGCCCACCGCCAATACCAGGGCCACGAGCGTCCACGGGCGCCTCATCGGGGTGTCCCCTCCATACCTCTCAGCATAAGGCCGCGGAGGTCCGTGGAGTAAGCACCCTTCCTGTCCAAATCGGCGCCGAGGGTCTTCAGAGCGGGGGGTGGAGCGCCCGATAGCAAGGGTATGAACCCCCGCCACCACCTCCCCCGCCGCCCCCGTCTTCGCCGCGTGCCGCCGATCGTTCTGGCGATGTTCGCGCTGACGCTGGGCGCCTGCGCCTATGCCGCGCCCGTGGCCGCCGCGCCCGTGGCCACCCCCGCAAGGGCCCTCGCCGGCCACAGGGCCTCCCACCACGTCTGCCGCACCTTCGGCACGCCTCGCCGCCTGCGCGCCTGCCTGCGGGGCGTGCGCGGGCATCGTGGCCACCACCACACCCCTCCCGTCCACCACCCGCGCAGCGCCGCCACGCCACGCCGGGTCCCGACGGCGGCTCCTGCGCAGCCAGGCGCGGCCAGCGACCCCGCGCTGCTGGCCGCCATCCTGGCCACGCCCTGTCAGAACACCGGCCTGACCCCCGAAGCGGACAACATCGGCGAGGTCAAGGCCGCCACGCTGTGCCTCATCAACCAGGAACGCGCGCGCCACGGCGAGCTGCCGCTGCAGCTCAACGGCCAGCTCGAACAGGCCGCCGAAGGGCACAGCCAGGAAATGGTCGCGCAGGACTACTTCGCGCACATCGCCCCCGACGGCCTCACGCCGCTGGTGAGGGTGCGGGACACGGGCTACATCCCCTCCTCCGAAGACGGCTACACGATCGGCGAGAACATCGCCTGGGGCACGCTCGAATACTCCACCCCCGAAGCGATCGTCAAGGCCTGGATCGCCTCGCCCGAGCACCTCGCCAACATCCTCGAAGGCAACTACCGCGACACCGCCATCGGCGTCGACCCCGCCGCGCCCGCCGCGCTTGCGAACGGCCAGGACGGAGCGGTCTACACGCAGGAGTTCGGGGTCGTCGTCCAGTGAGGCCCCGGGGCACTCAAGAATCGCGCGGTGACGTCCGATGGCAGGGATAGACCTGTTCCCCTCGAACAAGAAGCTGGAGCTGGCATGCTGCTTTTCGTCGTGATACCGATCGCCTGGCTGAGCGTCTCGCTGCTCGTGCTGGCGCTCTGCCGGATGGCCGCGCGCGGGGACGCCATGCCCGCGCGCACCCCCATCGCCGCACCCACCTCCAGCACGGTGCGCACCGCGCGCACCGTCGCCGCCTACAGCTACAGCCCGCGCCGCCCGATCACGTGCGGGATGGTGCGCAGGAGGATTTTCACGTCGGTCCAGAGCGACCAGTTGGCCACGTAGAGGTAGTCGATCGCGACCATCTCGCGCAGCGGCACGCGCGCGGGACCGAGGATCTGCCAGTGGCCGGTCATGCCCGGCATCAGCTCCAGGCGCCGGCGGTACCAGCCCTCCACGCGCTGATCCTCCTCCACCACCAGCGGGCGCGGCCCCACGAGGCTCATCTCGCCGCGCACGATGTTCAGCAGCTGCGGCAGCTCATCGAGGGCCGTCTTGCGCAGGAAGCGCCCCACGCGCGTCACGCGCGGGTCGTCGGCGATCTTGAAGAGGCCCTCCTGCGCCTCGTTGCGGTGGCGCAGCGAATCCTTCAGCGCCTCCGCGTCGGGCACCATCGTGCGGAACTTGAGCATGTAGAAGCGCCGGCCGTGGTGCCCCACGCGGAGTTGGCGAAAGAACACCGGGCCGCGGCTGTCGAGCTTGACCGCCAGCGCCACCGCCGTCATCAGCGGCGCCACCGCGAGCAGCCCGATCGAGGCGCCCACGAGGTCGAAGGCGCGCTTGACCATCGCCGAGGAGCGCGTGAGATCGAAGCGCCGCACGCCCATCACGGTGATGCCGTGGAGATCGTCGAACTCCACCGAGCTGCCCACCACCTCCAGCAGGCGCGGAAGCACGCTCACGCGCACCCCCACGGCCTTGAGCGTGCGCACCAGATCGAGCATCTCCCCCGCGTCGGCGCTGCGCGGGGCGACGATCGCGCGGTGCACATCCAGCGTGCGCGCCAGATCGCGGATCTCCGAGAGGCGCGGCGTGGAGAAGGTGTCGTCCGACCACGGCGCGGCCTTGTCGAGGTCGATGCGCGCGACCATCCGCGCCTTCACGCCCCCGTGGCCGGTGAGCTTGCCCTCCACGGCCCGCGCCGAGCGCTCGTCGCCGATGAACAGACATCGCTCCGTGGGGGACATGCGCAGGGCCATCGCGCGCGCCGCCGCGCGGCAGGTCAGCAACAGCGCCGCCAGCGTGAGCCACAGGAAGAGCGCCTCGTGGCGGTCCAGCGTGCCGGCCACCAGCAGGCCCCCCGCGAGCCATGCCACCAGCGCGCACAGCGTGGCCACGTGCAGCAGCTTGGGCGCCTCGTCGAGGGTGGTCTTGCGCAGGAGCGTCTCGTCGCGGTCGTACAGCCCGAAGAGCTTCGCGGCGATGAGCAGGATCGGCAGCGCCAACGCGCCGGCCCACGTGAGCTGCAGCGAGCGCGAGGAGAGCGCCACCGTGAGCACGAAGGCGCTCACGATCGCCACCACGTCGGCCATCAGCAGGCTGCGCCGGAAGAGCGCGTCGCGGCACATGCTCGCGGCCGGCCCGCGCGCCTCGGCGATCGCCGCCTGTCCCCCCGGGCGCCCGCGCACGGTACGGCCCCTGCGCACGGCCCTTCCCCCCAGACCCAGGCCCATGAAGCCCCGTGGCACGTTCCACGTGTCGTCGCTCCAGGGAGCGACTCGCTCGGGGATCTCGGTGCTGCTCCCGATGTCGCTGCTCATGCGTCTCCCGCCTCCTTGCTCTCCGCGGCCTTCCGGCACCTGCGGCGGCACCCGCCCAGCTCCCGCCGGTCGGTGCTGCCCCGCATGCATCACGGTATGTCTTCAAGGCCAGGCACCCCTCGTGCCCATCGCCTCTAAGCAGGGAAGTATGCACGTTTCCGTGCAAGATGCAAGCCCGCCTGGACGGCCATCGTCTCCAAGGGTTCGAGATCACCATATAGCAACACAACTGTCAGCATTCCAAAGACCCGCCCGGGAGTAGGGGACAGTTTCTACAGACCTGAACTGGTGGGTCTATGCGGCGCCGCCTGGGGGAGGATGGACGGACGGAGCGGGGACCCTATGCCGCCCCGCGCGGGCTGAAGGGCTGCTCCACGCCGATCGTCTCCGGCCCCGCCAGCGAGAAGGCCCCGTGCAGCGCGCTCACCGCCCGCTCCACGGCCTCGCGCGGGATCACGCAGGAGATCTTGATCGGCGAGGTGGAGATCATGTCGATGTTGATCCCCTCCTCCGCGAGCACCGCGAACACCTTCGCGGCCACGCCCGGGTGCGAGCGCATGCCCGCGCCCACGATCGACACCTTGCCCATGTCCTCGTGCGTGAGCGCATCCGCGAAGGCCTCCCCCCGCAGCGCCTCCAGGGCCTCGCCCGCGGCCCGCAGGTCTTCGCGCGGGACCGTGAAGGAGATCTCCGCGCGGCCCTGAGCGCCGATGGGCTCGTTCTGCACGATCATGTCCACGTTCACGTTCGCCTGTGCGAGCGCCGCGAAGATGCGCGCCGCGGCCCCCGGCTCGTCGGGCACGCCCGCCAGCGTGAGGCGCGCCTCGCTGACGCTGTGGGTGACGGCTGTGATGAGGGGCTGCTCCATCGTGTCGGCCTCGCCGACCACAACCGTACCGGGCGAGTCGCTGAAGGAGGAGCGGCAGTGGATACGCACATCGTGGTTGCGCGCGTACTCCAGCGCGCGCAGCTGCAAAACGCCCGCCCCCGAGGCGGCCATCTCGAGCATCTCCTCGAAGCTCACCTGCCCGAGCAGCCGCGCACCGGGCACGATGCGGGGGTCGGCGCTGAAGACCCCATCGACGTCGGTATAGATCTCGCATTCGCGCGCCCTCAGCGCCGCGGCCATCGCCACGGCGGTCGTATCCGAGCCGCCCCGCCCCAGGGTCGTGACGTCGCGATTGGTGTCCGAGACCCCCTGAAAGCCCGCCACGAGCACGATGCGATCCTCCCCGAGCGCGGCCTCGATGCGCTCCGCGCGCACGTCGAGGATGCGCGCCCTGGTGTGCGAGGCGTCGGTGACGATGCCCGCCTGCGAGCCCGTGAGCGAGATCGCGCGGTGGCCCAGATCGTTGATCGCCATCGCGCAGAGCGCGCAGGAGATGCGCTCGCCGGTCGAGAGCAGCATGTCCATCTCGCGGGGATCCGGGGTGGGGCTGACCTCGTGCGCGAGCGCGATCAGCTCATCCGTGGTCGCGCCGCGGGCGCTCAATACGGCCACCACCGAGAGCCCGGACTCGCGCTTGCCCACGATGCGCGCGGCGGCGCGCTTGATGCGCGCGGCGTCGGCGACGGAGGTGCCGCCGAACTTCATCACCACCAGTTCGGGCACGGTCAGAACCTACAACGCCCGGCGCCCCGCGAGGGCCTTGCCGAGGGTCACCTCGTCGGCGTACTCCAGATCGGCCCCCACGGGCAGGCCGCTGGCCAGGCGCGTCACGCGCAGCTCCGGGCGCAGCTCGCGCAGGCGATCGGCGATGTGCAGCGCCGTGGCTTCGCCGGTGGTCGTGGGGTTGGTCGCCAATACCACCTCCTGCGCCTGCGAGTCTGGCTCGCAGACACGCCGAAACAGCTCCGCGATCTTCAGATCCTCCGGTTCCACACCATCGATCGGCGACAGCGCTCCTCCCAGCACGTGATAGACGCCGTGATACTCGTGCGTGCGCTCCATCGGGATCACATCCCCCGGCTCCTCAACCACGCAGACGATCGAGTGATCGCGGCGGGAGTCCATGCAGATGCGGCAGCGCGCTTCGTCGGCGAGGTTGAAGCACACCTCGCAGAGGCCGATCTTCTCCTTCACCTCGCGTATCGCCTCGGCCAGCGCCAGGGCTTCCTCGGGGGACTCGCGCAGGATGTGAAAGGCCAGGCGCTGGGCCGTGCGCTGGCCGATGCTCGGGAGCTTTGCGAGCTCCCCGATCAGCTTCTGCACCGGGGGGGCGAAGGAGGTCGTGCTCAAGACCCGCTCACAGGCCGGGCAATCCCAGGCTGCCGAGATCCATGCCGCCCGTCACGCCCTCCATGCGCTTCGCCGCCAGCTCCTGCGCGGCGCGCAGCGCCTCGTTGGCGGCCGCCAGGACCATATCCGCCAGCATCTCCACGTCCTCCGGGTCCACCGCACCCGGATCGATCCTCACGGCGCTCACCCTCAGGTCGCCGCTCACCTCGACGCTCACCATGCCTCCGCCCGCGGAGGCGCTCACCGTTTCGCTCTTCAGCTTCTCCTGCACCTCCGCCATATCGCTCTGCATCTTCTGCACCTGCTTGAGCATCTGCTGCATATTGGGCGGCTTTCGCGGTGGTGGGGGCATCTCTATCTCAACCTCTCTCGCTGTGCTGGGGGGCGCTGTGCTGGGGGGCGAGCTCCTCGGCGTCGAGCTCATCGATGAAGCGTGCCACCCATTCCTCCTCGCTGCACGCGGCGCCCCCCTCGGGGAGCTCCCCCAGCTCGCGCAGCTCATAGGAGGGGCGCAGGCGACGGCCCGTGAGCTCGCGCAACGCCGTGGCCACGAGCACGCGATTCTGGGGGTCTTCGGCTTTCTTCTTCATGAAGGGGATCGAGGAATCGAAGGCCACCTTCAGCTCCTCGCCTTCGAGGCCCACGGGGCGCGCCTCGGCGATCGCCGCCGCGAGCATCGCGTTGGGGACCTTCATGATGGCGTCCACCACCGAGGGCCACAAGGCCTGCAGGGACTCCACGGAGTCGCTCATCGCGGGCTCCATCGGGGGCGGTTCGGCCGGGGGCGGCGCCGCGGCCGTCTCAGCGGGCTCCATCGGGGGCGGTTCGGCCGGCTCGTGCTCCATGGGGGGAGCGATATCCGGGGTGACTTCGCCTGTGGACGGCTCTTGCGGCAGAGCCTCATCCACCGCGATCGCACCCGCTGCGCGGCCACCTGGCCGGCTTTGCCGGCCCCCCTCCTCATCCAAACGCCCCCTTCCCTCCAAGCGCTCCATTCTCACCATCAGCGCCCTCACGGAGGGGTCCACCTCGGGCTTCGCCGCCTTCACCAGCGCCAGCTCCAGCCGCGTGCGCGGCTCGGCCCCCGCGCGCACGGCCTCCAGCGCCTCGCCCAGCAGCTCCAGCAGGCGCACCACCGTGCCCTGCGCGATGCGCTGGGACTGCTCCAGCAGGCGCTCGTCCAGCTCCCCCGTCAGCGACAGCTCCTTTGGCACCTCGCCCAGGGTCCTCGCGATCAGCAGCTCGCGCGCGCGGCCCTCCAGATCGCCCATCAGCGCGCTCGCGTCGCGGCCTGCCTCCGCGCATCGCTCGATCGCGCGCAGCACCGCCGGGGCAGCGCCGCCGTGGACGCCAGCGAGCACCTCCTCTATGAGCGTCGCATCGGCCACCCCCAG
>Ga0116217_10004243_pt1 | contig 12803 bp, 11 predicted proteins | sample Sb_taG_6_FD_89697 | JGI IMG/M metagenome (GOLD analysis project Ga0116217, IMG submission 89697) | Peat soil microbial communities from Weissenstadt, Germany - Sb_50d_4_PS metaG | ecosystem: Environmental > Terrestrial > Soil > Wetlands > Peat | place: Germany: Weissenstadt | collected 2010-09-21 | reverse complement strand
TTGTCGATCGAGATGGCGGCCTCATAGCCGTGCGCGACCGCCCAGATAATGTTCTTCGGCCCGAAGGCGGCGTCGCCGCCGAAAAAGACCTTCGGATTGGTCGAAGCCATCGTGTTGGCATCGACCTTCGGCATGTTCCGCTTGTCGAATTCGATTCCGCAATCCCGCTCGATCCAGGGAAACGCGTTCTCCTGCCCGACGGCGACGAGCACGTCGTCGCACGGGAAGTGCTGGTCCGGTTCGCCGGTCGGCACGAGCTCGCGGCGGCCTTTGGCGTCTCGCACCGCCTTGACCTTTTCGAACAGAACGCCGGTGAGCTTGCCGTTCTCGTGCGTGAATTCCTTCGGTACGAGATAGTTGAGGATGGGGATGTCCTCGTGCATGGCGTCCTCCTTCTCCCAGGGGGACGCTTTCATCTCGTCGAAGCCGGAACGCACGATGACCTTCACATCTTCGCCGCCGAGCCGGCGCGACGAGCGGCAGCAAACCATGGCGGTGTTGCCGCCGCCGAGCACGATGACACGTTTACCGATGCTGCTGATATGGCCGAACGACACGCTGGAAAGCCAGTCGATGCCGATATGGATATTCTTCGCCGCTTCCTTGCGGCCGGGAATGTCGAGATCGCGGCCGCGCGGCGCGCCGCAGCCGACGAAGATCGCGTCAAACTCGTCGGCCAGTAGCGCTTTCATGCTGTCGATGCGCTCGCCGCCGATGAACGTGACGCCGAGATCGAGGATGTACCCGCACTCTTCGTCCAGCACATTTTCCGGCAGGCGGAATTTCGGAATTTGCGTGCGCATCATTCCGCCCGACAGCGGATCCTGATCGAAGACGACGCATTCATAGCCCATCGGGGCAAGATCGCGAGCGACCGTGAGCGAAGCGGGGCCGCCGCCAACGAGCGCAATCCGCTTGCCGTTTTTTTGCGCCGGCGCTTTGGGCAGCCGCCCCCGGATGTCCTCCTTGAAATCGGCCGCCACGCGCTTGAGACGGCAGATGGCGACCGGCTCCTTCTCGACGCGCCCGCGGCGACACGCAGGCTCGCATGGCCGATCGCAGGTCCGGCCGAGCACGCCGGGAAACACATTCGATTCCCAATTGATCATGTAGGCGTCGCCATAGCGGCCCGCCGCGATCAAACGGATGTATTCGGGAACCGGCGTGTGCGCCGGACATGCCCACTGACAATCGACGACCTTGTGGAAGTAATCTGGAACCGAAATGTCGGTAGGTTTCATCTATTCCTCTTCCCCGCAGCGCTCCGCCATTTTCTACTCAGGCGGTATCGAACACAGCTGCGCGGATCGGCCTCCCCCACTTTCCACTTCGCCGATGCCGGGCGCGGATACTAGTCCAGCGGGTCGCGGATTTCCACCGCTTGTGCGTTGCAGCCGCGTCGCAAACGCCGCGCTGCAGCGGGTGCCTCGCCAAGCGCCGTAAGGTCATGGTCTTGGGGAATTTAAATGGCTGAATATATTGATGATTGTATGGCCGCGCGTGGCTGCTGCAATGCAGCAAGGGGTTCCTTATGCCGCCCGGACCTGTTCCGATAGGCTTGAGATCGTATGCGCGAATTGTTCGAAAATCCCGCACAGGACAACCCAATGCAAGCTGCACGCCGCGCCGCGCGGCCGGTCCTGCGCAAGCGTTTCTATGAGCGGGCTGCGACGGCTCCGAAAGGCGGCAGCTACGCCGTCCGGCTCGACGACAAGCCGGTGCGCACGCCGGCGGGCCGTCTTTTGACGGCGCCGATGCTCGCCTTGGCGGAAGCGATTGCCGCAGAATGGAACGAGCAGCGCGACGTGGTCGATCCTGCCAAGATGCCGCTGACGCGACTGGCCAATTCGATCATCGATGGCGTGAGCGAGCGTTCTGCTCCGGTCGTGGAGGAGGTGGCAAAATATCTCGCCTCCGATCTTGTCTGTTACCGCGTGGGGTCGCCACGCGGGCTTGTCGAGCGCCAGGCGCAATTGTGGGACCCGATCGTTGCATGGGCCCGCGACGGGCTCGGCGCGCGCTTACTGCTCGCCGAAGGCGTCATGCACGTGACCCAACCCGAAACCGCGCTGGCTGCCGCTGGCACCGCCATCCCGAGCGATCCCTGGCGGCTCGGCGCTGTGCATTCAGTGACGACGCTGACCGGCTCGGCGCTGATTGCGCTGGCGCTGGCGCGCGGACGCCTTGCGGCAGATGAAGCATGGGCCGCCGCGCATGTCGACGAGGATTGGAACATGGAGCAGTGGGGCCGCGACGAGCTTGCGCTCGAGCGCGGCGCATACCGTTTCGCCGAGCTGCAGGCGGCGGCGACGGTGTTGAGGTCTCTGACGGATTGAATACGCTGCGTCATGCTCGGATTTGTGCCGGGCATTCACGGAAGCTTTTCCGCAAAGGCCATACGAGCATCGTCTCAAGTGCGGCTTTATTTTAGCCTCAATGCTTCCGGCCGACGGCTTCTAAGTCGCCAGCGCGGCCATAGCGGTAAATAATCAGGGAGGCGATCCAGGCCAGGACAAATACGCCAATGATGGCGAAGCCGAGCTCGTTGAAATTGCCGTTGAGCGCGCCGATGCTATCCCAAAATTCGCCATGCAGACCGAGTTTATCACCAGCCAAACCGAGCGCCTCGATGCCGCCGATCAGCACCGCCACGGCAACAGAAACGGCCGTAATGGCGAGATTGTAGTAGAGCTTGCGCACCGGCTTGATGAATGCCCAGTTGTAGGCGCTGAGCATCAGCACGCCGTCGGTGGTGTCGATCAGCGCCATGCCTGCCGCAAACAGCGCAGGGAACACCATGATCAGCCACACCGGCATTCCTTCTCCCGCCTGCGTACCCGAAATGCCGAGCAGGCCGATCTCGGTCGCCGTGTCGAAGCCCAGACCGAACAGGAACCCGAGAGGCAGCATATGCCAATCCTTTGTTACAAGCCGAAATACCGGCCGGAACAATCGCGCCAGGACTCCGCCCGCGTTCAGCAATGTGGCGGAGTCCTGATGAGCAAACTCTCCATCCCGACGCACCGTGCGGAAGGTTCTCCAGACGCCGGCGAGAATGATGAGGTTCATTGCGGCAACGACGAACAGGAACAGCGTCGAGACGGAGGTGCGAACAATCGCGCCGATATCGTTCCAGGGAGCAAACCATGAGCCAAAACGCGAGGGCAACGCGTTCGTTGTCGCCGCGATTGCCGAGGCTGCCAGAAACACGATGAGGGAGTGACCAGACGCGAACCAGAAACCGGCACTGATCGGACGCTTGCCCTCCTGCATGAGCTTGCGGGTGACGTTGTCGATGGCGGCGATATGATCAGCATCGACGGCGTGGCGCATACCTAAACTGTAGGCGAGCAAAGCCGTGCCGAGCATCACGGGACGCTCGCGGAAGCTGCAGAACGCCCACGCCCAGGCGGCGAGATTTGCGGCGATGAGGAATGTGTAGAGTCCGGTAAGCCGGGCGCGCAAATTGGCGCCGTGGCCGTCACAGATTTGAATCAATAAATCGGACAAGGAGCGCCGCCGCGGCAACATGATTTCTCCTTGTCCGCTAGCAAGCGGAGGAAGCGCATTGTTTCCTCACCTGTAGCACGGGACAAATCGTGGCAGGGCTTAAACCCGCCTGGCTGGCGCTCTAAGCCGCTTCAAGCCGGGATCGAACGGTTCGCATGCGGCTGGCGAGATCCCCCTCGGTTACGAGTCCGCGACTGAGCATGGTATGGACGAGTGCGAGCAGCTGACTTTCCGGAGCAGAAACCCTGCTATACACGGATTTTGCGAGCTCATCCTCAGCGCTGCGCCGCTCCAATGTGGGAAGCGCCCCGCTAACCGCGAGACAGTCGCACATTGCGACAAGACTCGTTTTCCACGGCGGGTCGGGATTGGTGACGCCGTAGCGTGGCGCAATGACATCCCACTCTTTTCCTTCACGCCGTATGATCTCAAGCAGGGCTATCCGGCCAGGGTCCACGTCACTCCTCACGCTCATTCGGCGGCCTTTCCATGCAGTGGCGCACTGTGGACAGGACGGCGTGCCTCGTGGACCGGGTGAACGTCTGCCGTTCTGCCAGGCCGCGGCAGGGCAACGCCGATCATACAGTCGCGTGTAACGATCGCGGCGAGTTGCTCCTCCGTCCAATTCTCGGTGCCTTCAGGCCGCACCGGAAAGACCATGAACCGGCATTTCTGGTTGGAGTCCTCGATCCTGATTTCCACCTCGGGCGGAAGAATTAATCCGAACTCGGCGAGGACCTCGCGCGGCCAGCGGACCAACCTGCGCCGGTAGTTCGTTGAACGGTACCATTCCGGCGACATGCCGAGCAAAGGGCGCGGATAGCAGGAGCAGAGCGTGCAAACGATCACGTGATGCAGCGTTGGCGTATCTTCGAGTACGCGAAAATTCGTGTAATCGCTCGGGGTGCCGGAACCGGTCGGTTCCGCCCAGTCGACGCCGATCTCCTTGCAGGCTTTGGTGCCGTCCTCCAGGAGACGCGCCTTGAAAGCGGGGTCTGTCCATGCTTTGGCGACCAAGCGGGAGCCCGCAGCCGGTCCGATTGATTCGGCCCATTCGGTGAACTTCCGGTGGTCCTCGGCGGTAAAGAGGCCGTGCTCGATCGCAAGCTCCCGCACTGCAATCTCCAGCACCTCATAGTCAGTTATTTCTTCCACCATCGGCGCGGCTTTATGATCGTGGCCGTCACCGGCGTGGCTGTGTTTGTATGCCGTGCTCATGGACGTCCTTTCTGCCTCTTTCGATCCGGTCAGTTGCTAACGGGCTCGAGCCAATGATCCGGAAATTCGGTTTGCAGGGTATCGTTGCCGAATGGGTACTCCCCCCAGAGATCCTTCTGACGAAACCGGACGATGTAATATTGTTCGAGCCGTCCGTCGTAGTTGAAGGCTTCATCTTCGGGAATGAGGTCTTTGTATGTGCAAGCGGCGATCGTCCCGGTAACGCCGCGCACGTAGTTCTGAGTGCGCGTGTAGAACATGTTCGGCATGTCCCTCACTTGGACGCGGTCGCCCACTTTGAAACGGCCCTGGGTGTTTGGCGTTCTCAGAGTTTCATTTTGTTTCATAGCGAGACTTCACCTCCGCGATCTTGTCCAACAGCTCGGTTAGCGAAATGTGTTTTTTGTCGACGAGCATCCGGGCCGCGGACCAAATCCAGCGTCCGTAATAGGGCATGCCGAGATAGAGCGTATAACCCAAGTCGTTATCGGCCCGGCGCCGTCTTTCCTCGGCACTCCATATGCCCTTCCAGCCGAGAACCTCGCACGTCACATACGTATTGAGCTCCCACTCTTCTTCTTCCTTCTCCTCGTAGTAGACGGGGACATCGTATTGGCCACCCACATCGTGGGGCGGGTGCATGAGGGCACGGAACAGAGGATCGGGATTCTCGTAGTTCCAATTTTGCGGCACATGAAGCGCAGGCTGGAGAGAGGCTATGATGTCGTATTGCTGATAAAGCTCAGGTCGCGATGTCATTGTCATACGCCTTCTTTTCTCGGATCATTGCCAAGGGCCTGGAAGGTCGAGGCAGTGCGCCTCGCCCATCCCGGAAGCAGGCAGTATGGAATGATCGGGCGGCAGGCTTTCGACCACGCGCTGGTACGAACCTGTCTCTTGGTTGGATCTTTCACTTTCGCCAATGGTGATCAGTTCGGGCAGAACCGGTTCGTCCAAGGCGCCGCTAATCGTTGCAGACAATTTGGTCATTGTTGCATGCCCGGTTCGATCCAGTCGATTCATGCTCGAACCTTGTCGCAGGTTCAATCGTCACGGAGGCTTGCAAGACGGGGAATGGGAATCTCGTAAAGAGATGAGGAACGGAAATCGTAAAAGATTGGTCCCTTTTTTCATATCGGGCCCAAGCCAGTGGGGCACACGCCCAACGCCTTTGTGGCGGCAACTATTGGTCGCGGCGCCTAGGATAGGATCGGCTTCGGCTCTATGCGCGGCGTAGCAAGAATCGAGCGCAATGATGTCGTGAGAAATGAGCGCAACGGCGTTGCGAGAAAGATTTCGTTTGTCAGCGCCCTGCAGAGCAACGGAAGCCGGGAGGAGGACCAAACGAAATGGGCTGGATAGAGCGGAAGCTTTCCGCGCATTTCTGCGCATCGCGCATGCGGGAAGTCTCTGGTCCCCGCCGTGATTTACCCAGGCAAGATCCGGAGAGGGGGACCAGCGGAAATCAACCGCCGGTCACGCTCATATGGCGCGCGAGTGCCGGCCGCTGATGGCGGCGGTCGATGATGAAGTCGTGGCCCTTGGGCTTGCGCGATATCGCCTCTTCGATGGCTGTATGCAGAAGGTCGTCGCCTTCAGAAGCGCGCAGCGGCTTGCGCAGATCGGCCGCATCTTCTTGCCCGAGGCACATGTAAAGCGTGCCCGTGCAGGTGACGCGCACGCGATTGCAGGACTCGCAGAAATTATGGGTGAGCGGCGTGATGAAGCCGAGCCGGCCGCCGGTCTCAGCGACGCGCACATAACGCGCCGGCCCGCCGGTGCGGTAGTCGAGCTCGTCGAGCGAGAAGCGTTCGCCAAGCCGCGCGCGCACCAGCGAGAGCGGCAAATATTGGTCAAGCCGGCCTTCGCCGATTTCACCGAGCGGCATCACCTCGATCAGCGTCAAATCCATGCCGCGGCCATGCGCCCATTCGATCAGGCTGGCGAGTTCGTCTTCGTTCACGCCTTTGAGCGCGACCGTGTTGATTTTGATCTTCAGGCCGGCGGCCTGGGCGGCGTCGATCCCGGCGAGCACGTTGTCGAGCGCGCCCCAGCGGGTGATGGTGCGGAATTTGTCGGGGTCGAGGGTGTCGAGCGAAACGTTGATGCGGCGTACGCCGTGCGCGGCAAGCTCGGCGGCATATTTGGCGAGCTGTGAGCCGTTGGTGGTGAGCGTCAGTTCGTCGAGCCGGCCGGCGGCGAGGTGCCGCGAAAGGGTGGCAAACAGGGTCATGATGCCGCGGCGGACCAGCGGCTCGCCGCCGGTCAAGCGAAGCTTGCGCACGCCGCGTGCGATGAAAGCCGAGCAGAGCCGGTCAAGTTCCTCGAGCGTCAGCAGGTCGGCTTTGGGGAGGAACGACATATGCTCCGCCATGCAATAGACACAGCGGAAATCGCAACGGTCGGTGACGGAGACGCGCAGGTAAGAGATGGTGCGGCCAAAGGGGTCGACCAGGGCCCTGCGCGAGTCATCAATGCCGTTTATTTGCAGGCTGTTCGCTTGCAAGCTGTTCGCCCGCAGGCCATTCGCTTGAGCACGCTTCACATCCACGCTGTCCATCGGCAGACGTTTCCATGACGTTTCTGAGCAGTCCCGGTGGACTGGCAAACGCCCTGGAGCGAACTCCGTGGCGCACGTTTCCGGATCATGCTCCGGCTCCATATGAGCCGACAGGGGTTTCATAAAAACCCATGTAATCATTATTGTTGCCCGATAAAGGACTGATCGTCCATAACATTCTTCACAGGGCCGAGAGCAGCGATTGCCTCAGGCAGTTCCCTAAAGGAGCTGATGATCCGGTCGGGTCGAAGCGTCGCCACCGGCACATCGGTATAGCCAAAATCGACGGCGACCACCGGCACCTTTGCCGCGCGGGCGGTGCGGATATCGGTGATTGAATCGCCGACCATGATGGCGCGCTGGGGCTCGCCGCCGGCCTGCATGACGGTCGCGCGGAAGACCTGCGGATCGGGCTTTTGGATGCCGAAGGTATCCTGACCGCAAATCGCCGCGAAGCGGTCGCTGAGCTGGAGGGCGTCCAGGAGGCGCCTGGAGAGCCATTCGAGCTTGTTGGTGCAGACCGCGAGCCGATGACCCGCTTGCCCGAGGCGGTCGAGCACCGGCTCAAGCTCGGGAAACGGGCGCGAGCGGTCGGCGATATGCTCGGCATAATGGGCCACAAACGGCGTGTAGAGGGCATCCACGTCGGCCGTCGCTGCATTGCGGCCTTCCAGGATCAACGCACGTTCGATCATGCCGCGGGCGCCGCCGCCGATCAGCGGCCGGGCATCGTTATACGGTACGGTAGGCAGCCCGTGCTGGGCGAGCGTAAAATTGAGCGTGTCGATCAGGTCGGGGGCCGTGTCGATCAGCGTACCGTCGAGGTCGAAAACAATCGTGAGCATGGCCTTTGCGTAGCGCCTGTTCCCGGTCCAGTCTATTCGCTTTCAGGGCAATTTTGTCCTACACAGCCGCCATGGATGTTGATGGACAAATGGATGTTGAGGGACAAAAACGCGCCGCATCCGCCCGCGCGCTCGATTTCGTGCAGCCCGGCATGCGGCTCGGTCTTGGCACCGGCTCCACCGCCAAGCACTTTGTCGACTTGCTCGGCGAGCGCGTGGCCGCCGGCCTCGACATTATCGCGGTGCCCACCTCCGAAGCGACACGGGCGCAAGCGGAGCGGCTCGGCATAAAGCTCACCACCCTCGACCAGACACCCGATCTCGATCTGACCATAGACGGTGCCGACGAGGTCGGCCCGGACCTGACGCTCATCAAGGGTGGCGGCGGGGCCTTGCTGCGCGAGAAGATCGTCGCGACCGCTTCCGCGCGCATGATCGTGATCGCCGACGAGTCCAAATACGTTGCGGTGCTGGGCCGGTTTCCGCTGCCGATCGAAATCGCGCCGTTCGGCGCCACCGCTACCCATCGGGCCGTCAACGCTGCCATCGCGGCGGCTGGCTGCTCCGGGCCGGCGACATTGCGTAAAGTAAAAGATGAGCAAGTGTTCGTGACCGACGGTGGACACTGGATTCTCGATGCCCACCTGCAACGTATTCCCGATCCGGGCGCGCTCGCGGCGCGGCTCTGCACGGTCCCCGGCGTCATGGAGCATGGCTTGTTCATTGGCAACGCTCAGACTGTTATTCTCGCCGGTCCGCGTGGGGTTCGCCTGATCGAGCGGCCCTGACCAGAAACTAAAAAGGAGTGCCTCGGCACATACCGGCCATGTCCGATTACGACATCGATCTTTTTGTCATAGGCGGGGGGTCGGGCGGCGTGCGCGCCGCGCGCATTGCCGCGCAACACGGCGCCAAAGTGATGCTGGCGGAGGAATATCGCGTCGGCGGGACCTGCGTCATCCGCGGCTGCGTGCCGAAGAAGCTCTTGGTCTATGCGTCGCGCTTCCGGGCTGAATTTGAGGATGCTGCCGGATACGGCTGGACCGTGCCGCAATGGTCGTTCGACTGGCCGACGCTGATAGCGAACAAAGACAAGGAAATCGCCCGCCTAGAGGCGGCCTACACGATGATGTTGGAGAAAGCCGGCGTCGCCATCGTCAAAAGCCGGGCCATGGTCGCCGATCCGCACACGGTGCAGCTAGCGGACGGCAAGCGCGTGCGTGCGGCCTATATTCTGATCGCGACGGGCGGAGCGCCGAGCTACGGCGATTCGATCCCCGGCATCGAACACCCAATTTCCTCCAACGAAGCATTCTATTTGCAGAAATTTCCGCAGCATGTGCTGATCCAGGGCGGCGGCTATATCGCATTGGAATTTGCCGGCATCTTTGCCGGCCTTGGCGCGCACGTGACCGTGATCTATCGCGGCGAGAACATCTTGCGCGGTTTCGACGACGAAGTCCGCGCGCATGTTCGCATGGATATGGAAAAGCGCGGCATCAAGGTGATCACCGGCTGCAAGGTGGCGGCGATCGAGCAACTGGACTCGCGGCTTTCGGTCCGCTTTTCCAACGGTTTTCAGCACACCGCCGATTACGTGATGTTCGCGACCGGTCGCGCCCCGAATATCGCCAAGCTCGGACTCGAAGAAGCCGGTGTTGCGATCGCCAAGAATGGCGGCATCGCGGTCGATGAATATTCGCGTACGCGCGTGCCGTCGATCTACGCCATCGGCGACGTGACCAATCGGATCGCTCTGACGCCGGTTGCGATCCGCGAAGGCGCCGCATTCTCCGAAACGGTCTTTGGCGGCAAGCCGACGGTGGTCGATCATGCCAATGTTCCGACCGCCGTATTCTCCGATCCCGAAGTCGGGGTGGTCGGGCTGACCGAGGCGGAGGCGCGCATGCGCTTCGCGCGCACGGATATTTATCGGGCCATGTTCAGGCCGTTGAAGGCGACCTTGTCGGGCCGCGACACGACTGTTTTGCTTAAGCTCGTGGTCGACGGGACGACCGACCGCATTGCCGGCTGCCATATTGTCGGGGAGGGCGCCGCGGAAATGGTCCAGATGGCCGCTATAGCGGTGAAAATGGGCGCCACTAAAGCCGATTTCGATGCGACGATGGCGCTCCATCCGACGACGGCCGAGGAACTGGTAACCTTGCGGACAAAGAGCGCAAGCTATGTCCGCGAAGCCGCGGAATAGGCGGTCTTTTTTCGCCCTGTCGCGCGCGGGCGGGGTTGTGTATATATCACCCGTCATTCCGGGGCGCGGGCGGAAAGCCCGCGAGCCCGGAATCCATATTCACGACCGGTGGTTATGGATTTCGGCCCTCGCCGCCGCCGCGGCTCGGGCGGAATGACGATTGGAGACGCGCATGTCAAAGCTCGCAAATTCGCAGAAGTGGAGCCCCGATAAGTGGACTCCAGATTCTTGGCGCCACCAACCGATCGTGCAGGTGCCGGATTACCCCGACGCCAAGGCATTGGCCGAGGTCGAGGCGCTGCTTGCGAGCTTTCCGCCGCTCGTTTTTGCAGGTGAGGCACGCAACCTCAAACGCGCTTTGGCGCAGGTTGCTGCCGGCCAGGCATTCCTCCTCCAGGGTGGCGATTGCGCCGAGAGCTTCGCCGAGCACGGCGCCAACAATATCCGCGATTTTTTCCGCCTGTTCCTGCAGATGGCGGTGGTGCTGACCTATGCCGCGGCTTCGCCCGTGGTGAAGGTCGGCCGCATTGCCGGCCAGTTCGCCAAGCCGCGTTCTTCGCCAATGGAGAAACGCGGCGGCATGGAACTGCCGTCCTATCGGGGCGACATCATCAACGGCACCGACTTCACCCCGGAAGCGCGCGTCCCCGATCCGCGCCGGCAGCTCGAAGCCTATCGGCAATCGGCGGCGACGCTCAACCTTCTGCGCGCCTTCGCCACCGGCGGCTATGCGAACCTGTCGAACGCCCATCAGTGGATGCTGTCTTTCGTCAACGACAGTCCGCAATCGAAGCGCTACCAAGAGCTCGCCAATCATCTTACCGAAGCGCTCGACTTCATGCGCGCCTGCGGGATCGATCCGGAAGTTCATCCGGAGATGCGCACGACCGATTTCTTTACCAGCCACGAAGCGCTGCTCCTCGGCTACGAGCAGGCCTTCACGCGCGTCGATTCGACCACCGGCGACTGGTACTGTACCAGCGGCCATATGCTCTGGATCGGCGACCGCACGCGGCAGCCCGATCATGCGCATATCGAGTTCTGTCGCGGCGTCAAAAATCCGCTCGGCCTGAAAACCGGGCCCACGCAAAAACCCGACGAGCTTCTGAAACTCATCGATATTCTCGACCCGGACAACGAGCCCGGCCGTCTCACCTTGATTTGCCGGATGGGCGCGGAGAAGGTCGCCGAGCATCTGCCGCGGCTCCTTCGCGCAGTCAAACGCGAGGGCCGCAACGTGGTGTGGTCGTGCGACCCGATGCATGGCAACACCATCACCTCGGTCACCGGCTATAAGACCCGGCCGTTCGATCAGATCCTCAAAGAGGTGCGCACGTTCTTTCAGGTGCACGCGGCCGAAGGCACCCATGCCGGCGGCGTGCATCTGGAAATGACCGGTCAGAACGTCACCGAATGCACCGGCGGCGCGCGCGCCATCAGCGATGAGGATCTCAATGATCGCTATCACACCGTCTGCGATCCGCGGCTCAATGCCGAGCAATCGCTCGATCTGGCGTTTTTGCTCGCCGATCTCTTGAAATCGGAGCGCCAGGGCAAGACCAAGCCCGCTGCAGCCGTGGCCGCGCTGTAATCCTTGGCACTTCGCTCGTTCCCGCGCAAAGCGGGAATCCAGATGTACCTGACGGACGTAACAGGCATACTGGGTCCCCGCTTCCGCGGGGACCAGCGACACGTTAGATCATGACTATGAACACGCGTCCCGCCGATCGTCTGGCTATTGCCGTGGCGCAGCTCAATCCGATTGTCGGCGATGTCGCCGGCAATCTGGAGAAGGCGCGCAAAACGCGCGCGCGGGCGGCGCGCGATGGTGCCGAAATCGTCGCATTTTCCGAGCTGTTCATCGCCGGCTATCCGCCGGAAGATTTGGTGCTCAAGCCCGCCTTCCAGGCGGCTTGTCGCGCCGCGGTCGAGACGCTCGCCCGCGAAACCGCCGACGGCGGCCCGGCCGTTCTGATCGGCACGCCCTGGGTCGAGGAGGGAAGGCTTTACAATGCCTATGCGCTGCTCGCCGGCGGGGCGATCGAAGCAATCCGTTACAAGGTCAATCTGCCGAATTATGGCGTGTTCGACGAGAAGCGCATATTCGCCTCGGGGCCGGTTCCCGGGCCGGTGAGCTTCCGCAGCGTGCGGCTTGGGCTTCCGATCTGCGAGGATACCTGGACCGACTGGGGCGACTACGAGAACGTCGTCGAATGCCTGGCCGAGACCGGCGCCGAACTGATCATTGTACCGAACGGCTCGCCCTATTGGCGCGACAAGGCGGAGGTCCGGCTCAACGTGACCGTAGCGCGTGTCACCGAGGCGGGGCTGCCGCTTCTCTATATCAATCAGGTGGGCGGCCAGGACGAGCTCGTTTTCGACGGCGCCTCGTTCGCGCTCAACGCCGACCGCTCGATCGCGTTCCAGCTTCCGGCTTTCCAAGAAACGGTCTTGACGACGC
>Ga0116217_10004242_pt1 | contig 12805 bp, 10 predicted proteins | sample Sb_taG_6_FD_89697 | JGI IMG/M metagenome (GOLD analysis project Ga0116217, IMG submission 89697) | Peat soil microbial communities from Weissenstadt, Germany - Sb_50d_4_PS metaG | ecosystem: Environmental > Terrestrial > Soil > Wetlands > Peat | place: Germany: Weissenstadt | collected 2010-09-21 | reverse complement strand
AGGTGCGGTGCCGAAATCGTAGACCTCTTGTCGTGAAAGCAAGTGGTACCTAAATGGTACTCGCCTTTCGGTATCATCCTCGGGGGTACTTCTATCTCATTGGATTCATGTTGGTTATGGTACGCCCGGGGTGATTCGAACACCCGACCCCTTGCTTCGCAGGCAAGTGCTCTACCGAGGACGGTTCGAATGACGCGGCTAAGAGGATCAACGATGAGGAAGAAAATCAAGCTTCAAGTTGAGGTCGCATTAGATGGGAGCGTTGAGCATAGGGCTATGCAAATTGCTCGTGAGGAATTCGGTGAGGTGGGCCAAGCGACCATACCTCTGGATGATAAGGGCGAGCGTTGGCGCGACGTCTCCGTTGAAGAGCTCATACCAGACGTAGAAACAGCGATTATGGAACTTATTGGGGTGAATGATCTACTTAAGCAGGCAGGCGTTGAGGTTACGGCTGTAACGTGCCTTGCGCCCCAACGAGAAGAACCGGGCCCACAAGAGGAAAACGATGTGGAGGAACAAGAGGGTAGGAGTATGAAAGACGAGGAAGGAGGGGGAAGGGAAGCGGAACTGGACGAATTCGAAACCGGGGTCTTTCTGTGTCGATGGCCGAACGGTGACTTTTCGATAGTAACGGCAAACACCCGGCGAGAAGCGCTTGTCCAGCTTGACGAATGGGCAGGAGCGCATCCGTCCTTCTTGGTCCCGCTGGAAACCTGCTTGGTTGACTTTCAGCTGAATGACCTTGGCGAGATTAAGCTAAACGAATTCGGCGAGGTAACGGATCGTATTGTTTGGGAGCAATGTTACCCAGAGCTCGATCGCATTCTTTCCAGCCCAAAGATGGCGCTCAGCGGCAGCAGACAACATGACCGCGACGCCAGGAATCAGATTCGGCGCGCTGTCCGCCATGAGCGCACTCGGCTGTGGAAAAACCAGCCGGACCCTCTGCCTTCGAAAACTGACGCCGGGCGCCGTCTCCAGAAAGCGATGTGAACCGCGGGGCCCGTTGCGGACTATTATGTTGAGCAAACAGCAAGGCAAATTCTGGAATCCGAAGTCGGCGAAAACGGTAAGCCGAGCTAGACCATCAATGTCCCATCGCTTAATCGGCGACCGTGCGATGGCGAGAGTCACCCATGTCGAAAACCGCACTCCGCCCTCCACGGCTCCGGGGAATACGGTGTATCGGGCAGTGAGTCGAGAGTTCAGTATGAAACAAGATGGAGGCGCAAGAATTGGGACCGAGTGGCTGGGACTGAGACAGGTAACACAGTACGCCGCCGTCTCTGAGAGGACTGTCAGAACGTGGATTCATGCGTCTGTCGATGCGCTACCGGCAGTCCGGGACGGAGGCAAGCTCCTCGTGCGACGATCGGAGCTAGACGCCTGGCTCGAAAGGCACCGGGTGAGGCCGTTGGATGCCATCGATCTTGATGGTATCGTACGCGGAGTTCTCCAAGGGTTAGCCCATGGGAGTTAAAGTTCGAAAGCCAGACGGCTACAGCGCTTGGTGTGTAGTCATCGATCACAAAGGCCAGCGCAAAACCATCGCCGTCGGCAGTCGCGCTGCCACCGAACGGGTGAGGCGCGAAGTGGAGGTGCGCCTCGCGCTCGGTGGGAGAGAGTTACTGGAACATCAGGCGCCCGCACTACCCACTTTTACGGAGTATTCGAAGGAGTGGCTGGCGCATGTCGGGCATGAACGTAAGCCAAGCACAGCTGGCTTTTACGGACAATTCTTGCGGCTATATGTATTGCCAAGGTTTGGGGAATCGAGGCTCGACACTATCGAGCGGGAAGACGTAAAGCAACTTATTTGGGAGGTCAAGGGGCGCGGCTTTGACAAGAACACGATACGCCTGGCGGTTACGACACTTCGCGCGGCACTGAATGGAGCCGTCGAGGATGGATTAATCGAGCATAACCCGGAGCAGGGTCTTGGCCGCTTTGTGAAATCGGAAAAGGTAACACGTGGAGGCTACGTCGCTCAAGCCGAAGGAAGTTGAGCGGCTGTTAGAGGCCGCCAGAGCGCAGTTCGCCCTGGCCGACTATGCGCTCATCTTCACCGCGGTTCGGGCAGGTCTTCGCCAGGGAGAAATTGCAGCCCTGCAGTGGGGCGATATTCAATTTGGCGACAGAGAGGACGATGAGGACCGTTACATTGTTGTGCAGCGGAATTGTGATCGGCGCTGGTCGCACAAAATGCTGACCCCGAAGAACAAGAAGCCCCGGCGGGTCGACATAAGCCGGGAGGTCAGACGTGTCCTTCTGCAGTTGCGGGATGACAGGCTTGTCAAAGCTTTCACTGAGGGCAAGTCCGATATCTCCGATGTGCTTGTGTTCCCGTCAGAAGCTAGCACGCCGATCGAGATGAACAATTTCTCCGAACGGGTATTCAAGCCACTGGTCTCGCATGCAGGGCTCCGCCAGATCCGCTTTCACGATCTTCGTCACAGCTATGGAAGTTTGCTCATCCAGGTGGGCGCCTCGCTTGCCTACATACGGGACCAGATGGGACATAGTTCGATCCAAGTGACTGTGGACGTCTACGGCGATTTGATACCCGGCGCGAATGTGGCATTCGTGGACAAGCTCGACGCAGCCACCAGTCCGCAAGAATCCGCCAGACAGCCGCAAGAAGGAATGCCACGGAAATCGGGCGGATTCAAAGAAGCACTTTCGAATGACTGGCTGGGAGGCAGGGATTCGAACCCCGATACGCAGATCCAGAGTCTGCAGTCCTACCGTTAGACGACCTTCCAGGATCGATGACTTACATTACCATAGCTATCGGTTGGAGTTCAATTAACGGTCGCAGGGTAGTGTCTCATTTCGAAGTAGAGGCGGCTTCACCCACCATTCGGCGAGATAAACTCAACGCTACAAATCCAAACTCAGGCACACGGATCGTTGCGGATGCGCGACACGAAGTTTGTAGATTTTTGTTACTTGATTCCGGTTGCCAACTGCGGACAATAATTGCCGATCTAAACTATTGACTGTCAACTATCGACTGTCAACTGTTGACAGCTCTGTCAGAACAAGCGGAAGCTGACTTCCACGATGACGCGCACTGGAACTGGGGTGGCGTTGCGCATAGCGGGCTTGAATTTCCAGGTCCGCACAGTTTCCGTGGCCTTTTCATCGAGCCCCAGGCCGAGAGGCCTTACCACCTTACAGTCGGTAACGTTGCCCTGGGCGTCTACGACGATCATAAGCACCACGGTGCCCTGATATTTGGCCTTCCGAGCTTCCTCGGAGTAAGGCGGTTCAGGTTTAAAGATGGGGATAGGGGCGGTGACGCCGCCGCCGACGCTATAGATTCCTCCGCCCGTGCCGCCGCCTTCTCCGGGGCCCAACCCGCCGCCTTTGCCGGACCCGATTCCGGTACCTTCACCGGACCCTATGCCGCCACCCGTTCCCGGCCCGTTGGAAGGCGGTCCGGCAACACCCTGCGGATCGCCCCAGTTGGGCAAATTGGAAGCCATCTGGGGGAGTTTCAACTCGGGCGGGCCGAGCAAGGTAGGCTCGACCTGCAGGATGGGGTGAAGATTTCGAATTACCGCCATGGGGGGAGCAACTTGTGTCCTCGAAAACCTGGGCACTGCGCCCTTCGAGGCTGGCGTAGGTGAGCGGTCACCACCACCGCCGCCACCCCCGGCCTTCTTGCCCGCCGCCTCGATTTCGGCCAAGTAGGGCGAAATGTCGATCACTTCACTCTTCGCTGATACTTTGGCCGGCGTTTTGAACCCGGAGATCAGGAACGGCAGCATGATGATCGCAACGCCCACCAGGTGGACCAGCAGGGAATTCATCCAGGAACCCGACTGCGGCTGGTAGTCTTGCCACATGTTGGGCACGTCGACGGGGTGGGAGGTAATCGGGATCGAGGGAGGCTTCGGTTTCTCGAATAGCGCCCTCAATTGATTGCGGATGTCGAAGATCCAGGGACGCATGTCCGTGGCGGGCAGGTCCATCTCGCCACGGTAATACTCACTGTTGATCTTCGGCTTTTCAAAGAGCGACTTGAGTTGGCTGGGAAGGTCAAAAATCCAAGGACGCAGGTCCGTAGCCGGCAAAGTGACCTTTCCGCGGTAATATTCTCTTGGAACGGTGCTCTTCGGTTCGTGGAGCGACTGCCAGATCTGCCGGAAAAGAGAAACCGGCGGAAGCGCCGAATCCACAAAAGTGAGGCGATACTCGGGTTCCGGGTTGTGGGCGGCGCCGGGAGGGTTGCCCTCCGCCTTGGCGCCGACCTGGGTATCGCTCGTTGCCGTCACACTCATGTCGTGTCCCCTGGGCGTTTTTCAAAAACTCTACAGCAATTCTCCTGGCCCTAATTCAATGATGGCCTCAGGCCCTCCGAAGTTGCATCGGGTATCAATTATTCCTTTGTTTTCTTCTCAAACCCATTCTACCACAGCCTGACTTATGTCAACGCAGTTCAAGCGGGCTCTCCCGCGGTCAGGCGGATGACGTGGCTTCGACCGACGCACTCGACGCATTGAAGCCGGCGTAGCGCCGACCTTCAGGTCGGCACGTGCTGACCTAAAGGTCAGCGCTACCGGTAAACGCAATCTCCACACGCCACACTCGTTGACGCAGTAAAGGCGTCAGAAGTTGCATCTCAGCTAGACACCCTCTTTACACGTTCTCTATAATACGTGCTGACTCACTCAGCGGAGGACGAATGCAGAAGACGCTCGACCTGAAGCAGACACTTAACCTTCCCCGAACTCATTTTTCGATGAAGGCCAATCTCCCTCAGAATGAGCCCAGATGGCTGGCCGAATGGGCGAAGGGCGACCTTTACGGCCAGATTCGCGCCGCCCGTAAGGATGCGCCTATCTTCACTTTGCACGATGGACCGCCCTATGCCAACGGCCGGATTCACCTGGGGACGGCACTCAACAAGATTCTGAAGGATTTCATCGTCAAATCGAAGACCCTGGAGGGATTCAACGCCCCTTACGTGCCGGGCTGGGATTGCCACGGGTTGCCGATCGAAATCTACGTCGACAAAGAGCTTGGGGGACGGAAAGCGCAGATGAGCGTAGTGGATATCCGGCAAGCCTGCCGGCGCTATGCGGCGAAGTACGTTGATATTCAGCGGCAGGATTTCATGCGCCTGGGAGTCTTCGGCGAATGGGACAAGCCCTACCTTACAATGAATTTCGAGTACGAGGCGGAGATTGCGGAGGCCTTCCTGAAATTTCTAGCGGGCGGCTATGTTTACCGCGGCAAGAAACCGGTGTACTGGTGTATTTCCTGCAAGACCGCGCTGGCGGAGGCTGAAGTGGAGTACGAAGACCACCGCAGCCGCTCGATCTATGTGCGATACGCGGTATTGACGGACCCAGCTAGCCTGGACCCGGCGCTCGCGGGGCGCAAGCTCTACGTCATCATCTGGACCACCACTCCTTGGACGCTTCCTGCCAGCATGGCCGTGGCATTTAACCCGGAGTTTGAGTACGTGGCGGTGGCGGAAGACGGCGGTGATGCGTACCTCGTCGAAAGCCGGCGGCATGAGGCGGTGATGCAGGAAACGGGCCTCAACGCCACTGAGATTCTGGCCAGAATTCCCGGTCGAAGACTGGATCGCATCGAGCTGCAGCACCCGTTTCTGGACCGTAAAATCCTGGGTGTGCTGGCAAATTACGTGACGGCGGAAGACGGCACGGGATGTGTCCACACCGCTCCCGGCCACGGGCGGGAGGACTACCTCACTGGCGTACAGTACGGGCTCGACACCTACTGCCCGGTTGGGGACGGGGGAGAATTCACCGAAGGGCTTCCGGAGTATCTCGGCAAGAAGGTTTTCGAGGCGAACGAGCCTATCACGGAACTGCTGAAAAGCCAGGGAATGCTGGTAGGGCCGGCAGGGTGGCTGAGTCACGCCTACCCGCACTGCTGGCGGTGTCACAACCCCGTGATTTTCCGCGCCAACGAGCAGTGGTTCATCAATATCGACCACCGCGAGTTGCGCGAGAGGGCTCTTGACGAGATCAAGAAGGTGCATTGGTTGCCGAGTTGGGGCGAAGAACGCATCGCCAACATGATTGCCGAGCGGCCTGACTGGTGCATTTCCCGGCAGCGCATGTGGGGGGTCCCCATCACCGTCTTCCACTGCGAGACCTGCAAGAAGCCCTTGCTGGATCCGAAGCTCGCGGAGCACGCGGTGCAGTTGTTCAGAAAAGAAGGCGCGGACGCCTGGTACGCGCACAGCGTCGAAGAACTCTTGCCGCAGGGGGGCAAGTGCTCGGAGTGCGGCGGCACGCGGCTGCGAAAGGAGACTGACATCCTGGATGTCTGGTTCGATTCCGGCTCCAGCCACTACGTGGTGCTGGGGCACAGGCCGGACCTTCCCTGGCCCGCGGACGTTTATCTTGAAGCCGGGGACCAGTACCGCGGCTGGTTTCACAGTTCGCTTCTGGTTGCTCTGGGCACCCACGGCATGGCGCCGTATCGCGCGGTCCTCACGCACGGTTGGGTTCTCGACGCCGAGCGCCGGGCCATGTCCAAGTCGCTCGGAAACGTCATCGATCCCAATGAAGTCATCAAGACTCACGGGGCTGAAATCCTGCGGCTCTGGGTGGCTTCGGTCGAGTTTGGCGAGGATGTGACCATCTCACCCGACATGCTGGCCCGGCTCTCCGAGGCCTACCGCAAACTGCGCAATACGTTTCGTTATTGTTTGAGCAATCTTTACGACTTCGACCCGCAAAAGGATTCCGTGAAGGGCTCCGAGCTCGAGGAGTTGGATGCCTGGGCGCTCGAGCGGACGGCGGACTTGCTCGAGCGAGTCCAGGCCGCTTATGGGGAGTATGCTTTCCACAAAGTGTATCGGGCGATTTACGATTTTGCCACCGTCGATTTGAGCGCCTTTTACTTTGATATTCTCAAAGACCGCCTCTATACCGCTCCTGCCCGCTCCGTGCGGCGGCGCTCGGCGCAGACAGCGATTTGTTACATTGCTGAGGCCTTGGTTCGAGCCGTGGCTCCACTCCTGCCGTTCACGGCCGAGGAAGTCTGGGCGAATCTCCCGGGGCTTCAGGGGCGCGAAAAGAGCGTGCATCTCACCCGATACCTGCGGCCCGAAGAACTGCGAGCGCAAGTTCCGCCCGAGTATTCCGAGCGCCTGGAAAGGTGGCCGCGCCTGATCGAAGTCCGCAATGCCGTCCTCAAGGCGCTCGAAGTGGCGCGGCAGGAGAAGTTCATCGGTGGCTCGCTGGAAGCGAGGATCTGCCTCGTGGCAGAGGGTGACGTTAAGGGCCTGCTCGAGGAATATCAAAAGGCGCTTCCCACAATCTTCATTGTTTCGCAGGTCGAGCTCTGCTCGAGCCCTGCGGCTGACGCGCTGGAAACCGAAATCCCCGGACTGAAGATCAAGATCGAAAAGGCCCTGGGCAACAAATGCGAACGCTGCTGGAATTACTCCGAGCAAGTAGGTAAAGACAGCCGCTACCCGACGGTGTGCGAGAGGTGTTCGGAGGCGTTGCGGGAGATAGAAAGCAGTAGTCAGTGATCAGTTGTCAGTTGTCAGTTCTCAGTTTGCGTCCGCTCTCGACGCTGGTCCGGTGTACGTGGTGAGCGCTTATCTGAATGCCGTCGGCGGTAGATTAGCGTTTTGCGTCAAGAGCTCGTTGAAGAATTCAGCCCGTCAGCTGACGGGCGGCAGCGAGTAGCCCACGACGCAAGCCGTGGGTCAGACGACCGCGCCCTCTCCCCCGTCCCCTCTCCCGCCCCAGCGGGAGAGGGGTGCCGAAGGCGGGGTGAGGGCCATCCAACCCAGGGCTTGCGCCCTGGGCCACACTCTGGCGCCCCTGGCGGGGCTCCGAAAAACGGGCTGGAATTAGAAAGGGTCTTTCAATGAGCTCTTGCTGCGGGACAGTACGGTCGACTGAAAACTGACGACTGAAAACTAGTTTATGCCAACTCGAGTCAATCGCTTCTCACGCGCGGTTTGGGCGGTGATCGCCATTGCAATATTCGTTGCGGACCAGGTGACCAAAGCCGCAGTCGAGGCCTCAATTCCGGAACACAGCACGGTGCCTGTGGTCCCCCACTTTCTCAATCTCGTTCACACCAAGAATGCGGGCGCCGCCTTTGGTTTGTTCTCGGAATCGCCATCGGCCTGGAAGACCGTGGTGCTCATCGTCGTCTCGAGCTTGCTGCTGGCCATGGTCATCGGCGTCGTCTGGCGGAATCAGCAACTTCGTCGCGTGGCGGGCATGGGACTCGCCCTGATCCTGGGCGGGGCGCTTTCAAATCTCTTGGACCGCGTCCGATTCGGTCGAGTTGTGGATTTTGTCGACGTTTACTTCCGGTCGTATCACTGGTACACCTTCAACCTGGCTGACGCTTCCATTGTCGTCGGGGCAGGGTTCCTTGTGTTTGAGTTGCTTTTTTTGGACTAAAGAGGTAGCACAAGCACTAGTGCCTGTGCTTTACATGGTGAACTCCCAGCGTCCTGTCCTAGAAGTTCGTTGAATCTGTTAGCCCGCGGAGCGGGCTTAAGCGAGTAGCCCACGGCGTAAGCCGTGGGTTCGTGAGGTCCTCCCTCACCCCCAAGGCCCCTCTCCCGCTCGGGCGGGAGAGGGGTGCCGCAGGCGGGGCGAGGGCCGTCCAACCCAGGGCTCACGCCCTGGGCTACTTTATGGCGCCCCTGACGGGGCTGCTGACACGTGGCCGAATCGTCTCGACCTCAATTGCGAATTATTGAGACGCGACACTAGCGTCATTCACGGGCAAGAGTGCCTGTGCCACTTGTTCTTTCTCGCCATGGCCGAAGCGTCACGGGTCTCGCAATTCGTATTCCGAGTTTCCGAGAGCGGCGAACGCCTGGACATCTTCCTCACCCGGCAAATGCCTGATTGGAGCCGCAGCCAGATACAGCGGCTGATTCGCTCCGGATTAGTCCGCATTTCCGAGCATCCGGCGCGCAAGGGCGGGGAATTGGTCGAAGCCGGCGATCTTATCTCGGTGCGCGCGGAACGAGAGGAATTGGCGGCCTCGCCCGAAGCCTTGCCGCTTTCCATTGTGTACGAGGACGAGGATCTGCTGGTGGTGGACAAGCCTGCGGGAATGGTGGTGCACGTTGGCGCAGGCGTCAAATCAGGCACGCTGGTTAATGCCTTGCTATATCACGTTGTGACCCTTTCTGCGGGCGGCGACGCGTCCCGTCCGGGCATCGTACATCGTCTCGATAAGATGACTTCGGGGTTAGTGGTTGTGGCGAAGAACGATGCCGCCCACCGGCGACTGGCAGAGCAGTTCAAATCGCGCACCGTCCGCAAGACCTATATTCTTCTGGTTCATGGTAACCTCACGAGCGATCAGGGCCAAATCTCGAAGCCCGTGGGGCGCGATCCCGTTCGGCGCACCCGCATGAAGGTTGGGGGGCTGCGACCGCGGGAGGCGCTTACCGGATACAAAGTGCTGCGGCGATTCCCCGGTTTTACGCTGCTCACGGCACACCCCGCAACCGGCAGAACGCACCAGATCCGCGTGCACTTCGCGGCCATCGGGCACCCCATCGTCGGCGACACAACTTACGGCGCGCCGGGCAAGTTGCGTGTTAGAGACCGCGAAACGCCGACGCTTTCGCGCACCTTTCTTCATGCGGGTTCCCTGGAGTTCCAGCACCCGCGCCTGCACCAGGCGGTGAGCCTGTCGGCGCCGCTTCCTCCGGAGCTATCAGACTTCCTACGAGACCTGGGGACGTAGCACGGCCACTCTTGGCTGTGCCCCTACTTACCGGGCACAGGCAGGAGTGCCTGTGCTACGCTGACTAAGAATTCTGGCGAGTCACACCCTGGCGCGGTATAATTGCGGCGAGGATCCAAAAAAACAAGGAGGGAAAATGAAACGACTTCTCATGGGGGTTCTGGCACTGGGATTGCTCGCAATTACGGTGGAGAGCGCACTTGCACAACGCAATCCGCGTGCAACAACGCAGATCAGCATTGGCGGAAAAATGGTCTCCGTGGAATACGGTCGTCCTGCCCTGAAGGGACGAAAGGTATCCGAGTTGCTCGACCAGTTGAAACCGGGTGACTTCTGGCGGCTCGGAGCCGACAAGTCCACCACATTTTCGACTGCGGCTGATCTCCAGTTTGGTGACACGACGGTTCCGAGCGGAGAGTACAGCCTTTGGGTAGGGAAGGCGGAGGGCAATTCGTGGAAGCTGGTGTTCAACAAGCAGCACGGGCAGTGGGGAACGGACCACGACGCTGCGCAGGATCTGGCTTCGACGCCACTCAAGGAAACCAAGGCTTCAAACTCTGCCGAGACGGTCACCGTTAACCTCACGAAATCGGGTGCAGGCGGAATGATTGCGATTCAGTGGGGTGACATGAAGCTGACAGCGAGTTTTAAAGCGAAGTAGAAACGTACTGTCAATTCGAGCGCAGCGAGGAATCTCGCCGAGGTTCCTTGCACGGTGCGACCTGTAACAGAGCGGGATTCCTGGCTGCGCTCGGAACGACACCAGAAGTTTCTGGAACAAATCGCCAGAAAGTGTGTCTAGGTGAGTAACGCAAACTTTGGAGGGTAAGTGTAATCATGGTAATCATCGTACTCGGAGGTGGACTTTTCGCAGGCGCAGCAGTTTTTGCAGCATTGAAAAACACGAGCAAGGCAAGAGAATCCAAGGTCACCAAGCTGGACATTAGCTAGGCCGGAAGTGCCTCAACTTGCAGGTTACAGGTCGCCTCCTAATCGAATAATCGTCACGACAACTTGGGTTGGAGGTTCGGCTTAGACGCAGCGGTGGTCGTGTGGCTGTGACTGGCGACCAGGGGAAGTTGAGATGATCGGCAAGGCCCTCAAGCAGCGGGACTGAACAGTCAGCGGGTAAACGCGTTTGACTGTCATCCTGGGGAGTTATCATGGGCCTGCGGCCAATCCGAGGCAATGAAAATCGGTGTCGTCCCCGCGAAGGCGGGGACCCATTATCAGTACAATGGATTCCCGCTTTCGCGGGAATGACGTGAATTTCGGGGAAGCCGAAGGCGACGAGGAATCTCGCAGTGCCTTGAAAATGCTCAGAGCAAGATGCCTCGCGGAGTTTACCCTGAGCGGCAGAGCGAGATTCTTCGCTCCGCTCAGAATGACAAGCGAAGGGCTCAGAATGATACTATTCAAGGGTTCTGCCGCAGTTTCGGAAGCCTCGTCGCCGCCGACGCGTGATGAGAAATCGGCGTCAGGTTCCCGTCCCCGGCGCTACTGGCCGCTGGCGGAAGCCGTCGTGGCGTTCAGCTTCGGGGCATAGTAACCGGGACGTGTGCGGACGGCCAGCTTCGAGTGATTGCCGCTGGCGAAGGCGTCGACGCGAACATTGCGGAAGGTGCCGTCTTTTCTGGCATTGGTGGGATAGTACGCCAGGGTGTACTGGTTGCGAATGTCGTGCGCGATCTGCTCGCAGGTGCTCTGTACATCATCAAGGGATCTCGGAAAGTAGGCTTCTCCGCCCGAGACTTCAGCAAGCTTTTCGAGTATTTTCTGGGCCCGATGTGCGCTGCCGCCGTGCATTTTGAACAGGCCTCCGGGCTCTTCCGACCCCAGAAGGCCAATCGTATAAACGACGGCATCGGATTTCTGCGCGTAGCGCAATAGTTCGTCGAACGTATAACGGCTGGCGTTGTCCTCGCCGTCCGTAATGACGAGCAGGGTCTTCTTATCGCGGTTGCCCAGCTTCACGTGGTCAAGTGAAGCGTATACGGCATCGTAAAGCGCCGTCCCTCCTCGGGAATCGATCTTCTCCAAAGCACTCTTCAGATCTTCGATGTTGCTGGCAAAATCTCCCGGAGTGTCGAGATAATAGACATCATTGAAATTGACCACGAACGCCTGGTCCTGAGGATTGGACGTCTTCACGAAGGTCAAGGCGGCGGCATTTACCGCCTGGCGTTTTTCACGCATGCTGCCGCTGTCGTCGATCACAATGCCCATAGTCACCGGGACGTCGGCGTGGCTGAACACTGAGAGTTTCTGCAGCGCGCCATCCTCATACACCCGGAAGTCGTCGGACTTGAGATCGTTGACCATTCGTCCCTTCTTGTCGACGACGGTAGCGTGAAGGACGACCATATTTACGTCAACATTGATAGTGTATTCGCGGCCCTTCTTCTCAGGCGACGGAGTCTGCGGATTGGCAGGCTGGGGGGCTTGCGCGAGAAGGCAATTACAGAAAGTGAGGGCCAGGCAAAGTGGGACTAAACCGCGAGACTTCTTTCTGATCCTGAAGTTCATACTATTGTGTAGGTGCATAGTAACCAGTGCGCGCATAAACCTGAAGCGGAGGCAACCCCCGGGGAGGATCGAGCTTTACCTTAATTCGCCTCCAGCGACCATCGCGAACCAGGTTCGAGGGGTGATACCCGATCACATACTGGTTCCTTAGCTCAATGGAAATTTTCTCAGCAATGTCGGGTAGCTCGTTCGCATCCTCGACACTGAACATCCGGCCTCCCGATACTTCCGCCAAGTCGGCCAGCAGGCCCGGACCGCCTGCTTCCTCAGGCGTGCGTGCACGAGAGGACAGCGGCTCGAATATACCGACCGCGTAGATCTGCACGTCGGACTCTCGAACTGCGCGCTTGATGTCATTCTCCGTATACCGGCTGTGATTGTCGCCGCCGTCCGAGATTACCAGCAAGGCTCGCCGGTTGGTCGTGGCTTTCTTCATTTCGCTCAACCCCAGGTAAATGGCATCGAGCAACGCCGTTCTCCCGCCCGCTTTCACAAATAGCAACCGGTCCTGAATCTTCTCGAACTTCGAGGTGAAGCCCGTGATCAGGTT
>Ga0116217_10004240_pt1 | contig 12809 bp, 19 predicted proteins | sample Sb_taG_6_FD_89697 | JGI IMG/M metagenome (GOLD analysis project Ga0116217, IMG submission 89697) | Peat soil microbial communities from Weissenstadt, Germany - Sb_50d_4_PS metaG | ecosystem: Environmental > Terrestrial > Soil > Wetlands > Peat | place: Germany: Weissenstadt | collected 2010-09-21 | reverse complement strand
TTATACTGACGGGAAAACTGTTCCTTTCCATGCTCGAAGGAGTACGAGGTAAGTTTACCGTCCGCGAATTCGAGCGTTCCCCCGGAGTGCCAGTTCCACCAGATATTGGTCCGCCGGTTGGCGCGGAAGCTCCCCTCCGCGGTTTTGGAGTCGAGGGCGACGTCGACCGTTCCGGAGGGGACTTGCTGCAGCATGCCAGATGGGGAATCTCCCTTCTTGAACGGGTGGGGCCTCCCATCGAGCAACCTAGGAGCAGCCCCGGCCAGGGCGACTTCCAGATCGGTTCCGTTGGAGTGTGTGATCCGCACCCTCTTCCCGTGGGAGAGCGCCCTGTAGAGCCGAGCTCCGCTCTTGGCGATCTCCTCAGGGTCGACCAGACATCCCTCCACCATCCATTTCTTCCAGCGCGCCCGGTTTAAGCCCCACTTCTTGGCCCGGCCCTCCGTCACGAACCCCTCGGTCATTCGCACCCCGCGGAGCCCCGCTTTCCGAGCGACCTCGTACCAGGGCCAATTCCACGCGAACGCATCGTCGAGGGCATCTTCGGAATCCTCCTCAATACGGTCGGCGTCGCCCGGACCCCAGAAATTCACGTACACATCCGCGGCTTTCAGCGCCGCCCACTCCGGGGCGCTCGACTTGCCGAGAAGCTTGGTCTGCCCCCGGTCAATCGCGCGCCACCATGCGTCCTCGTCGTTTTGGACGAGGAAGACCTGGCCGCCCACCCGGCGGACCTCATCGACCATCGCCGAGGCCATAGGCATTGTGTGGTCCCATGACTCGATGATCGCGTTCTCTCCAGCCCGGACTTTGAGGTACTTGGTCACGATGTTCCGGGCCGCGGCCCGTTGTAGCTTCGAGGGGGTTTCCGTCACTGCCCGGATCCGAATTCGACGGGGCTACTTGTAGCCAGCTAGGTGCTGTGGAGCAGGAGGCGCTCGGAGCGGAGGGTGGGTGCAACGACTCTTGCAACCACGGTAGGTGCAATGTCCTTCTCGAATCCGGCGAGAGAGTTCGGCCATCGTCAATCGGTTCGGGTGCGACACAATGAGCCCCCGAATCACGTCGTCGTAGGTCTCCCCGCCCGTCTTTAGAGATTCCAGCAGCTTGCGGGTTTCCTGAGAAACGGAGATACTTGTTGCGGTCATGGCATTTGTCCATGGCGGCTATGGAGAACATCTATAATAGAGTCGCTGCCACCCCTGCTGGTAGAACCTTCAACTGACCATCGTGCGAAGCCGGAGAAATTCTCTGGGTATCGTAGGCGCAACCGCGCACTAGTCCGGCCGATAGATTGTGGGTGTAAAGCCCTTGCACCCACTCCATCGAGAAGCTTACCGGAGGCCTCTTGGACGGAGGCCGGGGCAGACCCGCCGTGGAGGCCATTTTCGAACCGAAGAAGTCGGCCCGACTGGCGCCATCGACTGTTTAAAAGGAAATATAATATATATACTTCCTGAACGCATCACTGTGCCGTGAAGGTTGAGGCGAGCCTCTTCCGAGAACTGGGCGAGCGTCCCCTCCCTCGGGAGATGCTCCAGTCCAGCACTAAGGCGCGGGGGCGCCCCAAGAGGGAGTACCGACCCGTCATCCGGTCGGCCCGGGACGTGGAGCGGCTTCGTAAGCATCGGGTCCCGGCCTTCCTGCTGACCTCAGAGTTGGTCACGAGATCAGGCTACCCCGTCCGCTTCCAACCGTGGCTCGCCCTCCCGGAGCGGCTGTCAGCCAAGGTTTCGTCGGCATTCCGGGTCCTACCCGTGAAGGACGAAGCGGCCCTGCGAGACCCGGGCATGGAGGAGCTGGTGACCCTCCTCCTCCGATTCGACCCGTTGGCCGCTCGGGTCGTCGCACGACGGAATCGCGCCCAACTGGATCCCAACGAGCTGTATCGGCGGGTCCGGAATGAGGGCCTAGAGCGGGCCGCGACGAAGGTCCGACTTCAGGAGTTCGCCCCCGCCCTTCCCGTGGTGGGAGAACCTCTGCCTCTCGATGAACTTCGATGGGTCGAACGGAACAACCCTGCCCTCGCGGAGTCGAAGTGACCGAGCCGGATGTGAAGGCCGCGGACCAGCTCCTGCGGCGGCAAAGGATCCAGTACATCGTCATCGGGGGTCAGGCGATTGCCCAGCGGGCCGCCACAGCCACCCACGACATCGACGTCATGGTGGCCACGAGCGAATTCCGTCGGACGGTCGACCGCCTCCGGGGCGAGAAGGAACTCGCCTTCGACTGGGAAGACCACCAGCTCGCTCGATTCCGGATCCTGACGGTTGGGGGCGTGCCGCTGGACGTCATCAATGCCGCCGCATTTGCTGGGACCAAGTCGGGGGAGGAGTTCTTCCGCTTCCTCGCCGAGGAAGGGTCGACCGAGACCGAGGGAATCCGTTACGCGACGCCGGAGGTCGTGTGGTACACTCGCCTGATGACGAAGCGATGGAGGGCGTACGCGGAGAAGATCGTCACGAACGTCATCGACGGCGTCTCCTCAGGCCGTCTCAAGAAGGTGGAAGAGATCGCCCGCCGGTTCGGGACCGAGATCGCGATCCAAGAGCGGCTCTCCTACGTTCGGACCGAGTTGGCCCGGCCTGACATCGAATCGCTCGTGCGACGTCCCTGAGCCAAGGCGAGCGGCTCGTGCCGCGGGCCGGACCGGAACAGCACCTTCACTCGCATAGGGCCTATCCTTCCACCGGGCAAGAGGGCTAACGTCAGCCGCGAGCTGAAGCGGCGTTCTGGGCCGCTGCGGCGCGGACCAGGGCCTTGATGGCTTCCTCGTCGACGCCGTCTCCCTCTCGAATGTCTATGGCGCGCATTGCGTTGCCTTCGAGGCACGCGTTGAAGAGGCCCTTCGAATCCTTGAGAGAGGCGCCCTTGAGGAAGGTCAGCCTATCGCGGTTCTTGAGGGAAACTACGTGGCAAAGAATCCCGTCGTGATACCAGACCGGAACTCCGGCCGGGTTCGAGGGCTTCTTCCATTTCTGCTCTTCGACCGCGGCGGGATCGGCGGCTTCGATCAGGCGACGAAGCCGAGTGATCATCTCGTTCCGCCAGTCTGGTAGCCCCCGGGTCTTCGCTTCAATCACTTTGGGGGTTGACTTGGGGGCTCGAGAAGCGCTCTTCCTCATGGGGGAGACCTAACCTCGGCCCCATTTATTCCTTCGACCTGCGGAGCTCATTGACTAATGGGTGCAACCTGGGTTGCCCCTATCTCAGTAGACCCACTGGGGGGCACGGTAAGCCCTGAAGCTCGCGTGCATCTTTCTTATTCATAGACAGGCTGTCCCTCGAAATGCCAAAACACAAGAGAATTCAACGTGCGATGGGCCAGAGCCCAGGACGGCCCTCCTCCCCCGGCAAAGGAGGATTGAGGGTCGAGGCCCGATTCGAGAAGGACCATTTTGTGTGCGGATTTTGTGGGGGGGATCTGCCAGGGTTCAAAATCTCCCCCGACGCACACAAGATCAGCTTGTCGGGAGTAGCGCTGAAAGGACCCTGCGGCCATCCAAACGTAATCAGGATATTCGAGAAGGCGTGAGATGCCTCGCTCGAGGGGAGTGGGCTCCTTCCCGACTGAGCTGACCCCAGGTGTGTGCAACGTCTCTTTCAGCCACCCTCAATCGGAGTACTTATTGAACCGAGAAAGACTGGACCGAATCTGGTAGTCATGTTTCTTCGGGACCCGTCGATCAACATCTACTCGAACGATGTGCTGCGGTTAGTCACATTTTACGAACACCTAGGGTTTAGAGAGACCTTTAGGGCGCCCAAGGAAGGACCACCAGTTCATGTGGAAGTGACCTTGGATCGGTTTACGATCGGAATCGCCTCGGTTGAAGCTGCGATTGAGGATCACGGCCTGCGGCCCAATCTCGGAGGGCGTGCCATTGAGATTGTGCTAGAAACCAGTGATACCGATGGTGACTTCGCGCGTTTGACTGCTGAGGGCGCGCCCTCGCTCAGCCCTCCGCACGACTTTCTGGGGAAGTTCCGCATCGCGTGGGTTTCCGACCCCGATGGGAATCCCATCCAACTCGTCCAACGAAAGACGGGTAAGGGCGTGGGGTAGACCGCGAGTCCGACACTTGGTCTTCGTTGCACTCGCGGAGCGCCTGGGGAAGACAGAGCTGCTCGAACGTCATGATGTTGCACTGACTCTTGCGCCCGCTCTCGCACGTGTATCAAGGGCCGAGATTGGTCCCGGGTGGGGTTGGGCGGTGGATCCGAGACAGGGCAGAGCTTACTCCGTCAATCCGGGAGTCCCTGGGCTTTCCAAGCAGGGTATCGGGTGAGCTGGCCCTCCGCAACATTTCCGATGTATCGACTGTTTGCCTTGAACTGCATGATCCGTTCGCCCTGGCTTGCTCGTTTCGCCCAGGTTGACGTCTTCAGGGGATTCTGCTCAATCCCGTCGACCCTGTGGTCCCCGTGGACGAAGGAGACCATCTTCAATCCCTGACCGCGTGTTTGAGTCACCGGGTAGGTGCCGCCTGGGAGTTCCACGGTGCCCTTCCCGTCCAACATGACTTGGCGCCAGACATCGATGAGTTGCTCGCCCAGAGCGGAAACTGACATCGTGTCCACTCAAATCCACCGGGGATTTAGGAACGGCGCGCGATGGCCCGATCGCGGGGAGTCCGCATGTAGCGGGGCCGAGTAGGTCTCCCGCGACTGGCGCGGACGACCTTACGCACGATCCTCTTACTGGGACCCAAAGCACCGAGCTGACGGAATCCGAGGTCCTGGAACATTGTTAGGGTCCCACTCCACAAGAAAGAATTAGAGGTGGCCTCTCCTCGAGTGTCGACTGGATAGCCGTCCACCGTCCCGCCCCCTCTGCCGGCGATCATCCGAAGTGCCCCCTCCAAGGCCACCCATGCAACGCCCTCCTTCCTCCGGTCCCGATCGACGAAGAAGCACGTAATCCTCCAGTCGGGCGGTGGCACCCCGAGCTCGTTGAACCCGCTCATTCGGGCCGGGAGCTCGACAGGGGACCCGAACTGACACCATCCCGCGATATCCGCACCGTCATAGACGAGGGCCGCGTGGGCGTGATCGGCTCGAACAAGTCGTTCTTTGTCCGCCTTGTTCATCGCAGCCGTTCGATTGGAGCCACGGGACTTGAGGTGGAAGGAGATGCACCAGCATCCTCCCCACACGCCATTATGTTTCTCGACAAGACGGGCAAAATCGGGCCAGGTCGAAGGTCCGAGCTCCCGGATTGAGAAATCCGTCATCCGATAATCCTCCCACCCTCTCCGAGGCCGCTTACCGGCCATGTAAAGCTACAAAATAGGCATTCCGAAACACGCCCCTTTCTGGGCGGAAGGGATGTTGCAACCATACCCGGAGGTGACCCCAAGGAACGCGCCAGGCGCGAAGGAGAAGGGCGCTCGCCTTCCACTCAACTTGATGAGGAGCCGCCTTATTCGCCCCTCAACTGGCACTTTCCGTATGGGCTTCCCGCGGTTTTGGCATGCATTCACGCCCAAGATTCAGAACGAGCACGGAGGGGAGGCCGCTGAAGGCGTCGCCTCGCTCGAATCGGTCAACATAGGGGGGATTCGGCAGTGGGTCCTGATCCGTGGCCAACACCGAAGGGATCCGGTTCTGCTATTCTTGCACGGAGGCCCCGGGATGCCCTCCATGTACCTCGCTCACAAATTTCAGCGACCGCTCGAGAGAGATTTTGTCGTAGTTCATTGGGACCGACGGGGCGCGGGGAAGACCTACTCGAAGGACACGCCACCGGAGTCCTTGTCCGTAAGTCACGAAGTTTCGGATACTGTTGAACTGGTGAACTTACTTCGGACCCGTTTTGGGCAATCGAAGGTGTATCTGGTGGGACACTCTTATGGGTCCTATCTGGGAATGATCGTAGCCCAACGACATCCCGAATTGTTTCACGCGTATGTTGGGATAGGCCAACTCGCCTACGGAGGAAAACGGAACACCGTCATCCAAGACCGTTGGATCCGGGAACAGGCACGGCGGCGGGGCAACAAGGAACTCGTAAGGGAGCTCGACGCTCACGGGCCGATCAATCGGGAGAAGTGGCTGTTCCGGTACGGAGGGGAGCTCTACCACGGAAGGAGTTTCATCCCATTGCTCCTGATCGGTCTCCGAGCTCCGGAGTACACCCTACGAGAGGCCTTCGATGTGAGGAAGGGAGTGAACTTTACCCACCGGAATCTGCGATTCGATGCGATCGAGGGGGAATTGGCCGACGCAATCCCCCGTGTCGAACTGCCGGTCTACTTCTTCACCGGACGACATGATTTCACGGACCCGTTCGAGAACACCGAGGAGTACGCGGCGAAACTGCAAGCTCCTCGAAAACAGATCGTCTGGTTCGATGAGTCAGCCCACTTTCCGTTTCTCGAGGAGCCGGAGAAGTTCGCGCGCGAGATGAGGGGAGTGAGGGCTGAGACGGAGGGCAAGCCTTCTCCGGTACTGGCAGCCCATCCCGTTGCTGCGTAGCGGCGCGAGCGCGGCGGAGGACCGATCGCGAGAAGCCCTCCGGCAGTGAAGCACCCTCTCGACCTTCTGTCTTGGATGAGCCCAAACTGGGTGCATGCCGCGTGCACACTAGATTGCCGAGGCTTAGGAGGCCTCGACCCGGGCTAGAATGCTGAGGGCTTCCACGGTCGCCCATTGGCTCGGTAAATCGAGGGGTTCGAGCAGCATGGGAAACACCAGGTGCCGGAAGACATACCCACCGTGCTTCTCGTCGAGGTCAGGGTGGGCGGCGTCGAGCGCCCAGGTGCCATCACGTCCCTGCCTCCTGCGAAGCCAGCGGAGCGCCGGCGCCAGACGAGGATCCGCCCCGTAGCCCAGCCGAGTCAGGATTCGCAGCCCGACGAGCAGATCGTAGTAGTAGTGATTCGGGTAATGAATCCGGAACCACGGCGGGTACCGAACGCTCCCCTCGTCCATCAGGTGATGCCGTAGGTAGAATTCCGCGCCTCGCTCAATCGACCGGCGAACGGGCCCATCACGAGCCTTTTCGGGGATCTCTGCCATAGCGGCCAACCCCTCCCAGCAATCGAGCGTTCCTGATCGGGACCGGAAGCAGTGCCACCCACCGTCCGACTTCTGGGTTCGCACCAGCCACGCAATGCACTTCTGAACGAGGGGGTGATCCAGGTAACCAAATTGGATGAGGGTTCTGGCGGCGTTTCCAGTGACGCAAAGTTCGGCGCCCCGACGAGTGAGTACCTTCTCTCCCCAGTTCTTGATGATCATCTCGGCGGTCCTTCGAATTCGAGGGTCGGAGCGGGTCATGCCAAGATCCGCCAGAACGATCGCGAGCCAGTTGGTGACGATGTACTTCGGGATGTAGAGCTCCTCGGCGGACGTGCCCGGGGTAACCCAGTGCCCGTCTGACAGTTGATAGCCGAGGAGATTCGCCGCCCACCCGGTCTGGCCAATGGATTTCATGGCCTTCTGAACTAGGGGCTCCTTCCGCCCCAATCCCTCGACCTCCGTCCAGTAGCGAACCCGGATGCTCGGGTCGCTCTGAGGTCCCGTGAGCCATCTTCGGATTCGAGGTTTGACCCGCATTGCCACTGGCAATCCCGCTTGGATTTATTGTTGTCCTCCCTTTCTTCGGGGTGGCCAGGTTATCCATCGACGAGAGCGGAAAGGCCCCAACTGCGGTCGGATACCTGGTGGGTGCATTCCCAGATGAACCCACTTCCTCTGCCCCGAGCGGGCTCCGACGGCTCTAACTCGGATCGATTGATCGTGCCGCGGAAGGTCAGGTTGGTGCCACCGCCGGTCGGATTTCTGCATACCGCAGCATCGCAGAAGTCACCGCCAAGCAACCCACCGCGAAGAGGAGAAACGCAAGGGCGATCCCCGCCACGCTCGCCGTCGACGCACTACTTCCCAAGGACCCGGACGGGACGAGCTGGTTTCCGATGCCTCGCAAGTAGTAGACCACGGTCCACTGGCTGATCGGGCCGGGAATGAGGGAGAGGAATGCCTCCCAAAGGAAGCCGTAGATGAGGCCGATGATCAACGCATAACGAGTTAGGAGCCCGAGGAGGAGAAAGGCCGAGCCGTACGCGACCACGCCAAGGACTGTCATCAGGACGACCGCCTCGTACATCCCGGCAGTCGCAACCGTGGGACCCTTTCCCAGGGCGGCGGCTAGCGCGGTCCCAAGAAAAGCGGACGGGAGGAGCGCAAGCAGAGTCGTCGCGACAAAGCCAAGGTACTTCCCTATGACGAGGGAGGCCCGGGGAACCGTCCGCTTGAGGGGGTAAAGGAGCGTGTCCTCCTCGAGCTCGGTGCGGAAGAGGGAGACCCCTTGAACCAGGCAGACCAGGAGCAGGATCACCGGCAAGAAGAGCGCCGAGAAGAGCGTCTCCGCGGCTGCGAGAAGGTCGAGGCTCGAGAAGCTTTCGGCTGCGATCGCACCGACTAGAAGCGGATAGACCATCGCCGCCAAGGCAAGACCCAGTGCCCCTCGTCCCTGGAGGGTCCCGAGCGTCGTGGCCTCCGCCACCGCAAGTGTTCGTGTCAGAGGTCCCGTTGGCATTCCTCACTCCGACAGGAAGCGGAATACCGCTTCCAGGTTGTCGTCCGGGCTGCTCATCTCATAGACCTCGATGGACGCATCGAGTACCAGGCCGGGAAGGTCGCGATAGAACAAGTCAGGCGCCTTCGTCCGGACCACCAGACGGTCGGGCTCCGCGATTTCGACCGAGGTCACGTTCTCCCAGGCCGTGAGCCGCTCGGCGAGTCTCCGCGGTTCCTTCGTCCGCAATGCAATCGAATGAGGATGGGCATCCAACGCATCCCGGATTCGGTGGATGTTCCCGATTGCCAGGACCCGCCCATTGGAGATCATGACGATCTCCTCGGTCAAACGCTCGACCTCGTAGAGAACGTGCGAACTGACGATGAGGTGGTGGCCCTTCGCTGCAAGCCGTCCGAAAAGGTCCAGGAGCTGCACCCGGCCCAGTGGGTCGAGCCCATTCAAGGGTTCGTCCAGCAGCAGGAGCGCCGGATCGTGGGCGAGTGCTTGGGCGATCTTGACCCGTTGTCGCATCCCTTTGCTGAATCCCCGTAATCGTCGGTCGGCCACGTCGGACAGACCAACCGTGGCGAGGGCCGCGTCGGCGCCCTCCTCGGCTGCCCGACGGGAGAAGCCGTCGAGCCGAAGCAGGTACGTGACGAACTCGAAGGGGGTCATCCACCCATAGACCGCCGGATGTTCCGGACAGTACCCCACCCCAGCAGAGTTGGCCCGGTTGGCCCACGGATCCCGACCGAGCACGGCGAGTTGACCGGAATCCGGACGAAGTTGCCCGGTGAGCAGTCGGAAGAACGTCGACTTACCGGACCCGTTGGGTCCGATGAGTGCCGTGATTCCGGGTCCGAAATTCGCGGTAAAGCCGTTGAGCCCCAGCACCTCGCCGTATCGCTTGGTGGTGTTCTCGGCACGGACAACCTCGGTCATTCGGCGATCACCTGTGTCCGGAGGAGACGTACGTAGGCTAGCCCGAACGCTGCGACGGCGAAGCCCACTAGAACCACCCCTGACGACCACGGATTGAGGGAGTTACCGGAAGCACCGAATACCCCGGCAGCGACCGCAAGAACATCTTGCACCGGGCTTGCGTAGAGGAACACGACCTTACCGGAGATGCCGGACAGAACGCCCATTACTACGTCGGATCCGAGCAAGGCACCAAACGTTGCAGCGCCGGCGAGCGTACTCCGGGGCGTTAGTGACGAGAAGAAGACCGCGAGGCCGGTAAACGCGGTGATGGAAAACACTCCGATCACGAAGTAGCCGGCAATCGCTTCGAGGGCCAGCGGCAGCGACACGTATCCGAGGGCCAGCACGATGACGGTGCCGACCCATCCGGGGAGGACACCGCCGAGAAACACCCAGAACGCTAGGGCTCCCGACTTGGCTCCAAGGTAATCGATCGGTCGGATTGGGCGGGCCAGGTACATCGTCATCGCCTTCGTCGCCACATCCCGGGCGATGACGGCAGCGCCGGCGGAGCTGACGAGGATGATGAGTAGGATGAACCAAACCTGTTGTCCGATAGGTCCGTAGAAGGTCGATAATCCCGTCGTGCCTAGGATACCGCTCGGCAAGAATTGGCTGAGGTAGAACGTGACGACGAGCGGGGCAACGACGACGACGAAGATGAAGAGAAGCAGGACAATGTTGAGGACACCCGACTGGACCTGGATTTGATGTCCCAGAATTGCCAAGGCCCTCTTCGAGCGGGATTCCAGGGCGGGAGGGGCCGGTGCGTAGTTCGGGGCAAAGATGGTCATGTTGCCTTCCCGGGACCACCGGGCTGCACTAGACGGAGGAACAGTTCTTCCATCGTCCGGGCCCCCGGGCCAAGGTAGCGGACTTGCACCCCGGATTCGCGGGCTGCCTCAAAGACCACGCGCTCCCCAGCCGCGGGACGGTCCATGCGGAGTTCGGCGAGTCCGACTCGGGGCGTGATACCCCGGCGTCGGAGTGCCTCGACGAACGAGGCGGCGTCCCCCTTGAGGCGGACAACAATCTCGTCACGGCCGGTGTTCGCGAGCTCAGCGAGAGGGCCAACGGCAAGAAGCCGTCCGGCGTTCAACATCAAGACCTGGTCACAGACTCGTTCGACGTCTCCGAGCAAGTGCGTCGAAAGTACCATGCTGCGCCCGGGGCGCCCGGCGAGGTTGCGGAGCAGTTCCAACATCCCTTCTCGCCCGGCGGGATCGAGACCGGCAGTGGGCTCGTCAAGGATGCAAAGCCGGGGGTCATGAACCAGGGCCTGGGCCAGCTTGACCCGCTGTCGCATCCCCACGGAGTATTCGGAGATCTTTCGATATCGCTCTTCCCGTAGGCCAGTGAACTGGAGCACTTCATGGGCCCGACTGAAAGCAAGTTCCTTCGGCAGCCCGCTCACGCGCGCCATGTATGCGACAAACCCGATGCCGGTCATTTCCGGCAGGAGACAGTCGTCCTCCGGCATGTACCCGACTCGCTCTCGAATGGAGAGTCCGTGGAGGGACGTGTCTTGGCCCATGACGGACGCCCCTCCGGAGGTAGACGGGATGAGCCCCAATAGTACACGCAGGAGCGTCGTCTTTCCAGCCCCGTTGGGACCGATGAGTCCAATGGCGCCCTCCGGGATCGAGAAAGTGACGCCTTGGAGCGCTTCCACTTCGCCGAACCGCCGCGAAAGTTCGCGGGTTTCCAAAAGGGCGGTCATTTCTCAGGCAAGGGCCGGGCCAATGCCTTAATCATTCCCCAAAGCCGCAGATTGCACCCAACGGCGACTTCAGACTTCACAACTCCCCCCAGGGCTGAAGAGAACATGGGCATGCCCTCCGCCGACCAACCAGCCACAGAAATCCATGTTAAGACCCTCCCTCCATCACTCGGCGCAGAAGGTGGAAGATCTGACGGTTGTATCTTCTTGGTCGATTACCCTGGTTGGCTTGATTGCGGCAACTTGTACGACCGGCGCGTTTGTGCCTCAAGTGATTCGCGTCTGGCGTCTAAAGCGGGCAGAAGAAATCTCCCTAGCTACGTTTCTCGTCCTCTCGATCGGATCGCTGGTCTGGCTGACCTACGGTCTGTTCATCTCCTCATGGCCGGTGATTCTCGCGAACGGGGTGACGTTCGTCTTGGTTGTTACCATTTTGGCGCTCAAAGCGATGTGGGACCGTAGGTCCTCGCCAATAGCGTCCTAACGAGAAGCGCCCTTTCCTTTGCCTCGAGCTCGATCTGGCAGGTCATCCGAGGTTCGAGGCGCACCGGATCCATTAGGAGGGCTGACCATCACTCACCCAACGGAAGGAAATCGTTCGTCGTTCGGAAAGACTCGCCGATGGTCGGTAGGTGCACTCGTGGTTGCACCCAGCTCAGCGGAACATCGAGCCCTGCGACGGGAAGCTCGCTGCAGCGCCGCATGAGCACTAGGATGGCCGGGTGAGGTCGAGGACGGGACCGCGCTGAGCGGGGGGGAGAAGCAAGCAGCACGGCGCGTGGCGGCGGGGGCTCCTTCGGCCCCCTTGTATACCCCTTATGAGTGAGAGATGCGAGGTGGGAAGCGGATGAGATTTCCCGAAGCGCGCCCTCCCGAACTGGGGAAAGCGATTCGACTGATCGTGGACGGCACTCCGGTCGCGGTGTTCAACGCGGGCGGCTTGCTCTTCGGTGTGGCGGCCAAGTGCACCCATGTCGGGGGCCCGCTAGACCAGGGACCAGTGACGGGCACGACCGTTACATGTCCCTTGCACGGCTCCCAATTCGAACTTCGAACGGGGGCGGTCGTTCGGGGGCCCGCCTTCAAACCGCTGAAGACATTCCGAGTCCGGGCAGAGGCCGATGGCCTCGAGATCGATCCGATCCAGGTCTAGGACCCCGACTCTGACTTACCGTGCGCGCGGGTCGAATGCATTCGATTGATCAGGTAAACCCCGGACTCTCGGGGGGACAGGTGGGGCAGCAGGCGCGCTGGACTGAGCAACAAGCACAGCATCTGCAACAGTTCGAGCACGAACAGCACGCACAAGATAGTTCGGCGGACATCACTCCTTGAGAAGCCAGACTGATTCATCAAGCTTGCGAATTCCAGGAGAGTTCCTGAGTCGGCACCTCGTTTGGAATGGGATGACGATTGCGTAGCTCCGGCGTCAGAGCGCGTCAGTTACTGACACCGGACAAATTGGTTTAATGTCCTCCGAGAGGAACGCAAGCTGATCGGACTCTGCGCGACGATTTAGTGGGCTCGTCGTAGAGGTGGGTCGCGTCGACGAACGAGCGGATCAAGGCGGGTCGATCCCGC
>Ga0116217_10004239_pt1 | contig 12812 bp, 13 predicted proteins | sample Sb_taG_6_FD_89697 | JGI IMG/M metagenome (GOLD analysis project Ga0116217, IMG submission 89697) | Peat soil microbial communities from Weissenstadt, Germany - Sb_50d_4_PS metaG | ecosystem: Environmental > Terrestrial > Soil > Wetlands > Peat | place: Germany: Weissenstadt | collected 2010-09-21 | reverse complement strand
TAGGGCCAGACGCTTTCGGCGCCGCATTCGCGCTCGGCCTTCAGGAACGCCTCGGTGACGCGGTCGAGCGCCTCGTCCCAGGAGATTAAGACAAACTGCGCCGAGCCTTTCGGACCGACGCGCCGCAAGGGCCGCATGAGCCGGTCGGGATGATGGATGCGCTCGGAATAGCGCGCCACTTTCGCGCACACGACGCCCTGGGTGTAGGGATGGTCGGCGGCGCCATGCACGCGCCCGATGCGGTTCCCGCCGATCACCTCGACGTCGAGCGCGCACACCGACGGGCAGTCGTGCGGGCAGACGGAGGCGTGGCGCGCGATGTCGAGTGGGGCGTTCATCCAAACTCCAGAGCCCAAGCTTGCCGAAGCCAGGCCGGCCGCGCAAGGGGTGGGCGGGTTCGCCGCGGTGGCGGCGAGCGCCATGTCGACGCCTCTTCGTCGCTGCTTGTCGGCTGGAGCCTCTTGCGGCGGCGTCACGAGATGACGCGGCGCGAGGGGCTCGGCGCGTAAAGCTCGTCAACCAATGCGGCGCGGCGGGTCAGCACCGCGCGCTGGTTGACCGAGCCTTTGTCGGTCATCTCTCCCGTGTCCAGCGAGGGCGGATTGTCGATGAGGATGAGGCGGGCGAAACGGCCGGAGCTGCCGCCCGCCGTCTCGTTGAACGTCTGGAGCAGGCGCGCAAATTTCGTCCGCACGCGCTCGCACGCCAGGATCTCTGGAGAGCCCGCCTCGCCGTCGAGCGCGTCGGCGAGTTCGCGGCACGCCATGACGTTCGGAATGACGAGCGCGGCAGCGTCATCGCGGTCGTGTCCGGCGACGACGACGTCGGTCACGTAGGGCGCGCAATGGGCGACGAATTTCGCCCTTAAGGGGCCGACGCTGACCCAGGTGCCGGTGGCGAGCTTGAAATCTTCCGCCACGCGTCCGTCGAAGATGAACCCGCGTTCGGGGTCGCGCTCGTCGGCGAAGCGCAGCGCGTCGCCCAGGAGATAGTAGCCTTCCTCGTCGAACGCCGCCTCGGTCAGCTCCGGCTGACGCCAGTAGCCCGGGGTGATGCTCGGGCTCTTCACCCGCGCTTCGAGCTTGCCGGCGTTGAGGACGAGCTTGACTTCGACGCCCGGGTTGGGAATGCCGACCACTCCGGGCTCGCGCGCGCGATCCGTCACGCTGATCGCGGAGGGGCCGGTCTCGGTCGAGCCGAACGAGGTCAGCATGGGCACGACCTCACCCACCGTCTCGAGCCCGAGCCGCTCGAACTCGACCCGGACATAGGGCGAGAGCGCCGCGCCGGCGTAGCAAAACGCCTGCAGCCTCGAAAAAAGGCTCATCCGCAGCTCCCGGTCCGCCTGAAGGAAGGGCAGCAGCATCTCGAAGCCTCTGGGCACGTTGTAATAGACGGTCGGCGAGATCTCGCGCAGGTTGCGCACGGTGGCTTCGATCGCGCCCGGCAGGGGCCGGCCGTCGTCGATGAAATACGAGCCGCCGTTGGCGAGAACGAGATTGAAATTGTTGTTGCCGCCGAACGTGTGGCTCCACGGCAGCCAGTCGATCAGCACCGGCGGCTCGGCCCCGTAGCTCGGATTGACGCCGCGCAGCATGGCCTGGTTCGAGGTCATCATGCGATGGGTGTTGATGACGCCCTTGGGCGTGCCGGTCGAGCCCGAAGTGAACAGGAGCTTCGCGATCGTATCCGGCCCGACCTTCGCCTTCGCGGCGTCGACCTCGGGCCCGGCTGGCTTCGCGAGGACCGACGCCAGCGTCGCCGACGGGCGTGACGCCGGCGGGTTCAAGCGCGCGACGACCTCGACGTCCCGCGGCACGGCCGCGTCGATCGCCGCGGCGAACGCCCCGCCGTCGCTGACGAAGACGAGGCCCGGCGTCAGAAGGGCGATGATCGCCTTCAGCTTGGCGAAATCCTTGGCGATGAGCGAGTAGGGGGCCTAGACGGGCGCGTAAGGGACCCCGGCGATCATCGCCCCAAGTCCGACGAGCGCGTGATCGACGCTGTTGCCCGAGAGGATCGCGACCGGCCGTTCGACGGAAAGCCCGCGATCGATCAAGCCTTGCGCGATGCTGCGCGCCATCTGGTGCGCCGCGCCATACGTGACCATTCGCCAGTGCTTTTCGCCCTCGCGCTCCGCGAGAAACACGCGGTACTCCGCGACGCCCGCCCCCTGATCGAGCCAATCGGTCACGGCGCGGGGGTAGGCGCCCAGGGGGTGCGGCGAGCGCGCCAGCAGCGCGCCGTCGGGGCGACGCTCGACGATCACATCCGGCGGACCGAAGGTCAGCGTCGTTCTTGTCATCCTCTCCTCCCCGGGCCTTGAGCACGGCTCGTTTGGACCGAAACATAGCCGTTATCGCGACGCCCGGGCTAGACCCCGAAGCGACCGCGCCGTACCCCGCCATCGCGAAGAGCCCCGCGTCTGACCCCGGAGGGACGCTGCGATCCAGGGATGAAGGGGGCGGCCGGCGGAGAGACCCTCGCGATGACGATTCCGCCCGGAGCTATCGCTTCCGCGGCAATCGTGTCACGGTCTCTAGCGTGCTTTAGGGAGGCGCATTCATGCAGACCGTCGCGTTCAAAGCCGGAGACACGATCATTTCCGAGGGCGACGAGGGCGATACCGCATTCTTCATCGTTGCTGGATCGGTCGAGGTCACCATCGGTCATGGCCCTGAGGCGAGGACCGTCGGCACGCTGACGACGGGCGAAGTGTTCGGCGAAATGTGCCTGATTGACCCCGGACCGCGTTCCGCCACGGTCAAGGCGGTCGATGACGTGGAGTGCCTCGCTGCAACCTATGAGGAGTTCATCGAAGCGATCGAGCTCTATCCTGAGCGTGCGGTCGGGTTCATGAAGACGCTGGTCCGGCGTCTCCGCCAGATGAATGATCTCTTGGAGAGAGCGGGCCATGACAGGCGCGGGCTTCGCGGACTCGTCCACGATTGTCGAAAGTCCCTGGCGCCGTTCGAACCCGACCCCAATGCGACCGCGCTTTCCTGGACGATGCTGTGGTGATCGGCCTGTTCAGCGGTCAAAGTCGGCGCGACCGTCCAACCAACGCCGCGATCTTCTCGCGAGTCGTTTGGGCAAGAATGAGCGGGGCGAGGCTCGCGCCAGACGGGCCGCGGTTGCTCTGACCGCGCCGGCCCCGGCCTTGTTTCAGACCAACTCCGCCGGCACACTTAAGGACGCAAACGTAGGAGTGGAGGACCTTCATGCGGGTGTCGGACGTACTCAGGTCGAACCAGCAGACCCTCGCGACTTGCATACCCGAGGAATCGATCGTGTCGATTTGCACACGGTTGAGCGCGCTCAACATTGGCGCCTTCCCGGTCTGCGACGCCCACGGAACGCTGGTCGGAATCATTTCCGAGCGCGACGTCGTGCGCGCCTTCGCCAAGGACGGAGCCAGGCTCGCCGACCGGCACGTTCACGATCTGATGACTCGCGAGGTGGTGACTTGCGCGCTCGATCAGACCATGCTCGGGGCGGAGAGGCTGATGCACAAGCACCGCGTTCGCCATATCCCGGTCATGGACGGCGCCAAGCTCGTTGGCATGCTTTCCATCCGGGACATCTACGTGTGGCGGTGGCAGGAAACGCGCGACGAGGTCAACGTGCTCCGCGACGCAATGATCGCCGTCCGGAACCGCTGACGCGCGCGACCACGCATTTCGCTTGAAACCTCTGTCCGGGCCGCCGGCTCAGCTCTGCCGCAAAACCTTGGCGCCGCGTTTTTCGAGAAAATCGTTCAGCCGCTCTTTGGCTTCGGGGCTCATCTCGGCGATGGCGGCCATCAGCGACTCGGTCAATAGGCCGCTCGCCGGATCGCTCTCGAAGATGCGCGGCAGCGCGTGGAGAACGGCGAAATTGGTGGTCGGGGTGTTGGAGGCCGCGTTGGCGGCGAGCGTCATCGCCGTCTCGAACCCCTTGCCTTCGTCGACCAGATATTGCGTGACGCCGGCCTGATGGCCTTCCTCGGCGCTTAAGGTCCGCCCGGTCAGCATCATGTCCGTGACCCGCGCAACGCCGATCAGCCGCGCGATGCGCACCGATCCGCCCCCGCCAAGGAAGATGCCGCGCTGGCCCTCCGGCAGGCCGTAATAGGCCGAGCGTTCGGCGACGCGAATATGGGTCGCGGCGGCAAGTTCGAGCCCGCCGCCGACCACCGCGCCGTGCAGCGCCGCAACGACCGGCGCGCGGCCGAACTGGATCGTCTCGAAGGCGCGGTGCCACATGCGCGAATGGAGCGCGGCTTCGAGCGGATCACGCTGCCCCGCGACCTCGGAAAGGTCGAGGCCGGCGGAAAAGTGCGCGCCTTCGCCGGTGAGGACGACGGCGCGAATATCCTGGGGCAGGCGGGTGAAGAACGCCTCGAGCCCCAGCACGGTCGTATCGTCGAGCGCGTTGCGCTTTTCCGGGCGGGCGAGGCGCAAATGGGCGATCGCCCCGAGCCTCGTCGCCTTCAGCGACTGCGGCAGCTCGATGTCGATCGGCTCATCCCTCTCAAGCGCCGTCATGGCTCGCTCTCCCGGTTGTCCTGCGCCTGGCGTCGCCGCGACGCGGCCTAACGTCGCCGTCAGGTCCAGTTGGCGCCTCTTGCAGGCCAAAGTCGACGCGGGCATTTCGCCGGTCAGCGTTGCCCATGCCTGCCGCCGCCGCTATCCCCCGATGCGGGCGATGATGTCGCGCAGCGGCGCCCCGCCCCAGGCGGAGGTGACGAAGTCGTTGTGGTCGACCGTGCCGGCGTCGACGAACGCGACGACGCCGGGGCTGAGCGCGGCGGGGAGGGCGCTCACAGTCTCAACGCCACCGGCCTCGAGCTGGGCGCGGATCGCTTCGTTCCCCTCCTTCGAGGAGGTCGAGTAGGCGCTGACGAAGAAGGCGCTGCGGCCCGGCCCCTCGACCCAGCGTACGAACTTGTCGCGCTCGCCGTAGAGCGCGTCGAGCAGCACGACCCCGCGCACGCGCCCCTCATCTCCGCCGACGGCGAGCGAATAGGCGGCCGGCAGATAGCCGCCGCTATAGGCGACGATGACCACAGGCATGCGCCGGAACGCGCCGCGCGCGTTCGGATAGAGTTCGCCGAGCTTCGTCTGCGCCTCGCTGAGGAAGGCGGCGAAGCCGCCCGGCGACCAGAACCGCCCGGCGCTCGAGTCCTGCGCGTCGACCGCGAGCTGCGGCGCGACCAGCACGGCGTTGATGCCAGAATCGGCGAGCTGGCGCACGATCTGCTGGCGGGCGACGACGTCGCGCGACAGGGTCGCCATATTGCCGTGGAAGAACACGATGATCACGCCGGGCTCAGCGGGATCGAAGGACTGCGGCGCGGCGAGCAGCACGCTGCGGTCGCTATAGGTTTGGTCCTCCCAATGGATTCCTCCGCGCGGCGAGGAATGGCCAAGCCGGCCATTGTCGTCGACGTCGAGGAAGGGCCGGGTCTTGCCCGTCTCCTGATAGTTCGGGATGAGGCCATGGTAGGGGAAGGCAGAGTTCTCGAACGAGGCGAGCGCAACGTTCGCGCCGTCAACCGAGGTGAGGCTCGGGCGCTGGCCGAGCCCGCTCGCCGGCGGGAGCGTCGGACCTGCGCAATCGGCGACCAGGAGGGCTGCTCCCAGCACCAGGCCTGCGGATTGCGTCCGCGCGAGAAGACGACCCTGCATGACCCGATCCTTAACAATCCCTTGGCGGCTCCAAAAGACCTTTTCAAAGGTCTTTTGGAGCCGCCAAAAGACCTTTTCAAAGGCGGCTTATAAAATCATAAATCATGAAGTCCACCGCACGTGAAGACACAGAGCCAAAGCCGCGATAATTGTCGGTCTTTCGTCGCCTCCCAACGCGCGCGTTTGAGCGCCGGATCAGAGACCACGCCCATGCGATCGAAACCGTTCAGTCTCGTTCTGGCGCTTTCCCTCCTCGCGTGCGGCTCGCCCGGGTCTGCGCAGGACAAGGGGACGACCAACCCCCAGCCGCTGCCCCCGCTCGCCAATCCGGCCGACCCTGGGCTCCCCGCCAAGGAAGTGTTCGGACGGGCGATGACCCCCGCCGAGGCTCAAGCCCGTTCGATCGGCTTCTACTGGCGCGGCTGCCTCGCCGGCGCGAAGGCGCTGCCGGTCGACGGCGAGTCGTGGCAGGTCGTGCGCCTGTCGCGCAACCGCATGTGGGGGAACCCGGCGATGATCGCCTTCCTCGAGCGCTTCTCGCGCAAGGCGAAGGCGCAAGGCGTCTGGAACGGCATTCTGGTCGGCGACATTTCCCAGCCGCGCGGCGGCCCGATGCTGACCGGCCATGCGTCGCATCAGGTCGGCCTCGACGCCGACGTCTGGCTCACGCCGATGCCCGACCATACGCTCTCGAACGAGGAGCGCGAGAACATGTCGGCGGTCAGCATGGTCACCGAGGACGGGCTCTCCGTCGACAGGGCCCATTGGACGCCTCGACAGGCGGCGATCATCAAAGCTGCGGCCGAGGAGCCCGAGGTCGAGCGCATCTTCGTCAACGCCGCGATCAAGAAGGCCCTGTGCGAGACCGCCCGGGGTGAGCCCTGGATGAACAAGGTGCGCGCCTACTGGGGGCATAACTATCACTTCCACATCCGCATCAAATGCCCGGCGGGCGACGCGAGCTGTCAGCCGCAGGATCCGCTGCCGCCCGGCGACGGCTGCGACAAGTCGCTGGATTGGTGGTTCACCGACGAGGCGTTGCATCCGCGCGCCGAACCGCACCCCAAGGCGCCGATCACCGTGGCGCAATTGCCGCCCGAATGCCGGAAGGTCGTCTTGGAGAAATGACTCGCCGGTCACACGCCCTCGGCGCCGTCGCCGGCCGGGCGTGAGCGGCGGCTGAAGCGATCGGCGAGGGCCAGAATCAGTGTCGAGACGACAAAGGTCAAGTGAATGCCCGCCAGCCAGTACATCTCCCGATCGCCATGCTGCGCCAGATCCATGAAGCCTTCGAGCAGCTTGATCGCAGAGATTGCGACGATCGAGGCCATCAGTTTGAGCTTTAGCTCGCTGAAATCGATCTCGGCGATCCAATGCGGTCTTCCGTCGTCTTCCCGCATGACGACTGGGGCGACGAAATTGGTGTAGCCGGATAGAAAGACGATCACGACGAGGGAGGCGGTCAGCGTCAAATCAACGATCGCCAAATCGGACAAAAGGACCTCTTCGTCGGACATATTCGGCAGCTCGGTCAGAAGCTGGTAGAGGTGCAGGCCGGCTTTGTAGATCAGAGCGAGGAGGCTGATGGCAAGCGCCAGATAGAGCGGCGCCAGAAGAAACCGACTGGCGAACAGCAGGCGTTCGAACGCATCTCTGATCATCAGTCCCTCTTGGTTCGAAAGCGTCCAGCGGCGGCGCCCGCGTTGTACCACTCTGCTCGGCGCGCCGCGCAAGCCGCGCGCTCCCGCGTCCGGCGCGGCGGCGCCGCGCGGATCGCGACTCGCCGTTCAGACTTCGCGCAGCAAGCGTCCGGCGACGGCGTCGAGCTTCTTCACGAGTTCGGGATCGCGATGGGAAGCAGGGGTGATGATGGCGTAGTCGAGCGAGCGGTCCGATCCGACCGGACAGGCCTCGTGCTCGCCGGGGAATTCGCGCAGCGCGCGCGCGACAACCGCGCTCGCCCGGTCGGCGTTGGCCGCGACGACCTTGATCACGGCGGCGACATCGACTGCGCCATGCTCCTCGTGCCAGCAGTCATAATCGGTGACCATGGCGACCGTCGCGTAGGAGATTTCCGCTTCGCGCGCCAGTTTCGCCTCTGTCGCGCCGGTCATCCCGATGACGTCGGCACCGCGCGCCTGGAATCCCAGTGACTCCGCCAGCGAGGAGAACTGCGGGCCTTCGATGCAAACGTAGGTTCCCCCGTCGCGGCAGGGGATGCCTTCCGCTTCAGCCGCAGCGAGGAGGCGGCGGCGCAGCAGGGGCGCGATCGGATGGGCCATCGAGACATGGGCGACGCAGCCGGTCCCGAAGAAACTTGATTGTCGCAGATACGTACGATCCTCGAACTGATCGATCATCACGAAATTGCCGGGATAGAGCTCGCGGTGGAACGAGCCGCAGGCGGAAAGGGCGATGACATCGGTGACGCCGACACGTTTCAGGGCGTCGATATTGGCGCGGTAGTTGATCGTCGAGGGCGAAAAACGATGGCCCCGGCCGTGGCGAGCGAGGAAGACCGCTTGCGTCTCTCCCACGCGTCCGACGCGTAGCGTGTCGGACGGATCGCCCCAGGGCGTCGCAACCTTCTCGTCCCGCACGTCCGTCAGGCCGGGAAGATCATATACGCCCGAGCCGCCAATCACCCCGACAATCGCTTTGGCCATTCGCGCTCCCTGCCCCATCGGCCGGCATTATCCATAAGCGTCGCGCCGCGATCAATCGCCACGCGCGCCCCACAGTCGTCCAAAACTGGGCGGGAAAGCTCGCGCTGCCGCAAACGCAAATGCGGTGCGGAGGCGGCGGACGTTGAACCGGCCGACGCGTCGACAGCCGCTAGTGAGCCGACTCCCAGATCCGCTTCTTGGTGAAATAGAGTAGCGTCGCGAGCACGAAGAGAAAGATCATCACCCGGAGGCCGATTCTTTTGCGCTCGTCGAGATTGGGTTCGGCCGCCCAGGTCAGAAACGCCGAAATGTCCTTGGAGTAATTGGCCAATGTAGGAGGGGTGCCGTCCTTGTAGTCGACGGCGCCGTTGGTGATCGGCTGCGGCATCGCGATCTTGTGCCCGGGATAGTAGAGGTTCCACTGCGGGTCGTCGGGCTTCGTGTAGCCGTTGAGGATCGCGTCGATGTAATCCGCGCCGACTTCCTGATACTCCAGGCCTGGCAGCGCGGCCAAGACGAACCACGGAAAACCTCGCTCATATTTCCTCGCCTTCGCGAGCAGAGCCATGTCCGGCGGCGCCTTGCCGAAGACCGCGGCGGCGGCCTGGTCGTTAGGATACGCTTCTGGACGAGGGATGATGTCGGCCGGCGTCCCCGTACGCTTGTAGATTTCTCCCTTGTCATTGGGCTCCGCGTTGGTGACCTGGTAACTGGCGGCGAGCGTCTTGATCTGATCCTCGCTGAAGCCCGGACCGTCCGGATCCGCGAGTGCGCGGAATGGAATGCTCAGCGCATGACAGGTGCTGCAAACCTCCTTGTACACTTGGAAGCCGCGCTGGAGTTGCGCCTTGTCGTAAATGCCGAACATGCCGGCGAAACTCCAGTCCTGGCGAGGAGGCTTCGGCTGTCCAGCCTCCTCCTGCGCCAGCGCCGTCAGCGCGCTCACGAGCGCGAGCGCCATGGCGGCGGGGGCAAAGGCGGAGAATTTGACACGGATCATCGTTGAACTTCCTTGGGAGCGGTCGCGCATTCAGCCCGCTGCGGCCGCCGCAGTCTTCGTCTTCTCCAGCACCGCGTCGGCTATCGATGTCGGGATCGGCTTCGTCCTCTCGGTAAAGCTGAGAACAGGCATGATGATGAGAAAGAAGGCGAAATAGCCAAAAGTGAGGATGCGTGCGATCAGCGCGAGCCCCGCCGTCGGCTCTTGCGAACCGAGATAGCCGAGCCCAATGCAGATCGCGACGAAGATCCAGAAGAAAAAGCGATACGTCGGCCGGTACTTCGCCGACTTGACAGGCGAGCGGTCGAGCCAGGGAATGACGGCGAGAACCGCGATTGCCGCCACCAGGACGATCACGCCCATGAGCTTGTTCGGGATCGCGCGCAGCATTGCGTAGAACGGCAGCAAATACCATTCTGGCACGACGTGCGCGGGAGTAGCCAGCGGATTGGCGATGTTCGAATTGTCCGCATCGAGCAGATAATTGGGAATATAGAAGACGAACCACGCGTATAGGATGAGAAACAGCGACAGCGCGAAGACGTCCTTCATCGTCGCATAAGGCGTGAAGGCGACCGTGTCGCGCTCGACATCTTTCACCTCTACGCCGTCCGGATTGTTTTGACCGGCGACATGCAGCGCCCAGACATGGAGCACGACGAACGCGGCAATGATGAACGCCAGCAGGTAGTGCAGCGAGTAGAACCGGGTCAGCGTTGGACCGCCGATGGCGTACCCTCCCCAGAGCCAGTGGGCGATCGACGTGCCAACGAGCGGGATCGCCGATGTGAGGCTGGTGATGACCGTCGCGCCAGCGTAGCTCATCGAACCCCAGGGCAAAACGTAACCCATGAAGGCTGTCGCCATCATCAGGAAATAGATGATGACGCCGATAATCCAAATCACCTCGCGCGGCGGCTTGAACGAGCCGTAGTAGAGGCCGCGAAACATATGTATATAACCGGCGAGGAAGAACAGCGACGCGCCGTTCGAGTGCATATAGCGGATCAGCCAGCCGTAGTTGACGTCCCGCATGATGTGGTCGACCGAGGAGAACGCCTCGGTCGCAGACGGGACATAGTGCATGGCGAGCACGACGCCGGTGACGATCTGTGCGACCAGCATGAAGGACAAGACCGCGCCGAAGGCCCACATGTAGTTGAGGTTGCGCGGCACCGGAAAGGCTACGAACGAGGAATGAACCAAGCCAATCAAGGGCAGACGCGATTCGAACCAACGCGCGATCGCGCTTTTGGGAACGTAGGTCGAAGGGCCGCTCATGTCATGGATTCTCTGATGGACGTTGAGCCGAACAATTCGTGAAGAAGGCGTCGACGGGCTGTCCGTCAGCCGATCTTCACGTTAAATACGTCGCTGAGGGATGCATAGGTGTCGCTGAAGGGCGCATATTCGGGCGCGGCGAAACTGAAGGTCGCCGGTCCCCGGCCTATGCGTCCGGACAGATCATGGTCCGAGCCGCGACAAGGGCGAAACCACCCTTCGTCGTCGCCTTCGCCCACCGAGCCGAGTGAGAACAGGAAATCTCCGCGAAGTGGTCCATCGATGGTCGCAACGGTCGTCAATTCACCCCCCGACATTCGTCCTGGCGCGGCGCCCGCGGGCTTCGCGCGTTGGAATTTGGGCTCGCCATTCGGGAGCGGCCCCCGTGTGTCGCAACGCCCGACGCTTCCAGCGTTTTCGTCGATCGCAACGCCTCGGCGCAACTCAACGTTCGACGCGGCTTTTCGCATTGATCGAATTGGATGTCCATAGGCGGAGGCGTCGCGGTTCCCGCCAGTTCGCCGCGTTGTCCGGATATGCTCTCTCGCCAATGCGACGCTTTTGTTTTTAGCCAGGTCTGAGGTATGGCGGCGCATGATGACCGAGCCGCGCGCGCCGCTCCTGCTCGCTTTGTTTGAGCCCGATATCGCGCAAAACGCGGGCGCGATGATGCGCACCTGCGCCTGCCTCGGCGTCGAAGCCGCCATAATCGAGCCGGCCGGGTTTCGGATCACCGACAGTCGCTTCCGGCGCGCCGGGATGGACTATGTCAACGCGGTCACGATCAAGACCCACGATTCTTGGGACAACTTCGCTGCCTGGCTCGCCTCGAGTCATCGCCGGCTGGTGCTGTTGACCACGAAGGGCGACACGAGTTTGTGGGATTTCGCCTTTCGCGAAGGGGATATTATTCTTGTGGGGCGTGAGTCGGCTGGCGTTCCCGAATCCGTGATGGCGTCGGCCGACGTCCGACTCCGCATCCCCATTCAACCCCAGCTGCGCTCCCTCAATGTGGGGATTGCAGCGACGATGGCCATCACCGAAGCGTTGCGCCAAACTGGGCGCCTGCCAGGCGCAAGGACCCGAACGGGGATTCCCGGAGGGACCGGGAGCGTGACAACGACGCCGTGTTGAGCAATTGTCGCGTCGGTTCACTGTTCGGGACGGCGCGGGAGGAGAGGATGAGCGCAGCGGCCGCCTTTCGCGTGCTGATTGCGGATGACCATCCGCTGGTGGTCGGCGGCTTGCGCCAGGCCATACTCGCAGCGGCGCCAGACGCTGAGATCGCGGTCGCGCACGATTTCGACAGCATGGTCGCGGCGCTCGAAGCTTCGCCCGACACCGATCTCGTGCTGCTCGACCTGACCATGCCGGGCGTTCGTGGGTTTTCCGGGCTCTTGTTCCTCCGTTCCCAGCGTCCCTCGACTCCGGTGGTCGTCGTTTCGGGCAATGAAGACCGCGCGGTTATCCGCCACTGCCTGGAATTCGGCGCGGCCGGCTTTATCCCGAAGTCCAATTCGCTCGACACGATGCGAGACGCCATCGCGCAGGTGCTGGACGGCGGCCGCTGGACGCCTCCCGACTTCGATCCTAACGCTCAGCTCAACCGCGCATCGAGCGCGATGGCGCGCCGGCTCGCTTCGCTTACCCCGCAGCAAATTCGAGTGCTGATGATGCTGTCGCAGGGCCTGCTCAATAAGCAGATCGCTTACGAGCTCAGCGTCTCGGAGGCGACGGTCAAGGCGCACGTGTCTGCGATTTTGCAAAAGCTCGGCGTTGAGAGCCGAACCCAGGCCGTCATTCTCGCGACCAAAATTGAATCAGCCCAAGAATTGCTCATCGCGTCCAAATAACTCACCGTCGTCACCCTCCTCCCGCTCAGCGCTGCCAGATTTCCCACATCTCGATAGCGGGCGCGCCCCTTCTCCCCTTGCGGGAGAAAGCCCACTTCGCTGGCGCGCTAAATATCTCAATATATCAAAAGTTTAGAGATAAGTATTAAGCGCCACGCGTTCTCGGGTATCAGGTAGGTAGATCGCCCTATTGGTATTGCGTATTGCAGCCCAAAGCCCAAAGAGCGTTTAGGTCATAAATGTTCCGGTCGCCTTGTAGGTATCGATATAGGCAGTAAGAAACGCGTCATTGGACGCAAATCTCCCGATTAGGTCTGGGTGGGCGCTCTCATGCCCAGCGACG
>Ga0116217_10004235_pt1 | contig 12816 bp, 8 predicted proteins | sample Sb_taG_6_FD_89697 | JGI IMG/M metagenome (GOLD analysis project Ga0116217, IMG submission 89697) | Peat soil microbial communities from Weissenstadt, Germany - Sb_50d_4_PS metaG | ecosystem: Environmental > Terrestrial > Soil > Wetlands > Peat | place: Germany: Weissenstadt | collected 2010-09-21 | reverse complement strand
GTGACTCGGGCTTGAACTTTGACTAGCGGAGGCTAACTTGGCAACATCATTAGTCCGTGCTCTCGTGGTAGACGATTTCGAACCTTTTCGGCGTTTTGTCGCGTCGGTACTCCAAGAACTGCCAACTGTGCGGGTGATCTGCGAAGTGTCGGATGGTTTGGAAGCGGTTCAAAAAGCGGAAGAACTGCAACCAGACTTGATTGTGCTCGACATCGGTCTTCCAAAGCTCGATGGACTGGAAGCCGCTCGACAAATACGCAAGCTCTCCCCCAACTCCAAAATATTGTTCCTGAGCCAAGAGTCTTCTACTGATGCGGTGCAGGAAGCTCTCGGCTTGGGCGCATTCGCCTATGTCGTCAAGTCGGACGCCGCAAGCGAGCTATTGACCGCCGTCTGCGCCGTTCTTCGGGGCGAGAAGTTTGTCACTAGCAGATTTGCAGGCCACGATTTCACCCTCAGTTCCGATGCACAAGCCAGCGAGACCGTCAGACAAAATGGGGCGACTCGAACCCTCAGCAGCATTCGTTTCAAGCGAACGTCTGCGCGTGGATGAATTAGGAGTTCATTTATGCAACCCTCAAAATCGGATGCGGCCATGCCCGCAAACGATCTCTACGGATCCCGCCTCCCCAGCCCGCGCCAGCAGCAAGTCATAGAACTGGTCGCCCGCGGACTCAAAAATAGCGAAGTGGCCGAGATCATCGGTACGACGGAGTATGTCGTGAAAAACTATCTTCGCGTCATCTACGACAAACTTGGATTCTGGAACCGGGTCGAACTCGCACTCTGGTACGAGGCACGCCGGCACGAAAGCCAATGATCACAGGCGGACGAACCTTGCCCCCAATCGTGGCCTTATAATCTTGCAAGCGGATCGTCGCGGAGGAGGCTGCGTGTCGAGGTGGGGTGTTGGGAGCTTTGAGAATGACGACGCCGCGGGTTGGCTCGCGAAACTGGGCCCAACAACCGTCGATGATCTGACCAAGATATTCCTCCATGCCGCCGACAATCCCGGATATCTGGAGGAACCCGACGCGAGCGTCGCCGTCGCGGCAGCCGAGGTGATCGCCGCTCTGAACGGTTCTCCCGCCGCGGGAGTACCACCAGAAATTGTCGAATGGACGAAAGGAAATCGAGAGGCGTCCACTCCCGACCTCAAGGCTCTGGCAATTCGAGCCTTAGAACGCGTGCGGAGAAACTCCGAACTGAAAGACTTATGGCTGGAAGCCGATGGTCTGAACGACTGGACTGCGGCGATACATGACCTGCAGACCAGACTAGCAGACTAGAGCTTTAGCGATCACAGAAGATCCCTGTAGCGTTCCAGTGCCACCCGAACCAGTTGGCTCCGCGTGCGCACTTCAGTTTTTGCGAACAGTTGCTGGATCGTATTCTTAACCACGCTCTCTGAGACGTTTAACTGCGACGCTATTTCCTTATTAGCGAGGCCCTGAACCAGCAGGCGCAGCACATCCGATTCACGATTGTTCAGTGGAGATCTGTCCTGGTGATCAGAATTAGCAGGAGTTGACTCTTTGGTAGCGCTGCGTTCTTCTGTGACATCGGCGATGATGGCAGCGAGTTTTGGGGCCGGCCCTTCTTTGTAGCTAGAGAACCAGACGTCAGCTAGAAACGTCTCCCCGTTTCCTCGATGGCCCCGGCATTGCATCGACGTCCTGAACTGTGGTCCGTCTTCCCAGCGCAACGCGTGATGTAGTTCGGGCAAGAATGCCGCGATAGGCTGTCTGAGCAGATGCCCATCCCGCGGAGCCATGAGTTCAACGGCCGCACGGTTCGCGAGTTCAATGAAGCCATGCTCATCGACCGTGACGATAGCTGCTGGACTCGTTTCCACCAAAACGCGTAATCGCTCCTGGGATGCCAACCTGAGCCGACGGTTGCTCAGGACTTCCGAGATAAATAGTCCAGAGCCGACGAGTGCCAGTGCTTCAAAACTCAGACGGATGGGAGCGTCCGCCGGGTCCAGGTTGCTGAATCGTTCACTCAGCAGCGCACACCCTAAACCCATCAACACGATTCCCCAACGCGGCAAGAATCCAGCCGCGAGCATAATGGGAAATAAATAGAGAAAGCCTAGAGAGACATAGGGCTTCGTCCACCAGTCCACGGCAGCGATCCCCAAGACAATGCTTACGCTGGCGAGCAGGACGAGCGTCCGGTTCCGTGGCTCCCATATCCATTCTAAGTTCAACATGGATTTTTTTAATGAAGCGATCGATTATCCCATCACAGGCGGTGTTTCCCAAAATCTAATCAAACGATTGGCACCAAGGGTTGAATCACCGCAATCGAAAGATTAACCACCTAATCGAAATACTCCCACTGATACCGTTTGAGTGACTTCACCAAACCAGAAAGTAAGCATATACAATCGATAGACCCAGTGTGAGGAATCCGGGGAGTTGTGTTGCTCCGAGCAAAGATGGAGTAACGAGTGAATCTAGACGAATGAACGATTGCGTCTTAGACGTGATCGCTTTTTTGCTCTCTGATTGTACTTCGTTACGGTGGCGACCGGCTTCAACGAACTGAGGTCTTGTCTGCGCAAAGTTGGTTCTCGCAAGAAGCGTTCGGGAAATAAACCTCTGCCCGCAGATCGCGCACGCCCAAGAGGCTGCCGCGCCCTTAACCGGGAGTTTCGGTGCAAAAACGGAGTGATGGATGCGAAAGCTGCCATGCTTGTGCTGTGCCCTGATATTGTACAGCGCGAACGCGCTAGCGCAGGCCCAAGTGTCTTTGACCTGGGAGCAGGTGCGCAACCGCTTCGAGGCAAACAATCCGACGCTGCTGGCAGATAAGCTGAATATCGACGAATCAAGGGCACAGGAGATCACTGCATACCTGCGTCCCAACCCAGATCTCACTCTCACGGTGGACGGGACTCAAATAGCTCCTGATCGAGGCGTTTGGAAGCCATTTGCCGGTACTTTTGAGTCGCCCGGCATCAGCTACCTGCACGAGCGGCGGCACAAGCGGGAGTTGCGCCTCGAGAGCACGAAAAAGGCGACTCTGATTGCCGAATCGAGTCACGCCGACCTGGAAAGAAGTCTGCTCTTCAACTTGCGCGGCGCATTTGTGTCGACCCTGCAAGCCAAAGCGGTGTTGCAGTTGGCCAAAGACAACCTCGCCTATTACGACCATGTGCTTCAGATCAGCAGAGATCGTTTTAACGCCGGAGACATCGCGCAAATCGATCTCGACCGGTTGGAACTGCAGCGCGTGCAGTACGAATCGGACGTTCAAACTGCCGAAGTCAATCTGCGCACCGCGAAAATCCAGTTGCTCACACTACTGAACGATCGAACGCCGATTGAACAATCCGACGTAGCCGGCCCGTTCGATTTCAATGACCAACTCATGGCCCGCGATGAATTCCGGAAGATTGCTATGGATACGCGGCCGGACTTGAAGGCAGCCGTTGAGGCTGTGGACAAAGCCCAAACCGATCACAAACTCGCGGTTGCCAACGGTTCAACGGATCCGACTTTCAGCGTATGGTACACGCACAACTCATCCAACAATAACCCGTTCGGTATAAATACGCTCGGCCTCAGTGTCGCGGTCCCACTCCGCATCTTCGACCGCAACCAGGGAGAGAAGCTGCGCACGCAACTTGATATCACGCGCAACGAGAGATTACGCGATGCCGCCGAAGCAGTCGTGCTGAGTGATGTAGATTCCGGCTACGCGACGCTCGAAAGCAATCTGATCCTGTTGCGGCCTTACAAGGCCAAGTACTTGCAAATGTCTGTCCGGGTGCGGGACACGGTTACGTTTTCCTACCAGCATGGCGGGGCCTCATTGCTGGATTTCCTGAATGCGGAGGCGGAGTACCGCGCTGTGCAGTTGAATTACGTGAACTTGGTTGGCTCTTATTTGACGGCTGCGGCCCAATTGAACATGGCCGTTGGCAGGGAGGTGATCCAATGAAACTCAGGTCTGGCGATTTGATTCTAGCGGCAATTCTTTGTCTGCCCCTGAGCTTGCTCCTTCTCGGCTGCAACGAAACCAAGGCGGACCCGAAGGCCGAGGCCCCGCCTCCGGCCAGCGTCGAGCCCGACCTGGATGCCAACAACTTCAAGGTGGCGCACCCCGAACAGTTCCCCTTGGTGACGGCGGTTGAGTATAAGGCCGTGCCCGCCCTGAATGTCACGGGGACCGTCCAGCCCGATATAGCCCGTGCCGTGCCTGTGATCTCGCTAGCCTCAGGCCGGGTCGTGGAAATCAAGGCCAGGCTCGGCGATATGGTGCAAAAAGGCCAGCTCTTGCTGAGAGTCCAGAGCAACGACGTTTCCGGAGCTTACCAGACATATCGGAAGGCCGTGAACGATGAGCGCTTGGCTCGCCAACAACTGGAGAGGGACCAGATCCTTTTCGATAAAGGCGCCATTGCCAAGAGTGCCCTCGAACAAGCGGAAGACGCCGCGCAGGACGCCAAAGCGGATCTGGACGCAGCCACCGAACAGTTGCGGCTTCTCGGCGTCGATAAAGACCACCCTTCGGGGATCGTCAATATCTTCGCACCCGTATCGGGCATCATTACGGACCAGCAGGTTACAAACGCGGCAGGTGTCCAGGGACTGGGATCGCCCAACCCGTTCACCATTTCTGACTTTTCTTATGTGTGGATCATCTGCGACGTTTACGAAAATGATCTGGACGCCGTCCACGTCGGCGAGTTCGCGGATATCCGCCTGAACGCCTACCCTGACAAGGTTTTGAAGGGCCGGATCGATAACATCTTGCCGATTCTTGATCCCAGTATCCGGACGGCAAAGGTTCGAATCGAAGTCCCTAACCCTGGATTGATGCGCATTGGAATGTTCGTTACTGCGACTTTCTATGGGAGACAAGCTGAAACCGTGGCGTCAGTTCCTGCGACCGCTATTTTGCACTTACATGATCGTGAGTGGGTCTACACCCCGATAGGCGCGGGCCATTTCAAGCGGCTGGAAGTGGTCACGGGAAACATGCTTCCCGACAACATGCAGGAGGTTGTTTCCGGGATCAAACCCGGAGATCGAGTAGTTTCAAATGCCCTGGTATTGCAAAACACGGTGGAGCAATAAATGATTCGCCGAGTCGTTGATTTCGCTCTGAACAACCGGCTCCTAGTGTTGGGTTTCGCATTGCTGCTTTTCGCCGGAGGGATAATTTCGTTCAAACGGCTGCCTATCGAGGCCTATCCCGACGTAGCCGACAACTACGTCGAGATCATTACCCAATGGCCAGGTATTTCGGCGGAACAAATCGAGCAGCAGGTCACGATTCCGCTTGAAGTTGTCATGAACGGTATCCCGCAGGTTGTGCATCTGCGCTCGTTCTCGTTGTTCGGACTCTCGGACCTGAAGTTAATTTTCGAAGACGGTTCGGACAACGCCTGGAACCGGGAACGGGTTCTGGAGCGACTTGCCCAGGTTACGCTGCCGCCCGGGGTGGTGCCGCAAATGGGCACGGACTGGAGTCCGGTCGGCCAGATCTATTTCTTCACCTTGCACAGCACCAATCCCGCCTATGACCCCATGGAGCTGAAATCCATTGAAGACTGGGTCATCGAAAAGAATTTCAAAGCAGTACCCGACATTGTCGACGTATCCAGCTTCGGCGGCCCGACGCGCGAATACCAGGTTCGGGTTGATCCCAACAAGCTCGTCGCCTACGGCCTGAGCCTGTCCCAGGTCGAGCAGCAACTCGCCAACAACAACATCAACGCCGGTGGAAGCTTCATCCAGGAGGGTCTGCAGCAGATCAACGTGCGCTCCGTCGGATTGGTCGACCGTGCTCAGGACATCGAACGGACGGTCATCGTGACCAAGAACGGCACGCCGCTCCGGGTGAAGGACATTGCCGTGGTTTCGCAAGGTCCCAAGATCCGGCTCGGCCAATTTGCCAAAGCCATTCACCGTGAGAACGGCAAGATCGTCGATAACGGCGATGTCGTGTCCGGCATCGTGCTATTGCGGAAAGGCGCGGTGGCCGACGCAGCCCTGCAAGCCGTTCACAAGAAAGTGGAGGAACTGAACGATCATATTCTGCCGCGGGGAGTGAAGATCGTTCCCTTCATCGATCGCAGCGATCTGGTTCATTTCACCAGTCACACGGTGCTGCACAACCTCACCGAGGGGATGATTCTGGTATCGGTCGTTCTGTTTCTATTTCTCGGCAACGTCAGAGGAGCCTTAATCGTTGCGGCGACCATTCCGTTTTCGCTGTTGTTTGCGTCTATTTGTCTGGACTTGAGACAGATCCCGGCAAACCTGCTGTCTCTGGGGGCGCTGGATTTTGGCATGGTGGTCGACGGCGCGGTGGTAATGATCGAAAATATCGTGCGCCATTTGGGCCATCAGGACGGGGTCAAGACAGTACGCGAAAGAATCGGCGATGCCGCGCACGAAGTGCAGCGCCCGGTGTTCTATGCCATCGCCATCATCATCACCGCTTATTTGCCCATCTTCACCCTGCAGCGTGTCGAAGGCCGCCTGTTCCACCCCATGGCCTGGACTGTGGCTTTTGCGCTGCTCGGGGCCTTGCTCTTTTCCATCTTGATCGCGCCCGTGCTGGCAAGTTTTGCTTTCGCGAAAGGCGCGAAGGAATGGCACAACCCGGTCATGTCCTTCCTGACGGAGCACTATCGCACCGCGGTTCGGTGGGCCATTCGGCGGCATGGCCTCACAATCGGCGCGGGCGTGCTCGGGCTCTTCGTAGCGCTTTTCCTCGCCTTCAGCGGCGTCATCGGTTCCGAATTTCTGCCCCACTTGGATGAAGGTGCACTCTGGGTCCGGGGCACGCTCGCGCCCAGCACCGGGCCGGACGAGGGAATCCGAGTAATGAATCAGGCCCGAGTCGTTCTCTGCTCTTTTCCCGAGGTCCCGCAATGTACCAGTCAAACCGGGCGGCCGGATGACGGCACGGATACAACCAGCTTTTTCAATACCGAGTATTTCGTTGACCTTAAACCCAAAGAACAGTGGCGGCCCGTCTTCCACGAAAACAAGGACGAGCTGATCGGTGCCATGAATCGTGAACTCGACAAAATCCCCGGCGGCGTCTGGGGTTTTTCTCAGCCCATCGAAGACAATATGGAAGAAGCCGTGAGTGGAGTGAAAGGCGCACTGGCTACGAAGATCTACGGTGATGATTTGAGAGTTCTGGAGGAGAAGGCCGATGAGATTGTCAGCATTATGCGTGGAATCAAAGGGGTGGAGGATCTCGGAGTTTTTCGCGTGCTCGGCCAGCCCAACCTCAACGTCACTGTGGACCGCGACGCTGCCGCTCGTTACCAGATCAACGTCGCGGATGTGCAGGATGCGGTTCAGACCGCGGTCGGCGGGAACGCGCTGACCCAGGTTCTGAAGGGCGAGGCGCGTTACGACCTTACACTGCGCTACCTGCCAAGATATCGCGATACACAGGAAGCAATTAAGAGCATCCGTCTGCTTTCGCCTTCCGGGGAACGCGTGTCGCTCGCCCAACTCTGCAAGATCAGCGTGACCGACGGTGCCTCGGAAATCTATCGCGAGGGCAATCGGCGTTATGTTGCCATCAAATATAGTGTCCGCGGCCGCGACCTCGGCAGCACGGTCGAAGAGGCAATCAAGAAGGTGAACGCGCAGGTCAAATTGCCCATCGGCTACAGCATTGATTGGGAAGGGGAATACGAGAGCCAGAAGCGGGCGGACGAGAGGCTGCTCATTGTGCTTCCGATCACGATCCTGGTCATCTTCATTCTTCTTTACACGATGTTCAAATCGTTCAAATGGGCATTGCTGATCCTGGCAAACGTCGCCATGGCCCGCTTCGGCGGTCTCCTGGCTCTGGTCGTCACTGGCACGAATTTTAGTGTTTCCTCCGGCGTGGGCTTCCTGGCGCTGTTCGGGGTGTCTGTTCAAACCGGAGTCATCATGCTGGAGTACATCAACCAGCTGCGGGCGCGGCGGTACTCCATAGAGGACGCCGCGGTTGAGGGTGCGGTGTTGAGATTGCGGCCCATCATGATGACCATGCTGGTGGCAACCCTGGGACTGCTGCCAGCCGCCCTATCCCATGCTATTGGCTCCGACTCTCAGCGACCTTTTGCCATCGTCATCGTAGGCGGCTTGATTGCCGACCTGGTAATGAGCATCTTTCTGTTGCCGACGTTGTATGTGTGGGTAGCTGGCGAGCGCGACGTTCTGCCCTTGGCCGAAGAAGGGTTCGAGGCGGGGGAGCACATCGATTGAGCTAAAGCGAGACTCTTCTTGGACCGCGTCTTTATGAATCACCTCTCGGCAGAGCTAAGTACGGTGCCTACTTGGTGGAAGGGACCGCAGTGGAGCCCGGCGCAGTTTCGGCGCTGGTAGCACTATCAAGCCAGGCCGTGTACCAAAGATCCAAAAGCATCTGAGAGCCGGCTGCCAGTCTGTGGGTCGTGAGGTCAAAAGCTTCAGGGGAACCCTTGCCGTTGAAACCGCCGGCCTTCTCGATCGCATAAACATTTTCAACCTGCCGATTCGAATCCCTGAGGTAATTGACGTAATCCGCAAACGGATTGGCGAGGAGCTCGGGAGCATGCACGAACTTCGTAAAATCTTTAGCAGTTATATTCTGTGCCACATAAGTGCTCTCGAACTTAGCGTGAATCCCGTGCTCCGTGGTGTAGCCCTTCGGGTTTGCTCCGACCCATCCGTTGTAGTGAATCGTGGTGTGCAGCGGTTGCGAACCATCTGCTACGTAGTGCCCGAGCCACCCAGCGTAAAAAATTATCGCATGTTCCACGGGAGCGGTTGGCTGATGGACTTCACGAAGATGCCGGTATTCCCTGAAAGCCGCCTTTAGCCTGCCGAAAATTTCCATCGTGATGTACGGCTGAAGGCCTACGTGCTCCGGAAGGTAGTCGTCGGGATGATCGGCGGTTGCTGCCCGCTTTTCGTAAAGTTTGCGGTAAAACTCGTACCGGCCTGGCGGAAGCGGGTCGAGCCACGCAACGCGCTCGAGATCAATGTAGTGGTCGGGTTCCTGGGCATTCTTGAGGGCGTACTCCGAAGGACTTCGCCAGCGGTCGGGCTCGGGGCCAAGGTAGGTGAGCTCTGCAACCGCGTGCCGAAAGAAGCGAGGCATTTCAGCGGGGATTTTCTCAGCCGCAACCCGATTGACGTATTCGTGTCCTTCGTTGCCCCATCCGAAAACATTGACGCTCTGGAACCAGAACAGTGCGATCAGCGCGCTGCTAACCAGCTTGCTCCCGAATGTAGGTGATTTCAGTTTCAATCAAATTCCACCAGCGTGCTTTTATCCAAAACTGCTCTCAGCTTCAAAATTGCAAATGCAACGCCATCTGGACGAAACGTGGACTGCCAATCGTGTGCTGGAGCTGGCCCAGGTTCCCGAAGGGCGGGAATGAATATCCGAACGGCGAGCAAGAGAAGCTCGGAGACGGCGGGTTGCAGAAACCCGGATTGAAACTGACGCTGTTGCTGGGAATGTCGAAGCTCGGATGATTGAAAATGTTGAATGCGTTGACATCGTACCGCAAAGAAAATCGCTCAGTTAGCTGGAAATTCTTGAATGCTCCGAAATCGAAACGCGACTGGAACGGGCCTCGAAAGATGTTGCGCCCGCCTGAAGCATAACTGTTCTCGAAAGTGTCGCAGACGCCAGTCTTTGGATCGCACGGTGGCACGCCGTTGGTACCCGGCGTATAGGGAGTCGGAATGCCGAAGGCGGCTGCATTCAGCACCGGCAGGTTTCCATTTACACCTGTCGTACCCTGAAGTATGGGATTGCTTGCGGTGGCGCCGAAGCCGCTGACCGGGACGATCGGATTCGTAACCAGGTCCTGTCCGCCGCCCCAGTAGATGCTGGCCGCGCCTCCGCTGTAATCGATAACGCTATAGGGCTGGCCGCTTTGCAACACGATGATCCCGTTTAACCCCCAGCCGTTCGCCACCTGTTTCATCCATCCGCTCGCGTTTGCTACTTTCGGGAATTCATAGTGATAGCTGACGTTGAAAACATGGGTGCGGTCGAAGTCCGAGTTGCCGTAAGACGAGGCGGGATTGTTGGGGTCGTTCCCACTGTAGAAAAGCCCCAGACCGCTTTGTTCATCGAGGGTATGCGAGTAGGTGTACGAACCGGTCACCTGAAGGCCATGGCTGAAGCGCTTGTCCACGTGAACTTGCAAAGCGTCATAGTTGGAAACACCGACGGTCCGGTTGAAATCCGAATTGGGGTCGTATCCCAGGTAAGGCGCACGCAGTGCCACATTGCCGGTGGCAAACCCCTCCACGAGTGAGTAGATATTTTCGGCGGCGACGCCGGGAACGTTGTATCCGTAAGAGTAAATCTGCTGGTTCGGACCTCCGGCAAGAAGGGGATGCTGCGGGGTGGCAATTTGAGCTTGATTGAATGGAAGCGGGATCACTTCATGCGACCCGTGGTTCCCGACGTAGCCCAAGCTAAATACAAGTGTATTGCGGGGCTGCCATTGGATGTCGAACGTCCAATTCTCGGAATACGGCAGAACGTTTCTAGGATCGTAACCTCCGAAAACCAGTGGTCCACAGCCCGACAGGTTGTTTGCCGTGCAGTACGGAGTAGTGTTGTTAATAAGCTGGGCCGCGTTCGGAACTAAACCCGCAACCCCCGAAAGATTTTGCGGAGGCGGTGGTGGAGGCGTAGTACCGAACGGGTTCGCAAAAGTGGCGCTGGGAGGAGCGAAGAACGGCACGACAAAGGGCTGTTCAACGGTTACGCCAAACGGCCCGCTAATGCCTCCGCCGGCGGGTGGAGAAAGTTCAGCAAAGTATTCGCCACGATCGTAGTACATGCCGAATCCAGCCCGGATGACCACACTATTGTTGAGCGAAGCCGGGCTGTAAGCGAACCCGATTCGTGGCGCGAATCCCCATTGCCTTCCGGTAAGGGTGGATGCGCTCACGCCCCTGGTACCAAACGTTGGGTTATTTCCAGCGACCACCAAGCCGATGTTGTTAATCGAGTCGGACGCCACATTGTAGGAATAATTCTGCGAGTAGAAGTTCGTGAGCAGTCCGTTTTCTTCCACCAGCGGCCCATCCCAATCCCATCGCACACCAACGTCCAGGGTGAAATTCGAGCTTAGTCGAATATCGTCCTGCACATAGGCGCCAGCCTGCTTGGTTCGGTAGTGGCGATTGCTGGCGCCGTTCAGAAGCTCTGTGGGGGACTGGCTACCGCAAGAAGCGCCATTCGGTCCGCAAACCTGACCCAGCAAAAAGCCGGGGAAGTCGTTGAACGTGACGCTGGCCAGATCGTTATTCTTGTTGATCACATTGAGTTGGGTGTAGTCGAAATTGAACCCGGTGGATATCGCGTGCCGGCCGCGTACCCACTTGAGATTACTGGATGCCTCGAAATTGTTTTGGAACATACCGGCGTTAGCGAAATTGCTGGCCGGACCGATCGATAAACCATTGAAGGTAACGTTGTCAGCGTTTTTCAGATTTACTTGAGGAAAAAGATTGATCCCCAGAAGATTCATCCCAATGCTCGAGGGGCTTATCGATTGGCTCTGATTGGCATAGGCCTTTTGGCGAATGAAGCCGAAACGCTGTTCCCAAGTCAAATTTGGCGTGATCGCGGTCGTATTGTCGAGGGAGAACGTTTGGCTACCGGCGTCCATGGTCTGGGGGAACCCAAGTAGTTGGCTGTTGGCGAACGGGGTGGTATTGGGATCGCGCTGGAAATAATACTTCCCTGCCAGACGATCTTTGGCGCTGAACAAGTAATCGATGTTGCCATTTACCTGATCCGCTACAAACAGCGAACCAGGACCCTGGACGATGGCGTCCGTCCGGGAATTATTCTGCAAGTTCGCCAGGATTGTTGGGTTAGTTTCTGCGCTCGGAATGAAGTAGGTTCCGTTCGACGCCTTCGCCTGCAACAGCGCTAGCGCCTGCGGCGTAATCTGGCCAGGCGAAATGCAGGCTGGCTGGCCACTCCCGCCGCACGGGCCAAAATCTTTGTTGGCAACATTCGCTATGGCTTGGGCGCTGCGGTCGTCGGTCAGATCCGGAGGCACGGCTACGAGAGATGTTCCCAGCAATTGGTCGGCGACGCGTTGCCCCTGATAAGAGACAAAGTAGAAAAGCTTGTCTTTCATAATCGGACCGCCCAGGTAACCGCCAAAGACATTACGGTTCATGTGCGGTCTTGGTAGTTCGAAGTGGTTATAGAACCACTGGTTAGCATTCCATCCGGTCGACTGGTGGTATTCATAAGCTCCGCCATGGATCGAGTTGGTGCCGGACTTGGTCGTAAGTTCGATGTGGGCGCCGCTATTTGCCCCTTGGGACGCGTCATACATCGACGAATTGACGTGCAGTTCCTCAATAGTTTCCGGGGGCGGACTGGGAAGCGCCTGGCCGATCGCGCCGTAGACGGATGTGCTGGTTACGATCTCGCCACTCGGATTACTTTGACCGTTGCCGCCCTCGCCAATGTTGACAGCCACTCGGCCCGACGTCACCTGACTCGAGGACTTGCCATTAAAGATGTTGTTTCCGGAGACGCCGTTGATGGTGAAGCTGTTGCTCGTGTCGCGTTGCCCGTTAGCCCAAATCGCCTGGTTGCCCAATCCGGCATTTGTGCCCGCAGTGTTCAGAAAGTCAGCACTGACGCCCGGGCTTAGAATTGCAGCCTGGGTAAAGCTCCCGGTGCCCAGCGGTATTTCCGCAATTTGCTTGTCGTCAAGAGTGTAGCCAGTCGTAGTATCCGTCGCGTTGAGAAGTGGCGTGGCGGTGACCGTCACCTCGGAAGCTACCGCACCGGGCTGAAGCT
>Ga0116217_10004234_pt1 | contig 12817 bp, 12 predicted proteins | sample Sb_taG_6_FD_89697 | JGI IMG/M metagenome (GOLD analysis project Ga0116217, IMG submission 89697) | Peat soil microbial communities from Weissenstadt, Germany - Sb_50d_4_PS metaG | ecosystem: Environmental > Terrestrial > Soil > Wetlands > Peat | place: Germany: Weissenstadt | collected 2010-09-21 | reverse complement strand
TGTAAACTCGGCAACCGCCTGACTGATTCTGAAGAGGTTAGCCAGCATTTACCCCGTTTCGTGACGAACTTGGGCTAGCAAAGCCCAGGCCAACGGCCTGGGAATGCGAAACACCGCTGATCCTGAGCCCTGTAAGGGCGGAATACAAAACCCGGGCTCCATCCGACCCTAACGTTCGCCGCCGTCCTATTCCGCCCCTTCAGGGCTTGAGCGAATGCCCGATCCTTAAACCCAGGCCGTTAGCCTGGGCTGCGATAGATCGCCCCTTTGGGGCTTAACCTGCCACGCTACCCTCTTTTGCCAAAGTCAACTCGGTGCAGAGGGTTATCCTGGCCTGGTCTCACCGTGCCCGGCGAGGAGATTCGGGAAGGTCCGCTGAGTTTTTTTCATTTTCCACTTGACAAGCAGACGGACTTGCGATAGCCTATCATGGTGGTCCTGTTATGGACACATTGTCGCAGGCGAGCGCAGGAATGGCCGGATGGGAAAGGAAAAGCGGGATGGTCCTGGGGCACTCGAGAGAAAGTGGCTTCAAGAAAACAAAAAATAGTACGATCGAAGCCAGTATGTTATTGAAAACACACGAGGCACTTTGAAAACGAACTCAAAACGAACTCAAAACGAACCCCAATTGAGTGCTCAAATGCGTGAAATAGACCCAGAATTCAAGCTTTTTGACATCGCACATGTCGGGGCGGGGAACTCGGTCGTGGGAGATGTGGCAGGGATCGGAATTGCTCTGCTGGGGGAAACGCGAGAGACCGCGAGAGAATACAAAAATAGCGGGAACAAAGCCAAGAAGTGGCTGAAAACAAAGGACATCACTTTTTTAATACTGCAAATGATGCGCGTTTTGCGTGCAAATTAGCACAAATTAGAGCCTGCAAGGAGCAAAAACAGCACAATTTGCGCAAACGAAGTCAAGGGTTCCGAGCGGCAAGGCGAGGCCGGCCAAATGATAGGAAGCCGGCTACACCGGATCGGCCCTCACGATCCGGTATCACTCGGAGGGTGCTACCCGTAGGGGCGAGGCGGCGCCTCGCCCCTACTCTTTACACTTGAACCTTTCGACATGTTCTCGGGAACAAATTCGCTGTTGCCGGTGTCAATAGTGTTGAAGAAGGCAAGCGCGGTATTGAAGTCGGAGCCGGGGAGTGCTATCGTATGGGCGTGATGGACACCGCGCGGACCGTCGGCATAGCGCTTGATCGGGGGGTACCCGCAGCTGCGGAAGAAGCGCCTTTGGTCGCGGAGCTGCAAGCGGGTTCCGAAGAGGCCTTCGCTTACCTGCTGGGAGTCTACCAGAACCCGGTTTTCAACCTGATCGCACGCATTCTCGACAATCCCGCCGAGGCGCCGGACGTTCTCCAGGACGTGTTCATCAAGGTCTTCAAAGGGATAAGGCAGTTTCATGGTGACAGCAGTCTGAAGACCTGGATTTACCGAATCGCGATTCATGAGGCTTCAAATCACCGGCGGGGCTGGATGCGGCGGCACTGGCACGAGCCCCTCTCCATTGACGACACGGGCGCCGAAGGAGCTATATCGGCGGCCGAAGTCAAGGCCAGTCAGGACACTCCCTATCGCCTGCTCGAGCAGGCGGAACGCCAGCAGATTTTGCGGCGCGCCCTCGCCAGCCTGGCTCAGCCGTATCGCACCGTAGTGGTTTTGCGTGAAATTGAGGGGTTAGCCTACGACGAAATTGCGCACGTGACGGGGATGGCGGAGGGAACGGTGAAATCCCGATTGATGCGGGGCCGGGAACTGCTCCGACGGAAACTCATGGGTTGTTTGGGTAAAGGCGATGTTTGAAGGATGCGTTGAAATTCGGAATCATTACTCGGATTACCTGGATGGTTCTTGTGATCCTCAGGCGATGAAGTCGATTCGCTTTCATCTGAGCTACTGCGGGTCCTGCCGGCAGGAGCTCGAAGCATGGGAGACCATGCACGCGGACCTGCGCGGCATGCGGCGCCTGCAAGTGCCTCCTGAGCTGGCTTTGCGAATGCGTGTCGAGGTGTCGAGGGCGGCGCATCGAAAGTGGTTCGCCTGGCTAAGGGTGTGGCTAGATAATGTCCTCCAGCCGGTGCTCTTGCCGGCCTCGGGCGGCGTGCTGGCGGCGGTGGTTTGCTTCTGCCTGATTATGGGTTCATTGGCCGTGCCGGTCAGCAAAACTCCGGATATACCCCTGGGCTCTCCCACACCCCCCTCGGTTCGCGAGTTGGCGCCAATTGACTTCAACACTCCCGACGCGCCGGTGATCGTGGTGGTGCCGGTGGACGCAGGAGGCCGGCCGATGCACTACCGTGTGTTGTCGGGCGCCACTTCGCCGGAGCTGTTGCGGCAACTGGACCGGGTGATCTATTTCAGTAATTTCCAGCCCGCGACGTGGTATGGGCGGCCCACGGATGGACAATTTGTCTTGTCCCTCCGCAGGATCACTGTCCGAGGCTAGTCCTTTGGGTTGCATTTATCTTGGAGGCTTTCCCTACCATCTTGCGGTCTCCCCGATTCTCTAAAGCCGCCCCTTGCGGCCGTTCCCGGCAAGCACTGCTCTTGCCCCGCAGGCAGCGCACCCGCCTTCACTCCTACCTGGTCTCCTTCCCCAGTTCAAGCGCGGTTGGTGTGTCCGCCGTGGTACTTGCGTTCCTTCTGGCCGGGCCGCCGGCGCGCGCCCAGCAGCAGGATGGCAAAGTTGTGCTGGAACCGGGCGAGCAGGTGTTTTGCGTCATGGCGGCGCTGAACGCGGGAGGATATGACACCGGGTTGGGGCTGTCGGCCGCAGATGACGCTCGCCTGGAGGTGAGGAGTTATCTCGACCAGACGGGAGCGCCGGCAGCAAAACGCCTTGCGGGTTTCTTCTCCGAGCATCGTGTGGAGGACGACCCCGGGGCTGACCTTGGTCAGTACATTTCGCTGGCTCTTCTGTTGGGTCCGCCTCCTGACTTCAAACCGACGGTTCCACCAGCGGACCTGCCTCCGGACGCCAAGGCGGTCTCCGGACTGCTTCCGATTCTTAAGACCCTTTACGTGCAGGCCAAGCTTCACGATCTGTGGACCAACATGCAGCCGCGCTATCGCGCTGCACAAGCCCGCTATTCTCCCTTGGTACGTCAAGCCATTCTGCTGGCGGACACGTATTTCCGCTTTCCGGTCGGTGGGTACTTGGGGAGGACCTACCGCATCGACTTGGACCTGCTGGGGGCGCCAGGTCTGGCGCAAGCGCGCATTTACGGGATGGATTACTACCTGGTAATAACCGCCTTGCCCCAGCCGGAGATTAGCGAAATCCGGCACCAATACCTGCACTTTCTGCTGGATCCGCTCGCCGCCCAATACGCCGATGATATCAATGCAAAGAACCGGCTGCGGGGCATTGCCTATAAAGCGCCGGCTCTCGATTCTTCCTTCAAGGCGGACTACCCCCTCCTCGTCACCGAATGTTTGATTCGGGCTGCCGAGTTGCGCCTGGACAAGCTGCCGGCGGCCGAAGCCGAGAAGAAGCTGGCGGAGATGACGGCCTCAGGATTGATCCTGATCCGCTACTTTTACGAATCGCTCCTGGATTTTGAGAAGCAAGATGCCTCGATGAGAGTGTATTACAAGCCCATGATCGAAAAGATCGACCCTCTGCAAGAGGAGCGAAGGCTGGCTAAAGTGACGTTCGCCCCTCCGGCCGTTCGGCCAAAGAACCCCACACCCCCCGCAAAGACCGAGGAAGAACTGAAGCTCGACGACGCCGACAACCTGTTTTTCCAGGGTAAATATGGCGATGCGAAGCTTGCTTACCAGGCGGTGCTCGAGAAGAATCCCAAAAGCGAGCGCGGGCTCTTTGGGTTGGCCGTCGTGGCGAGCAACATGCGTAAGCCTGATCTTGCCGAGGAGTACTTTCACAAGACCCTGGAAACAGCACGCGACCTTCGCGTGGTGACTTGGTCGCACATCTACCTCGGACGGCTGGATGACTTGCGGGGGAAGCGTGACGATGCCCTGGCTCAATACAGGGCAGCGTCGTTGACCGCTGCCGCCTATCCCATGGCGCTGCGGGCCGTGCAGGCCGGTGAGGCGCAGCAGTTCGGTACCAAGCAGTAGCGACGCTAGCAGTGTCCGCGCAGTACGTGTCCTATGAAGAGACTGTGGAAGGACGGCGTGGATTGACATAGGTGCGCCGTTCTTGTAATCTCAACGCATTGAAAGCGATATGGAACGACACGCGGTTAATTCAGAAAGTCGAGAGGCATCATGAGAATCAAAGCAATCATTACGGTATTGGCGGTACTAGGTATTGCCAGCGGTCTGTTCGCGCAAAAGGGGGCGCCGGCGCCGAGCCCTGCGGCTCAGCAGCAACAGCCCACTGCCCAGCAGCAGACGCAACAAGGCAACCAAACCCAGCAGATGGCGAGCCAAGTAACCACCAACCAGAAGATGAAGAAGCCCGAGGGGCCTGTACCGTTGAGTGAGAAGGATGTGACAAAGGAGATTAAGAGCTCCCCGGCGGCAACCGTGATCAAGGACGTGAAGGACCGCGGCGTAGATTTTGATACGACCCCGGACATCGAGAAAAAGCTGCGCAAGGCCAAAGCCACCGATGAGGAGATCCAGGCGGTGAAGGAAGCGGGTCCAAAGGCGCGCGCGCAGAACGCGAAACTGGAAATGGGATCGGGGGGCGGGGCACAGAATATTCCTAAAGAGCAAGCCACAACCTATAACGCCATTAAGACCGAGTTGGACCCGGATAAGGCCATCGCCGAGTGTGATGACTTTGCCAAGAACTTCCCCGACAGCGCCGCCCTTACTTACGTCTATTCCTTCGAGGCGAATGCCTATCAGCAGAAGGGTGATGTTGAAAAGGTCGTCGACTACGCTGACAAGAGTCTGAAGTTGAATGGCGATAACCTGATGAGCCTGGTATTAAGCATTGGGCTCATGCCCCAGCCGCAATACCTGAACAACCACAAGGCAGAGCAAGAGAAGATCCTCCAGGACACCCAGACCCGAGCCAACCGCGCGCTGGAACTTATTGCGAAGCTCCCCAAGCTAGGCACGGAGTCGGACGAGGATTATCAGAAGCGTCTGGCGGAGATCGGCAGTCAGGTTCACGGCCCTCTCGGTATGTTCCATCTGGAAATGGCAAACCAGAGTTTGTCGGGTCTGGACAAGACTGAGTTGGGGAAGGCGGAAGAGGAATTCAACGCTGCCGTATCCAAAACTACCCACCCGGATCCGCGGGATTACGATCGCCTGGGCGAGACTTACAAGCTGGATGGCAAAACTGACGATGCCATTCAGGCGTTTACGAGAGCCGGCGAGCTTGGGCAAGGCACACTGATCAAGACCTATGCCGACCAGCAGGTTGCGGAGCTCAATAAGCTGAAAGCCGCCCATTGATTGGCCGCGCCCGAATCCTGGCGAGATTGCGGCAGCTTTCCCTCTCGATGGTGTAGCGGCTTGCAGGCATGATTGAGAATCCGGTTCATCTCTTGGAAGACTTAATCGGCTATCGCTTCCAGAACCCCCAACTTCTTCTGGAGGCGCTGACCCACTCTTCCTATGCCCGGGAAGCTCCTGGCAGTTGTCGAGACAACGAACAGCTCGAGTTTCTGGGCGATGCGGTGCTGAATTTCCTGGTGAGTGTGGCCTTGGTGAATGCCTTTCCTGAGTGGGAGGAAGGGCAGTTGACGCGAGCCAGGGCTCGCTTGGTGGCAGCGGCGCATCTCGGGAGGGTCGGGGCGCGTCTGGAACTCGGAACCTATCTGCGTCTGGGGCGCGGAGAAGAGAAGACCGGGGGGCGCTACAAGTCTGCGCTCTTCGTGAATGCGTTGGAGGCTCTTGTAGCCGCGCTCTTTCGGGACGGGGGACTCGAGGCCGCCAAGCGGTTCGTGGCCGGTTTCATTCTTCCTGCGGATTTGCCCGCGTCGGGAGAGGAACTGTTTACGGTCGACTATAAGTCGGCGCTGCAGGAGTATCTTCAGGCATTTCGCAAATCTCCGGCAGAGTACCAAGTGGTGGAGGAGACGGGGCCCGAACATCAAAAGACCTTCACTGTTGAGGTCTCGGCAAGTGACAGGGTGGTGGCACGCGGCCGCGGTACCAGCAAAAAGGCCGCCGAGCAGGAAGCGGCGCGCGCGGTGCTCGAACGCTTGCGCGAGAAGACGGTAGAAAATGGCTGAGGTTTATAAGAAATCTTCGCTGCGGGACACCTTCGAGTCCTTGATCGTTACGGTCATCCTGGCGATCTTTGGCACCACCTTCGTCGTTCAGGCTTTCAAAATCCCCACCGGCTCAATGGAAAACACCCTATTGATCGGCGACCACCTGCTGGTGAACAAGTTTGCCTTCGCTTACCATGGCCACACGCTGGCTCGCTTTCTGCCTTATCGAGATGTTCGCCACGGCGACGTTCTGGTCTTCAAATTCCCCGGACCGGCGGAAGAGCAATCGGAGCCCGGCGAGCACTTCGTGAAGCGCGTCATCGGCCTGCCCGGTGATCGAATTCGCATTTCGCATCGGCAAGTCTTCGTAAACGGGCAGCCCCTCACGGAGCCCTTCGTCTACCACGCCTGGCCGGATATGGAGCGCTCGGGTGACGATTTCCCGCCCCCTGACTCGGAGTACCTCCAGGGCTCGACAGCGCTCTGGACTGCCGATCTGCCGAACCATGTCAACAAGGAGGGTGAACTGGTCGTTCCGCCGGGCCATTACTTTGCGATGGGAGACAACCGCGAGCAGAGTTGGGACAGCCGTTTCTGGGGGTTCGTACCGCAGGAAGTGATTTCGGGCCGTCCTCTGCTGATCTACTGGTCGTACGAGACTCCTCGAGACGAATACATGCACACTTCGTTGAGCGACTGGCTCTCTCAGAGTTTTAGCTTGATCATTCACTTCCCCGTCAGGACGCGTTGGCGACGCACTTTGAAGATGGTGCGTTAATGAGCTTCCCGGTCTACGCAGGTGTTCGAATCGCCTGGCAGATGGTGTGCTGATGAGCCCTCGGGTCCACCGTCGCGCTCGAATCGCTTCGCTGGCTCTTCTCTTGAGCGGGATCGCAGCATGGTTCATTCCCTCCTATATCAGCGTTGGCCGCTACCGGCGCGGCCTTCAGGCGAACCTGGAGCGGACCCTTCACAGGCGCGTCAGCTTCGGTCGAGTGTCACTGCAAGTGCTTCCGCGGCCGGGCTTCGTGATCGAAAATGCCGTCATTCAAGAGGACCCGGATTTTGGGTCTGAGCCGTTCGTCCGCGTGGATCGCATCGAATGCGATGTCCGATGGCAGACCTTTTTCGGCGCGCGGCTGAGTTTCGCCCACTTTCGACTTCAACATCCCAATATCAACCTCGTGCGTAAGGCCGGTGGGGGCTGGAACATCGGGCGTCTTCTGCTCGCTTCAACCGGCGACGGCCTCACCGCCGGAGTGTCCCGCAACCCCCGGACTGCCGCGAACTTGGAGAACAGAGGGGCGAACTCGGGCGCCCCGGGCGTTTCGCCGGATTGGGAAGTGGAAGACGGTCGCGTTGACTTCAAGCTGGGCGAAAACAAGAAGCCGCTTGCCATTACCGAGTTAAGCGGTCGGTTGAGCTTCGATTCGACCCTCAGTCACATGCGATTCCGTCTGTCAGGCTACCCGGTGCGCACCGACCTGGCATTGCCCACGCCGGGCGCAGTCGAACTTACCGGGGACTGGACGCCCGGCGGGGATTTGCTGGGACCGCTGAATATCGTGGTTCGGGCGCGCGGGGCGCTGGTCTACGATTGGGCGCCCCTGGTGACCGGCCGGAACACCGGAATGTACGGCGTCGTGGACGCCGAACTGCGCGCCTCCGGGTCGGTTCGAAAGTTCAATTTCGAAGGCCGGGGCAGGCTCACCGAGCTGCACCAGTGGGAGCGGATCCCGCCTCCCGATTCTATGCCCTGGACGATCACCTTCCGCGGCCAACTTGACCGGGATCTCGGCCGGCTAACTCTCGCCAGCACTGACGCCGCCTTCGCGGATTCCCATCTCCGCCTTTCCGGCACGATTGATTACTTCCCCAAATCGCCGGAGCTGGATTTGGCCCTGGCACTCGAGCGTTCTCACCTTGAGGATCTGATGGCCCTGGCGGGGCGATTCTGGACAATGCAAGGGGGTTTCGGATTGAGAGGTCGAGTGGATGGGAACCTGGCCGTTCAGGGGCCGTGGCACGAACTCCGCTTCAGCGGAAACGTGGGCGCGCGGAATGTGGTGTTTAGCACGCGCAGCGCAAACTTCCCGGTCTCCGACCTCTCGATACAAATCGCTGACGGCGGGGCGCAGCTTGCACCGGCACGGATCACTCTGGCCTCGCGCGTGGTCCTGGAAGCTGAAGGGTCACTCGATCTCAGCTCGCGGACCTACCCCTACCAGTTCACGTTTTCCTGCAAAGCCGTGCCGCTTCGAAATGTCCTCGACTTCGGCCGCGCACTCGGAATGCGCACTCTCCAGGGGTGGAACGCTCTGGGTGATGGGACCGCGTCGTTTCGTTTTGCCGGTTCGCTGAGTGCGCCGGCTGGACCCGCTCTGAAAGGGCGGGCGGAGCTTCGCGCTGCCCGCTTGGTGATTCCCGGTTTTACTGAGCCGATCAATGTTCCTGGCGCCAGTCTCCAGGTCAACGGCACGGAAATCATCGTTGAGCATCTGCTGGCCGTGCTCGGCACCAGCGTCTTTTCGGGGCGGTTGGAACACCACGGCGACCGCCGCGATCCTTGGTTCTTCGACCTTCATACCGACAGGCTCGACCTCGGGCAGGGAGCCTCGTGGTTTGTGGCCCTTCCGCACCGCAATCCTGGTCCGCTTGTCCAGCGCTTTCCCGGCCTTGCTTCCTTTGCCCTGCAGCGGGAGGCGGCCTCGAATCTGTTTTCGTCCGTGAATGCTCGAGGCCGTTTCTCTGCGTCCAGGCTTACTTACCGGAACATGGGTGTAGACAAGTTCCAGACCGACGCGGAGGTTTTGGGTCGAGTCATTCGATTCTCCCATGCGACGTTTCAATCGGGAGGCGGGCAGGGCCGCCTTAACGGGCGGCTGGACCTTTCGAGCAGGCCGGCCCACTTGGCTGCGGACGTTTCCTTGTCCGGCGTTGCGGTGCAATCGCTGGCGCCGCACCTGCCTCCCGCCTTGCGCGGCGCGCGTGGGTCAATGAGCATCAAGGGGCATTTCGACACGGCGGGACTGAGCCGGGAAGAGATGAGCCAGAATCTCGAGGGTCAGGCGGTGATTATTGCCAAATCTCTCTCGTTGGGCGGGTTCGACCCTTTGGACGCGTTTGCGCGACTCTCCGGCCAGGGCGCCTTGGAGCCGGCACGCGGCCCGGTAACCTTTCATTCCGTGACCCTGGATCTTCAGATTCGCGATCGCGCCGTACTGTTGAAGAGAACCGACCTGGAATCTTCCGGCGCCCGAATCAGCCTGACCGCCAGCCGCTCCTTCGACGGGCCGGTCAATCTGCGCGTGTCAGCCGACTTGGCCCGCGTTCGACGCCGCTGGCTGAATCGCTCCGAAGATGCCGACCCGGGGTCATCGCCCCCCGAACTGGACTTCTCCGGACCGCTGGACAAGCTGGCGGTAACGACAGTGACGAGTGACAAGTGACGAGTGACGAGCAGGAGTCAGAAGAGCAGTGACGAGTGATAAGCGCACTGCCGAAGGCGTAAATCCAGGCTGGGAGCCGGATTAAGACCTCTGCTCATTACTCGTCACTGAATTCAGATCCGGGCAGGGCGAAGCATTGAGGGTCCTGCTCGTCACTCGTCACTTGTCACTCGTCACTGAACTTATATGGCTCGACGTTACAAGACCTACGCTGCGGAAACCGGGATCGCCTACCGCTACTTTTTCGAGTCGCGCCGCAGCGTGGTGCGGCCCGCCGGACTCGGCCCGGGGAGCGACTATATCTTTGTGGTCAGCGCGGACCAGCGGCCCCCGTTTGAATTGCGCGTTTTCGTCTCAGAGAGGGCGATTGCTGCCTGCCGTGCGGCCCATGCCAGGGAACTCGACCCGAGCGAGCAATATGCCCTCGCCAAGATGAGACTCTTCCAAGCGTTCGATGGGCTGGAAGACCTGCGCGCCGCAAGCCTCAGTTTGGTGGTGGACGAGACCAACGTGGAGGAATTGCTTGCCGCCTTGGATTTGGTGTAGTGTAGGAGATACCGGTTAGGATACTAATGAGTCAGAAGTCAGTCGTCAGTCGTCAGTTGCCAGCCGGGACAACAAGGCTGGCTGGGATGACTTGACATTCGCATTTGGAACCGCCGATTTAGTACGGCCTTTTGCCGCTTGCCTTATCGCGCGCCTCCCTCGGCTTCCGAGTGGCTCCAACTGCCTACTGCCGACTGCCTACTGCCTACTCTTCTCCGTGGGGTCCAAACGTGGAAACACTCAAAACCGTGGCATGGTACGTCGCTTTGGTCTACGTGCTGATGCTGGCCGCGTTGCTGGGGGTCATGCGGCAACCGGTACTCTTCGGTCAAGTGATGTCGAAAGTGCCGAAGCCGCTGTTTATGATCATCCCCTTGAAGCCGCTCTGGTTTCTGGCCCGTGGCGGACATCTGCAGGTGGGCGATCAGGCGCCGGAATTCAGTCTTCCTACCGTTGACCGGAAAGCGCGGGTTCGACTGTCGTCCTTCCGCGGGCACAAACCCGTGGTGCTGATCTTCGGCAGTTACACTTGACCGCCCTTTCGCCGGGAGGTTCCCGCGCTCAACAAGCTCTACGACCAGTACCAGAACAAGGCCGCCTTCTTTGTAGTCTACATCATGGAAGCCCATCCCGTGGACGCCTGGCAGGACGACGATAACCTCAAAGAGAAGATCAGCGTGGGCAGCCCCAAGACTCTCGAGGAGCGCTGCTCGCTGGCGGAAACCTGCCTGACCAAGTTGACGCTCAAAATCCCGCCCTTGGTCGACGACCTGGCGAACTCCACCGAAATCGCCTACACCGCCTGGCCCGACCGCATTTACGTCCTCGACCGGGAAGGCAACGTAGCCTATAAGAGCTACCCTGGACCTTATGGCTTCAAGCCGGCGGAAATGGCCGATACCCTGAAGCGATTGCTCCCCGGCCCCTCCGCGCAGTTAAGGTGAGACGCACCCCTGTGGCGCGGGCGTCTCGCCCCCGCGCGATCTCGCGGGCAGAGCCTGTCCTGTGAGCGGAGCGAAGGAATGCCCGCGCCACAGCGGGCGGGACGCCCGCACCACGCCTCATCTGCGCACCCCTTCTGCGGCCGGTCCTTTGTTTTCTAGGACATTCTCGCTTTGTTCCGGCGTTTTTCGTGTTTGGGTGGCGTTGTCCTCTGCCGGACTTTCTGTCGCATCATTCGTAGCGCTGGCCTTCAGGCCAGCACCTGCCGACCTAAAGGTCGGCGCTACCTCTGCGGCATGGTCGAGCCCCACGACCTTACTCAGTTCCTCGGCCGCGCGGTCCTCCCGCTCACGCGTAGGGGCGGTTCGCGAACCGCCCGTACCCAGGCGTGCGTGTTCTTGGCGCAGCGCCAGGATAATCCTCACCTTGCGGTCAATCGACCGGTCGAGCGCCGCTTCCTGCCGCAGCAGCATCTCCCAAGTCTCTCCCGCCGGAGCCAGGCAGGCGTCCCGCTCGATCGCGTCCTTCTCCTCCTGCACGGCCATCTCCTCCTCGAAAGCCGCCTGCACCGCCGCGATCTCCTCCTCCAGCAGGCGCAGCAGTTCCCGCCACAGCACCTCCACGTTGGCCTCGCCGCCCATTTGGTTCAGGAGGTCGCTTAACCCCTGCTTGTCACTATGTGCCTGGCAGTAGGCCCGATTGCTGAACATCAACATCAGTTCGTCAATCCGCGCCGGCCGCCAGCCCGGGACTGTTCCCAGAAAATTTCGGATCGTATACTTCTGCTCCGACGTGACCAGCCCCTGCCTGAGCTGCTCGTGGATCGCCGTCAAGCGCGAGAGTTGCTGGCGCAGGCGCGCGCACGGCTCGGTGGGCACGGTCAGTTTGGGGTCGGTGGCCAGGGAGCTCGAGGCATCGAAGGTGGCGGCGGCGATCTGGTCGCGGCGGGCGCGTTGCCGCTCTTCTTCTGCCTGGAGGGCGCGGCGCATCAGGCCCGTCTCCATGCGCTCGATCCGGTTGCGCCGCCAGTAGAGCTTGCCCAGGTCGGCGACTTGGTGGTCCCAGAGGGCGTCGCCGGGGCCGTAGGTGGTGGCGAGTTCCCGTTGCAAGGCTGCATACCGTTCGGGATCTTCGCCCAAGGCGCGCATGACGGCGGCTTCGTTTTCGGGCGCGGCATCACAGCCGTGCTTCAGGGCGTTCATTTTCATGCGCTCTTTTCCGGCCTCGCTGCGAGGCCCGGTGGAGTGCAGCGAATTGTGCCGAGCGGCGTCGAGCCGCTGGGGAGTGAGACAAGCAGATTTGCGTAAGGACATAGTAACTCCATGAGTTGGAAAGTTAGAAGCAGGGGCGGCAGGCGAGCCGTCCCCACCAAAGGTGAGACGCGCGTTCACAACCCTTATAGGTTAGCACAACCCTGGCTAGGCTGTCAAGCCCAGCATGATAAGCTAGACAGTGACGGGATGAGACAGCCCTCTCCCTTGGGGAGAGGGTGTCCGGCGACGGCGCTGTCATCAGCCGTCGCCGGACGGGTGAGGGGTCAGTTGCTCCCTCGTAAATGTCGGAAGCAGCTCAGAACTCAAACGGAATGCAATTGCTGATTCTTCAAATCCAAAGCCGTTTGAGTGGCTTTTAGCTTTGGTGGTTGCGTTTTGACTCTCGACTGGCTCGGATGATCCTCCAAACGACCCCTCACCCGTCACGCTCCGGCTGATGAGAGCGCCAGAGCGT
>Ga0116217_10004226_pt1 | contig 12826 bp, 8 predicted proteins | sample Sb_taG_6_FD_89697 | JGI IMG/M metagenome (GOLD analysis project Ga0116217, IMG submission 89697) | Peat soil microbial communities from Weissenstadt, Germany - Sb_50d_4_PS metaG | ecosystem: Environmental > Terrestrial > Soil > Wetlands > Peat | place: Germany: Weissenstadt | collected 2010-09-21 | reverse complement strand
TCGTTCGTCATTTTGCTAATTGTGTTCACGCTCACTAATGGTAAGCCCTACTTCATCATGGGAGCGTATCCGTTTGTATTCGCAGGAGGTTCTGTCCTGCTTGAGAAGCGGCGCTGGATATGGCCGAGTTATTTGACCGGGATAATTCTAGTCGGAGCTTTACTTGCCCCGGTGTATGCTCCGGTTTTCCCTCCAAAGACGTTCGTGACGTATTATGGCGGTCTAACCGGCACAGCGAATGGAGCTAGCGCACAGCAAAATGCCGGTGCTTTTCCGCAGTATCTCGGAGATCGCTTCGGATGGGATTCGATGGTTGCGACAGTTGCACAGGTTTACAATAGCCTGCCCACACAGGAGCAAGCTCAAGCTTGCATTCTGACAGAAAATTACGGAGAGGCGAGCGCTCTAATTTTCCTGGGCAAATCCGACAATCTGCCGCCGGTAATTAGTGGTCACAACAACTACTATCTGTGGGGACCGGGAACCTGCACAGGAGCTGTTCTGATAATAATCGGATACAGTCCGAGCCAATTCCAAAATTCATTCAGAAACATCACAATCGCTGGAAATATCACCTGCACTTATTGCATGCCTAGCGAAGATAATCTGCCGGTAATCGTGTCGACAGGGCTGAATGCATCGACTCAAAGCGTGTGGCCGTCGCTCAAACACTTTAACTGACGATCACGACGAAGGGAGATCGTTGGATCGACGGTACAGGAATTAGAGCGGACTTGCGAAAAATTCTCAGGGGATCAGGACAATCCTTGTTGGATTGTTCGACTGCGAATTTAGCTCGTCCACGGCTTTTGCGGCGTCTTTCAGCGAGTGCCTTCCGGTGATCGACTTTCCTACGTCGATCCTCCCCAGCACCATTAATCGAAGGACTGCTTTCATCTGGTCTCGCGTGTGGTTCTGGCACACGGTTATCGTCTGGCCGTTGTTGAGCAGGTCAAGAGCATTGTAAGTTATGTTTTGAGGGGTGATTCCTACCATGACGGTCCTCCCTCCTTTCTTGGTTGATTTGATCGCGTTTTCCATCGATTCTTTCTTCCCGATGTATTCAAACACGATATCTGCTCCGGTGCCTCCGGTCAACCTTCTTATTGCAGCGATCGGGTCTTCGTTCTTTGCATTGACGGTGTAATCGGCACCGGCGTCCTTTGCCCTTTTGAGCTTCTCATCATTGATGTCAACGGCGATGATCGGAGATCCTCCAAAGATTCGAGACCACTCCAGCCCGTGGAAGCCCACTCCACCGATTCCTATTATGGCAACGCTCTTCCCCGGTTGAACGTTCCCTTCGAAGTTTGCGTGGAAGGGAGTAACGACTGCGCACCCGGCCAGAGCTGCCTGCTCAAACGGAATCCCCTCGGGAAGTTTGATCACAGAGCTCGCAGGGACCTTTACATACTCGGCCCAGGTGCCCTCCATTTCAAAGCCAAGGTTCAGAAGTTTGTCGCAGAGATTTTCTCTTCCCGTGATGCAGTACTCGCACTCGCCGCAGACGCTCAGGTAATAGAGGCCGACTCTTTCACCGACCTTGACGTCTTTTACACCTTCTCCGATTTTCTCGACGGTCCCTGCACCCTCGTGTCCCAGAATAATCGGGTACTTCGGCACCGAGATTAGTCCATTTACTAAGTGAAGATCGGAATGACAGACTCCGATTCCTCCTATCCGCACTAAGACCTCGTTTTTTCCTATGGAAGGGAGCGGGACATCTTCAACTACAACATTCTTCGCGTTTTGGTAAAATCTTGCTGCGAGCACAATCGCGAGCTCATGAGTTATTTATTTAAGGATATTATTATTGCAGCGAGCTGACTTTTGGCATTATCATTGACTGACAAGTCCCGCGAAAAACAAATGAAGCCGTAGAGCGAAACTTCGGATCGCTTACGGCCCCGGGATCACGGTATTCAGTATCGGCTCGACGAGGTCGCCGGTAAAGGTCGGGTCAACTAGGAAGCTCTTGATTACACCAGTCTTCCAGACGATTGATCCTCCCGCAGGTAACCACGGATGTATTACCCCTAGCCATCCGTAGGGAGCGTCATTGTAGATCTGTTGCTGTGCCTGCTGGCATACCGCCTGTACCGCTGAGATGTTTGTCGTTGACGTAAATTCATTGACGCACTGTTGCACTATCGGCCTGTAATAGCCAGCCCAGTTGCCGGACAAGGATGTGTTGCTCACGAATGTCACAAACGCGTCGAGCGGAGTATAGAGGTTTGGAGCCCAACCCTGGCCACCGAGGATTAGAGTCAGCTGCCCGTGCGCCTGAGCGTTCTGAACAGCATCCGCGTATGTGCCGATGTAAATCGAATAGTACAGAGTTGGATTCTCTACATTTACATTGACGGTAATCCCAATTTGTGCAAGGTCGCCTTGGATGACCTGAGCAACGTTGACGCACGAGATGCAGCCGGTAAGAACGTTCAAGGTAAACGTTGGGAACTTTGTGACGTCGATTCCAGCCTGCGTCAGGATCTGCTTTGCAAGCGTAAGGTTATACTGGTACAGAGGATAGTTGCCCAGATCGTAAAAGTCCTTGAAGATTGGGTACTCCGGTCCCATGAATGGAGCGAGCTGACCGTTGTATGCCTTTGCGCTCAGGTCGGTGTAATTTATGGCATGCACGATAGCCTGCCTAACTGCCGTGATGTTGGTCGGGTAAAGGTGGTTCTCCATGACCAGGATCTCAAGAGAGCCAACAGAGGGTGGCACGCTGAAGTACTGGTACGCAGAGTTGTTGGCGATCAAGTTCCATGAGCTCTGCTGGATGTCGGCGATCTGCACGGCGCCGGATGAGAGGTCCGTGTATCTTGCGAGGTCATCCGGTTTCATGTACATTATTATCTTGCTGTAGTGCCCCGGGTCGAAGATCGGAACCGCGCTTACTTGCTGCGGTGTCCAGCTTTTCGCCCAGTAATTCGGGTCCTGCGCGAATTGGACGTAGGCGTTCAGCAAAACCGATGTGACGACGTATGGACCGGTTCCGAGCTGCGGATTGTTGTTGTAGTAGGTGTTGATCGCGGTGGGTGTTCCAAAACCTCCGTGCTTTAGAAGATCCTGTACATCATACATCAAGCCTGTATGGGTGACGAGAGTACCAGGGAAATAGGCAAAGGGCCCCGAAAGCTGGAAGACGATCTGGTACGTGCTCTTTACATAAATCGGCCAGGAGCTGTTCTGCATTAGAGCGATCCCCTGCGCAGAAGGATTAACAACACCGCTCTGGTTCAACAAGGCGATTGTTGCGGGACCAAAGTTGACTGAAGCCATGTTGAAGATTGGATAGTTGAACAGCCAGGCCGAGCTATTGACGGACAGGTAATAGAAGCCGTACATCTCAGCCCACACCTGGTAGGCGTTGAAGGGATCGCCGTTTGAAAAGTGGACGTTGTTTCTCAGATTGAAGGTGTAGGTCATCCCGTCGGGAGAAACAGTCCAATTCTGAGCGAGGGCGGGAAGGAATGTGACTGCGCCCGAACCAAAGGCCTGCGTTTCATTGATGCTGACAAGCGGCTGATAGACGGAATACATCAGCCAGTTTGTCCAGTCGTACCCAGTGTAGGCAAATAACTCATTTAGCGTCCCACTTATCGGCCAGAAATAGCCATCCAGACTAAGATTACCGCTCGCTGCTTGGGAACTGGACGAGGAGCTTTGCGATGAGCTTGACGAACTTGAGCTCGTACTGATCACTGAAGAGGAAGACGAGGACGGAGCTGAAGACGACGAAGACGAGGACGTTGATCCTGCTGCCGAAGAGCTGCTACTGGAACTTGAACTGTTGCTGGTGGAGGTCGTCGTACTTGTGGATGTTGAACCAGATGAGAGAGCGTAATATGCGCCGACTCCGGCAACAAGAATCACGATGATTACTACGATTGAAATTACGGCCCTGCTGATTGCCGCCTTTTTTCTAATGAGCAATAGAGTCGGTTCAGGTGGCCTTGATTTAAAGTTGTATAGAGAGTTCGAACTCGAAGTGGTCGTCGATGAGTACTCTTAGTGATCAGTTGCCAAAAGATCAAAGAATATTATTCGAATGATTAGATGAAACGTTAGATCGGATGATTTTTGGATGATAATTAATTTAACTAATTTCGGAAAATCATTCTGGTGAAATTATTGAGTCTATTCTATGAGGACTTTACAATTGGACAAAAGTTCGTTTCTGGGGAGAGGGAACTCCAGTGTAATGATATTCTGAAATTCGCGGAGCTTACGGGCGATTTTAACAAACTCCACTTCGACCGCAATTTCTCGACAAGCAGTGGATTCAAAGATGTAATTGTTCACGGAATGCTCACCCTGTCGATTATGCTTGGACTGTGGCACTCACTTGACCTGACTAATGGTACTATTCTTGCCTTTGCGGGATTGAAGGATGTATCATTCAAGATTCCAGTGTACGTTGGAGACAAGCTTCACTTAACGTCCGAGATAGCTTCGAAAAGAGAGTTACGATCGCGAGGAAACGCTGGACTAGTCATCGTGAAGCTGCAAGGAATCAATCAAGAGGATAAAGCAGTCCTAGAAGCAGAACTTGTGTTGATTATCAAAAGAAAAAGTGAGCAGTGGCGTAAAACAGGGATCGGAAAATAGTTCTAGTACATAGCTGCTATTTCGTGGCAGAATCACCCCTAATTGATTGTGAGCACTATTCTGTTATACAACCTTGAACATTAGAGAAAATTGTTTCTTCTTGAATCTCGACAAATCGCAGAAAGAATTTGACGTGGCCAAACTGATAGTTACCGGAGGTGTTCACTCTGGTTTCAGATATCGCGATCCGTTTCCAATCTACTTCAAGAAAGCGAAAGGATCTCGCGTCTGGGACATCGACGACAATGAGTACGTCGACTTTCTCGTCGCAAACGGGGCCTGCATCCTAGGACATGGCGATTCCAAGGTCACTGAGGCTGTAGTGGAGCAACTTCAAACCGGTCTGACCGTCGGGCTGGAGACCGAGCGAAGCATCGAAGTGGCTCAGATGCTTCACGATATGATTCCCTCCGCCGAAGTCGTAAAGCTCTCAAACACTGGGACTGAGGCGGTCATGCACGCGATCCAGATTGCGCGCGGATACACTGAAAAGAGCATGATTGTCAAGACCGAGGGGTGCTACCACGGCTGGCAGGACGAAGCCCACCTTAGCGTTCACCCAAAGCTCACTGGAAACAAAAGTCCTGGTGAATCTTCAACTCGACCGATTCCAGAGTCCGATGGATATGCATCTTCCGCCATAGAAAATGTATCGGTAATTCCATACAATAACGCAGAGGCATTCGAAAGATTGACAAAAGAAAACAAAGATCACATCGCTGCCCTAATTATAGAGCCTGTAGTATTCAATTCGGGTTGCATACTTCCGAAAGACGGATACCTCCAAGAGCTGCGCGAGATTACCGAAAGATACGGTATACTCCTAATATTCGACGAAGTAATTACTGGCTTTCGTCTGGCTCCGGGAGGAGCTCAGGAATATTATAGCGTGAAGCCCGATATCTCCGTCTTTGGCAAGGCAATCGCGAACGGGTTCCCTCTGAGCGCCGTGGTTGGAATCAAGGACGTCATGCAAATAACCGCGCCGAAGACTGGAAGAGTTTCTTTCGCAGGAACCTACAACGGAAACCAACCTTCGCTAGCCGCGTCAAAGGCCTGTTTGGATCAGTTGAAAGACGGAACCGTCCAAAGCAAGCTGCGTAGAGATTCCCAGACTCTGATGAGACGATTCGAAGAGTCTACGAATCGAACTGGTGTGAAGGCGCGTCTCCAGAGCATCGGCGGTCAATTTCAAGTGTACTTCAGGGACGAGCTAGTCACTGACTATGCATCAGCTGCCAGATCGGATAAAACAAAGTACGCGGCTCTCTGTGACAGACTTCTCGCTTCAGGAATGCTGTTCCACCAATCTTATCTCTTCCACCACGGAGTGTCCAACGCGCATGACACGGCCGATATAGAGAAATTGTGTGTCTGCTTTGAAAGATTTCTTGAAGAAATCAGACGGAGAGAATCAGGATGATCAAGGACGAGGAACCAACGAAAGAAGAAGTGCACAAACGCGCCCTAAGATTCATCGACTCGAAGCAAACTGAACAGACGGCCCTACTACAACAGCTAGTCAAGATTCCTAGCATCTCGGGCACCCCTTATGAAGGTGAAGTGCAAAAAATCGTGGAACAAGAGCTTCTAAAAATCGTAGGCCTTCATATCGACAAATGGGAGCCGGAAACATCAGATCTTTCAAAATATCCGCTTCATCCTATTCGGACCGGTCCATGGAATTACAAGGATAGACCAAACGTAGTAGGCGTCCTTCGAGGAACTGGAGGGGGTAAGAGCCTCATCCTAAACGGGCACGTTGATGTTGTTAGCCCCGAGCCCATCCAAGAGTGGAAGCACGACCAATGGGGTGCCGAGATTGACGGAGGAAAGCTGTACGGTAGGGGTTCCATGGACATGAAAGGCGGAATATCTTCAATGATTTACGCCGTACACGCAGTCGCGGAGAGCGGAATAAAGCTCAGGGGCGATGTTGTCGTGCAAAGCGTGGTCGAGGAGGAGTACGGCGGGGGCGGCACTGTTTCGACCGTGGTTAAAGGATACAGGGCGGACGCCGCTATAATATGCGAAGCCACTAATTCGATTTCTATCGGCATTGCCTCGGGTGGCTCAAGGTTCTTCAGGATCAAGATCTACGGGAAACCCGAGTGGCCGCATCTTGCCCACTACGGAGTTAACGCGATAGGGCTGGCATCCAAAATATACGAGACCCTCCTCGAACTCGACACAGATCGCGCGGAGAGACTCAGGGGCAGGCATCCGCTACTAGAATCTCTTAGGGCAGGCGGGATGAAGGGTCCGGGGAGACCTACGAATATGACGATTGGTATCATGAGAGCGGGTGATTGGCCCGCGACTGTCGCAGGCTGGGCTGAGATCGAGGGTAGAATTGGCTTCCCACCCAGCGAGTCAGGAATCGATGTTCAGAAGGAGATCGAGGCAAAAGTCAAAGCTGCGGCGGAAATTGATCCATGGATGAAGGATCATCCTCCAGTGGTGGAGTGGTGGGGAGCTAGGAGGGAAGCCTACGAGCTCGATTCTAATAGCCCCATTGTCGAGGTGCTCAAGCAAAACATCGACTCACTGGTCGGTAACTGCGAGATGTATGGTAACTCTTCTGCCTCGGACGCAGCCTATCTCGCGCCTAAAGTCGGGCAGTATGGTGGGATTCCTACGGTTTCTTACGGTCCCGGAGGTGCTGGTGCTCATGCTTTCGATGAATATGTTAATTTGAATGAAGTTTTCGAAGTGACAAAGGTTCTTGCGTCGAGTATAATTGATTGGTGCGGTTGAGAGCTATGCTCTAAATTTACATTGGTTCTCTATTCAAAGTTAAGCTCGCAGTAGAAATATGAACTTCCTCAGGATTGCTCTTCATGGTCCATCCCCGTAACTCACAAATATTCTCTGTTATGAAAATCTTAGAGTGAGCGCTGCCCTGCTCTCATTGCTTCATATCGCGTCAAATTTTACTTTCGAAAGAATTTTGGAAACATATGAAGGATTTTCACTCAAAACTTAATAATACCCACTAAGGTCCATGATCGCCGGTAGCAATCTGCGTTGAAGAGAAATGCGATTTCAAGAGTCATAGCAGCTTTGATAGTCGTTGTAATTATCATCATAGCAGCAGCGGCTGCAGTCACGCTGGGGACATCGAAATCAACAAGTTCGACGACTAGCTCTTCATCAGCAAGCTCAGCTACTCAGAGCTCATCGACATCAAGCACTATTATTGGTAGTTCTCTGACTTCAAGCTCCACGACGTCAGCAAGCTCCACTTCAAGTTCTATTATTGGTAGTTCTCTGACTTCAAGCTCCACGACGTCAGCAAGCTCGACGTCAAGTTCTGGGGCGAACAAAAATCTTGTTGTTGATGATTATCAGTGGCCAGTAGATAATCTAAATCAGCTCTATGCGATTCAATATTTACCTTGGCCTAATTGGCTCGAAGGTGCAGTTTATCAATCGCTCGTAAACGTAAATGTGTCTGCTCAACAAAATTTGGGCCAGCAGACGTTTTTACCTGATTTGGCTCTAAACTGGACCGTATCTCCAAATGGTGAAACATATTCGTTCAACCTCCCCTCCGGAGTCTCTTTTACAGATGGGAATCCTTTCAATGCCTATGCGGTGTGGACTGACTTTTACATGCTCTACTATCTCGGAGGAAACTCTTCGACGTTCTGGGGATCTTTGAGCATCTTCAACACTTCTAGCGTCGACTTTGGACCGGGAACTCTTGCGATGATAAACCAGAGCAGTATGGCCAATCCATCGCCGCAACTGCTTGCCATTATGTCAAATTCAAGCTGGCCAAGCTACGCACCAAACGCGACTACAATAGTATTCAATATGGCATATCCATTCATATTCTTTCTGAACACCTTTTCCGGTTTTGAAGGAGAGATTTTCGATCCCGTGTTCGTGATGCAACACGGAGGTCCGGGAGCGTCTGTTGCCATTAACAGTTATTTCAATTCCAATCCAATACCCGGGACGGGGCCCTACCAAGTAAGTAACGTTGTGACGGAAAGCTCTGTGACCTTGGTGCGAAATCCGAATTATTGGGGCAAGAATTTGTCTCCTAGTCAAATATCTGCAAACCCTATGATCGATCCTGGTCACTACCACACAATTTTGGTTAGGAATGTACCAGATGACACTACTAGGTACATTGACCTGAGTACAAATGCTGCGCAACTAGTCGCTCTATTTACCAGTAATTACCAATTGGCTTCGCAGAATCCACAGTATGGCCTAGGAGTATTAGACTATCCGGCGGCCATGGTCCAGCTATCCATGAATAACCAAAAGTTTCCTACCAACATTACCCTTGTCAGACAAGCAATAGTTCACGCGATCAATTATACAGATGTTATAGCCACGTCGGGTTTTGGTGCCGGAGTTCCAGTTATGGGGCCTGAGACAGTCAATTACGGTGCGTATTACGATCCTGGTAACTTTACGCCTTATCAGTACAACGTTAGCCTGGCGGAGCAAGACTTGGCAAAAGCTGGATTTGCCAATGGCACGGGATTGCCAACTCTTAGTCTATGGGGTGATCAATCAGTCAGCTCATTCATGTTGCCTGCCGCGGAAATCATCCAGGCAGACTTGGCAGCAATAGGCATACAGACGTCGATACAAGAGTTGGCTAATTCCGCCTACTATGCCCCCTACGGCTCATACAAGACCAACTTGCAAGATGCTGCGCAGATTCCATCTCTCTTAATTGGAGCAGCATTTGAGCCCGATTACTTAGCTCCCACTGACTACTGGACGTCCTTCGTTACAAATGCGTCAAACTGGGGCAATTGGGAGATTTATGACAACCCGATAGTGGATCAAGCGGTCACACTATTGTCACACAGTAATAATCAGACGGCGGTACTACAGCAGCTCAAGTTGGCTCAGCAACAGATATACAACGACGCCCCTGTGGCATGGCTGTTCGATGCTAAATTGATTCTGACAGGTGGGGCGTATGTGTACAATAAACAGTACATCGGGGGATTCTACTCTGATCCCAATCTCGGAGGAGTGACCCAACCGCCAGTTCTCAATACAATATACCCTCCATCCTGATAATATCGCATTAGTAGCGAATCATCGGGGAAGTACAAAGAGTTGCACAAGGTACAGGGAATTATCCCCGCTCTAAGTACGCCGACGAACGAAAAGGGTGAACTCGACGAGGAAAGCCTGAGGTCGCTCGTACATCACAACATTGGATGGGGAGTTCATGCTGTAGCAGTTTCTATCGTTGCGGGTGAATTTTACAAGTTCTCTGATGCGGAGAGGAAAAAGTGTTTCGGGATAGTGGTAGATGCGACAGCTGGCAAGATTCCCGTGTGGGCGGGAATTAGTCATATGGGAACAGAGCCCTCAGTCCAGTTAGGGCAATATGCCAAAGATGCTGGAGCTGATGGCATAATTGCGATGCTGCCACTTGGCGTAAGGGTCACCACTATGGCTCAGATGGAACACTTTACCACAATTCTCGAAAAGGTGGATCTTCCACTTATGATACAGGATGCGGAAGACTTTTCCGGGACCAGTATGCGTACGAGTCTGTTCGCCAAGCTTTCCAAGGAGCATAGCAACCTTGTCTCAATCAAAGTCGAGGGCGGAGACATCTTGCAGAAAATCGAAGACGTCGTAAGTTTGGCCGAATCGCGGAATTTCACGGTGATTGGGGGAATGGCTGCAAGGTTCCTTTTTGAGGAGCTTGACCGTGGGGCACAGGGCAACATTCCCGACGCTTGTCTCACCGACCTACTTGTTAGCGCGTACAATGATTATACTGCCGGAAAAGTGGACGCCGCGCGAAAGACGTTCGCCATATACAAACCGTGGGTCGATTTCCTGACGCTCCATCCTGGAACCTCCGCGGAGATTGAAAAGGAGACATTGCGATTGAGGGGCATTATCAAATCTTCGCACACGCGCAGTCCTCACGTTCCGCTCGACCAAGAAAGCAAGAAGGAGCTGGCAAGCATCATAAGTAGAATATATCCAGCTGGGGAAGAGTCTAGTCAGTAGGATTCAGTTCTTGGGTTTAGGGCACAGTTCTCCCCTGTAGATTCTTTCCACATCTCTATATGCTGACATGAAAAGATCCTTGAAGTGATTAATGTGGGTCTACATCACGCTCAGAACTTTTATGTGATTCTCAAGTAGTTCGACTTACAATCAGAAGCCATAATTTGAATTCCTAAATCAAGGCGTTTGGATAATTTGATCATAGACTGCCACACACACATAGCTAAATTCCCAGATCATTACAGCCAAGAACTATTAGAGGACTACGCAAGGGCTTGGAATCACAAAGGAGGTGGAAGTATGGACAAGACCACGAAAGATCACTTTCAAGCGATGAGCGTTGTCGACAAGGCGATTGTTTTCGGTTTGAGAGCTTTGGACTCTGGTTTCAAAACTCCCAACGAATACGTTGCTGAATATGTTAATGGTCAGCCAGAGAAACTCATTGGCTTTGCAAGCATAGACCCGAATCACGATGATTCAATTAGTGAAATCAAAAGATGCGTCAAAGAACTTGGCCTCAAGGGGCTGAAGATGGGTCCGATTTACCAGCATTTCGATCCTTCAGACAGAAAGTACTTCCCGATCTGGGAGAAGGCGCAAGAGCTCGAACTGCCAATTGTGATTCATCAGGGTACAACGTTTGTGAGGGACGCCCCCTTGAAGTACGCGTTCCCGGTGTTGTTAGAAGACGTCGCGCTTTCATTTCCAGATCTAATTGTGATAATCGCCCATATGGGCCATCCGTGGGAACCCGACACAATCGCGCTCATTCGAAAGCAACCTAACTTCTATGCTGACGTGTCGGCTCTTACTCCCAGACCCTACAGATTGTACAACGACTTGGTGCTCGCTATGGAGTACGGAGTACTAAACAAACTTCTCTTCGGATCCGACTATCCGGTAATAACACCAATGCAGACAATTGAAGGGTTGAGATCAGTAAATGTCTTCGCTGAAGGCACGAATCTACCAAAGGTTCCAAATGATGCCATTGATGCCATAATTTCTCGGAATGCTGAAAGAACACTGAAAAGGGTTCTGAATTGATGTTGATCAGATATCCCTGATTTCATTAAATTGTACCTTTATTGTCAATTGCTAGTCTGTTCATAAGAAGTGTCTAACAAAACAAGCTTAATGAAATAACGAGAATAGCAGTTTGGGAGAATCATAGGCTCCACCAATGATGCGAAAGACGAAGTTTTTCATAATTCAGAAGCTAAACCACACCAGCATGTCGATCGATAATTTCGATTATTCCAAACAAGGCCCGTATGCCAAATCTCATCCTGTCTTCAATTAGAGCTCCACTGTCATCGACCGTCCCGTTCCCTGGTGTCACGAGGATATTACCGTCGTACGTAATCGTTGGCAATATTCCAACAGCGTTGAGCGCAGCCTCGATCAATGCAGTTCCGGCAAACGAGTCTTCTTCAGTAAAAATTGGTATACCAATTTCTCCTTCCTTCCAGGTCCTGTCATAGTTTATTTCAACTGCCAGGTTGTTGTAGGACTTTGTGATCAGGATGTCCTCCTTGAATCTCTCAGGCTCAAAGTTGTCAAACTCCTTCATAACAATTTTGAAAGTCTCATCTACTGCAGAGGTATAGTACTTCGGCTCTTCCAACAGCTTCCTCACAATTACATTCTGGGCGACGATAGCTTCCCGGCCGGGATCGAAAGCAGAATACATCGCTTTAGCATAGGCTGATGGGTTACCGAATCGATGGCTGTGAATTCCCAGCGCTCTTCTGATAGGAACCATTGCTTCATCCTTCCCTATCATCAATCCACTCAGCGGACCTCGAAGGCCTTTGTCGCAACTGTAGAGGACCACACTTGCTCCGGTCTTGCGAAAATCAGTTCCAATGATGGGCGCTCCCCAAGCATCATCTACGATGTAGGGGACATTGTACTTTGCAGCTAGTTCTCCCATACGAACCTGGAACAACGGTGCACCATCGACAGATCTGTCACCGTAACCATATCCGGGGATGTCATAGCCCAAGGAAGTAAAAGCTGTAAGATACTCGCCATGTCTCTCCGCTACCTCTGCAATACTCTTAGCCGAGGCCTCAGCATCTGTTGTAGACAATAGCGGAGATGGATAGTACTTTATTCCGTGAGCTTGGTATCGAGCGCCGACGAACGGGACGAGCACGGTATCCAAGTTGAAGAGCCTCTTGCCTTCGACTCC
>Ga0116217_10004225_pt1 | contig 12828 bp, 10 predicted proteins | sample Sb_taG_6_FD_89697 | JGI IMG/M metagenome (GOLD analysis project Ga0116217, IMG submission 89697) | Peat soil microbial communities from Weissenstadt, Germany - Sb_50d_4_PS metaG | ecosystem: Environmental > Terrestrial > Soil > Wetlands > Peat | place: Germany: Weissenstadt | collected 2010-09-21 | reverse complement strand
TGGCAGGCGACCGCGCACGCCGGGAAGCTCATGGTGAGAGAGCTGGAGCAGCCCTCGGCCGCGCCGGTCACCATCACCGTCGACCTGCCCGATGATCCCGAAGAGGCCGAGCGGATTGCCGAAGGCGCTCTGGGCACGGTGACGCAACTGCTTGAGGGGGGTGGCCCGGTCCTCCTCGACACCCTCGAGCCATCGGGTCGCGTGCTGGCGCCCGTCGCCGATCGTCGCGGCGCAGGACGTCGATTGGCTCGAGCCGTGGCCCGCGCCGGAGGTGCCGAAGCGACATGAGGGCACTCGACGCGGTCCGCCGGGCCAACATGCCGGGGCCGCCGGAGAACTCCATCCGGTTCCGGGTCGCCTGCTTGGGCACCGTCCTGGTGTCAATCGCTTCGTGCGCGTCCGTGGACGAGGTGTCACGCCCGACCGCCGTCGCCGCCATGGCGCTGGTCTCGGGCGGGATGTTCTTCTCCCATCTGACGCGCACGCGGCCGCCCGGGTGGATCAAAGTCGTGGTGGCCGCGGGGGCCATGGCAGCTTTCGTGTGGTTCTTCCACTCCCTGACGTCCGCCGTCGTCATCACGACCATCGACAGCCCTCTGGGCCTCCTTCTCATCTCCGTCCTGGTCGTGCATTCCTTCCATGTGCCCTCCCGGCGCGACCTGCTCTTCTCGCTCGCCGCGTCGGCGGGCCTGATGGCGGTGGCAGGCGCCCAGGCAATCGACCTGAGCTTCGGCCTCTACGTGGTGGCCTGGGCGTGTTTCGGCCTCTGGGGCCTGACCGAGATGTGGACATCGTCGAGCGGCGGCGGGCGGATCTCGGTCGCCGGGCTCGTGTGCGCGCTGGCCGCCATGTCGGCCGCGGCGGCCGCCGTCTTCCTGGTCCTCCCCGCCCCGGTCGTTGCTTCCCGGGTGTCCTTCCTGGCCCAGGCCGGAGCTGGTGGCTCGGTCGGTGTCCCCGGAGCACTCGCCGGGGACACCGGGTCGCCGGCGCAGCTGTCTCGCGCGGGCAGCCAGAGCAGCCCGATCCGCGTCGGCGGCTATCTCGGTTTTGCCGGCAGCCTCAACACGGCCCTGCGGGGAAACCTGGCCACTACGCTCGTGATGCAGGTGCGGGCCCAGCGCCCCTCGTACTGGGTCGGTGAGACCTTCGACACGTGGAACGGCGAGAGCTGGACGGAATCGAGGGGGGGTTCGAGGCCACTGAGGGAGACCTCGCCCTTCGCCCTCCCGATCCCGGTGGGAGACGTCCCGCTCGGCCAATCCGACCTGCAGACCTTCTACGTCGCCAACGCCACCGCAGACCTCGTGTTCCATGCGGAGAGCGCCGAAGAGCTGTGGTTCCCCACCTCGAAGGTCTTCTACTCCGATGACGGCACCATCGTGTCGCCCATCGGCTTGGGGAGTGGGTCCGTCTACACGGTCGAGTCACAGGTCACCACTCCGACCCCCGCCATGCTCCGATCCGACTCGAGCGCGCAGACGCTACTGCCCGAGACGCAAGCGCAATACGGGCAGTTGCCGCACGCGTACCCTCGTGTGCTCGCACTGGCCCAGTCGATCACCGCCGGCGACACGACGACGTACGACAAGGTGCAGTCCCTCATCGATTGGGTCGGGGCCCACACCCACTACTCCCTCGACATTCCGCCGCTGCCGGCCGGCGCCGACACGGTCGACGAGTTCCTCTTCGGCAACCGCGTGGGCTTCTGCGAGCAGATCTCGACGTCGCTGGCCGTGATGCTGCGATCGCTCGGGATCCCGGCCCGCGAGGCCGTGGGCTACGTGCCCGGCGGGTACGACCCGATCACCGACCTCTGGCAGGTCCACGCGGACGACGCCCATGCCTGGGTCCAGGTGTGGTTCCCGGGGTACGGGTGGCAGGACTTCGACCCGACCGCGGTGGTGCCGCCCAGCAATCCGAGCCCCGGCGCCACCGCGTTGAAGGATGTCGCGGGCGCCCTGCGCCGCGTTCCTTGGGTGCCGGTCGTGGCCGTTCTTGCCGGCGCCGGCCTCGTGGTCGCCGTGGTGCGATTGCGCCGTGCTCGGCCGGCGACATGGGCGGCGCGCGTGGCCCGGGACGCCGAGCGAGCCGGCCGGCGGGCCGGCCGGCCCCGGCGTCCCTCCGAGACCCTGGTCGAGTACGCGGCGACCCTCGACGAGCTTGCGGGGAGCGGGACCACGTGGGGCCGGCTGGCCTCGTCGGTGGAGGCGAGCGCCTACGGGGGTCGCGAGCCCTCCCCGGAGGCGCAGCGGGCGATGGTCGCCGAGGCGAGGAGCACCCGGGTCCGTCGACCGGTGGGCGCCGGCGTGAGGGACTGACCGCATGGTGTCCTCCCGGGGGGCGCGCCGACTCCTCGAGGGTTCCTGATGGCGCTCCGTGTTCAGGTCGACGGCGTGAAGCGCAGCGGCAGCCGCGCCGGACCCCAGATCCCGAACGACGACGGTTTCCACTCGATGTTGCCGCTGCGTTCGAGGCCGGGCATGCGCCGGGCGAGGAGCGGGAGCGCCTCTTGGAGCTCCGCCCGCGCCAGCGCTGCGCCCATGCAGAAGTGGATGCCGGCGCCGAAGGTCATCTGCACCGTGCCCCGCTCCCGGGTGATGTCGAAGACGTTCGGATCGTCGAAGGCCTCGGGGTCGCGGTTGGCTCCCGCCAGCGAGGTGGCCACGAGCGTCCCCTGGGGGAACAGGACGTCGCGGTAGACGATGTCCTCGGAGGCGAAGCGCGCCGTTCCCCGCACCGCGCCGAGGTAGCGCATCGACTCCTCGACGGCCCGCGTCGCCAGCTCCGGGCGTTCGGCCAGCAGTGCCCACTGGTCGGGGTGCTCGGTGAACAGTGCGACGGAGCAGGCCAGTTGGTTCCGGGTGGTGTCGGTGCCCGCCATGAGCACCGCCTGCGCCAGCATCGCCATCTCGTCGGTCGACAGCCGGTCTCCCGCCTCCTCGACCGCGATGAGGTCGCTCAAGAGGTCGTGGCGCGGATCGGCCCGGCGCTCGGTGATCATGGCGCTCACGTACTCGGTGAGCTCCTCGCCCGCCCGCTCAATGAGCGGCAGGTCCTCGGCGAGGTTGTTGTTGAAGATACGGAAGATGTCCGTGGCCCAGGCCGAGAACAGCTTCCAGTCCTCGGGCGGCGCGCCGAGCAGCTCACAGATGATCGGGATCGGGTACGGCTCACAGACGTCCGCCACCAGCTCGGACTCGCCCCGGTCGACCACGCGCTCGACGAGTTCGCTGACCACGGCCCGCATGGTGGGGCGCAGCCGGTTGGCCGCCGACGGCGTGAAGGCCGGGGCCACGAGCCGTCGCAGGCGCGCGTGGCCCGTGCCCTCCATGGTGAGGATGGACTGGCGGCGCTCGCCGCCGTAGCTCGAGGCCTCGAATTCGGGGGACTGCTCAATCATGGAGAGCGCCGAGTGGAAGCGCTGGTCGCGCAGGACGGCGGTGACGTCCTGCAGACGGGTGACCGTGTAGCCCAGCTCGTTGCGGGCCAGCCAGTGCACGGATCGGGCCGCCTCAATGGCGTCGATGGCGTCGTGGCGCTCCAGCCCGACCACGTCGAGGTGGGGGAGATCGAGCTCCGAAACCAGTTGCGCCATGGGTAAACCCTACGTTGGGTTCTGCTTCAGCGCCGGGTGGCGCCGGGCCATCAGCGGCAGGATCCACCCCTTGGGCGCCAGTTGGGCGAGCGACGCCGCCGCCCGGTTGGCCGCCCCGGGGATCACGACCGGGCGGCCGGCGTCGAGCCCGTCGACGGCCGCCCTCGCCACGTCGGCCGCCGGCACCCACATGAACTTCGGCAGCGCCTCGCCCGCCTCGTCGTCCGTCATGCCGGCCGCCTCGGCAAAGCCCGTCTCGACCGGACCCGGGCACAGCGTGGTGACGGTCACGCCCGTCCCGCGGAGTTCGGCGCCCAGCGCACGTCCATAGGAGAGGACGAAGGCCTTCGACGCGCCATAGCAGGCTTGTCCGGGCAACGGCTGGAATGCCGCGGTGGACGCGGTGTTGAGGACCGCCCCGCGGTGCCGGGTGACCATGCCCGGCACGAACAGCGTGCACAGGTCGACCACTGCCTCGACGTTGGTGCGCACCATGGCGAGTTCGCCGGCGCGGTCAGCGCGGTGCACCGGCCCCATCGTCGTGAAGCCCGCGTTGTTGACCACGATGTCGGGGGTGAGGCCGCGCGCGTCCAGTTGAGCGGGGAGCTCGGCCCGCGAGTCGGCGTCGGTGAGGTCGGCGGCGATGACCTCCGTGCGCACGCGGTGCGCGCCGGCCAGCTCGTCGGCCAGTGCCTTCAAACGGTCCTCGCGCCGGGCCACGAGGGTCACACCGTGGCCGCGCCGGGCGAGCTCGCGTGCGATGTCGGCGCCGATGCCCGACGAGGCACCGGTGACGACGGCCGTCGTGTTCTCCTTGGGGACGGGGAGTGCCATACCCAGAGCGTAGGGGAGTCGCGGCAAGGTGACGATGGTGTGCGCCGCGGGTTCTGTCACAAAGAGATGAAGTTCGCGTGACGGCGCTCGGCTCCACCAGGGGCTTCGCGAATGCCCAGTTCGCGTGGGGTTCACACGACTGGGACCGAGGTGGATACTGGACAAAGGTCGGCAGACGGAGCACCCGCCGTTGCCGAGAGAGAAAGGAGCTGCCGATGCCATCGACACGCTCGACCGAGGAGGGCGATCCGCCGGGTTGAGACGGCGTCACCGATGTCGGCTTCGGTGACGCTCCAGAGCAGCCCGCTTGGCGTGGAGCCCGGCGTATGAACGAGGCCGTGTTCGCGCCGGTGCGTGTGCCGGCCGGCCCGACGAGGCGGCCCCCGCACCTACTGCGCCGCAGGCTGGAGCCAAGCAGCTGCGTCTAGACACGTTTAGACATACGTACAAGTTCAACGAGTGAAGGACCGGCCGCGAGGCCGGTCCTTCTCGCGTCCGACGTGCGGCACGGTTCGGGCCGCAGACAGACGGCGGAGCATGCCATGGTGGGGCATGTCAGGGGCGCGCCTGCCGATGTTCCCGCTCTCCGCGGTCGTGTTCCCACACGCCTCCACGGCTCTGCACGTGTTCGAACCGCGCTACCGGCAGATGCTGCACGATTGCCTGGCCGGTGACCCGCGCTTCGGCATCGTGTTGATCGAGCGGGGCTCCGAGGTCGGCGGCGGGGACCAGCGCTCCCACCTCGGCACGCGGTGCGTCATCACGAAGGCGGTGGAACTGGCCGATGGGCGCTGGCTCCTCGAGGCGCGCGGCGAGGCGCTCATAGAGGTCGAGCGCTGGCTCCCCGACGACCCCTACCCCGTGGCGCTGGTGGCTGAGCCGGTCCCGGTGCCGGATCCGGAGGACGCCGGTCCGGTCCTCGGCGTGGCCACGCAACGGGTGCGCCGGGCCCGGGCGTTGCTCGCCGAGCACGGTGGGGCCGCCGCACTACCGCCCCACCTCGCGCTCGACGGCAACGGGGACGCCGATGTGGCCACGTGGCAGCTCTGCGCGGCGGCGCCGGTCAGTGCCTACGACGCACAGCGTCTCCTCGCGGCGGACGGAGCAGCCGAGCGGTTGCGGTTCCTGGTGGAGCTGATGGAGGACCTCGAGCTCGACCTGGAGCGCATGCTCAACCCCGAGTGATCCGTCGTCGCCACCCGGTCCGTGCCAACCTATCGGCGGTCACGAGCGGCAGTGTGACGAACAGGAACCACAGAGGGAGGGAGCCCGATGGCCATCACGCCGACGAGAGAGCAGTTCACCGAGTTCGCCCACGGCAGCCGTGACGGGGAGGTCGTGATGATCAACCTGCTGCACTTCGCCCGCCCGGACGAGCCCGGCGCGCCAGAGGGCGGCGCCACGGAGACGACAGGCGCCGGCGCCTACCGGGACTACAGCGACCAGGTGGTCAAGATGGTGGAGGCCCGCGGCGGCCGGGTCATCTGGACGGGCCGGCCCGAGCACGTGCTGATCGGGGACCCCGCCGCCGACGACTGGGACCTGGTGGCGCTGGTCTCCTACCCGAGCAGGGCCGCTTTCGTCGACATGGTGACGTCGCCGAATTACGAGGCGGCCCACACACACCGGGAGCGCGGGCTCGACCGCACCGTCCTCCTGGCCTGCGAGCCCGTCATGGACGCGCTGGCATCCCGGGACCCGAGCGGGGCGGCAGATGGCTGAGGTGCAGTCGCCCGGTGGCGCCCGGCGCAGGAACATCCTCTTCATCACCACCGATCAGCAGCGCTACGACAGCCTCGGCTGCAACGGCGGCACCGTGGCCCGCACACCGGTGGTCGACCACCTGGCCGCCGAGGGCATCAACTACCGGCGCGCCTACAACCAGAACACGGTGTGCATGCCCGCCCGCTCGACCATGCTCACGGGCCAGTACGTGCGCACGCACGGTGTGGTGGCCAACGGAATCCCCCTGCCGGTCGACGCCCCCTCGGTCGCCCAGTACCTGCACGACGCGGCCGGCTACCGCACCGCGCTGCTGGGCAAGGCGCACTTCGAGCCCGGTTTCGACCCGAAGCTCGAGTGGGAGGAGAACGCCCGGGTGGCCCGGGGTGACGACGGACCCTGGCGGGGATTCGAGCGGTCGGAGCAGGCGATGCACGCCGCCGCCTGGGGCAACCATCCCATCGCGCACTACGGCCGTTGGCTCAAGGAGCACCACCCCGAGCACCTGCACAGCTTCGCCGGGCTGCTCCAGGCCGAGCCGGGCGGCGACACCGGCGCGCCCGAGACGAAGAACAACCCGATACCCCGCGAGTGGTACCACACCGACTGGGTGGCCGGCCTGACCGTCGACTGGCTCACGTCGCTCGGCGACGACGAGCCCTGGTTCTGCTGGATGTCGTTCCCCGACCCGCACCACCCCTGGGACCCCCCGGCCTCCGAGCTCTCTCGTGTGCCCTGGCAGGACCTCGACCTGCCGCCGGGCCATCCCGGCTCCGACGAGGCGGTCCGCGACGTCCTGGCACGCAAGCCGGCGCACTGGCTCGCCTTCTGGGACGGCCGCTTCTCCAACATGGAGGGGGGCCCGGCGGCCTTCGTCCCCTCCCGGCTGACCCACGACCAGATCCGCGAGGTCAACGCCAAGGTGCACGTGATGAACGAGCTCATCGACGAGGCGTGCGGGAGGGTGCTGCAGCGCATCGAGCAGCGGGGCTGGCTGGCGGACACCGACGTCATCTTCACCACCGACCACGGCGAGATGCAGGGTGACTTCGGCCTCCTCTACAAGGGCCCGTACCACACCGACGCGCTCATGCGACTGCCCTTCGTGTGGCGACCGGCACCGTCGGCCGGAGTCGCGCCGGCGATCGTCAACGACCCGGTGGGCCAGGTGGACCTGGCGCCGACGTTCTGCGCCATCGCCGGCGTCGACCCGGCGCCGTGGATGCAGGGCCACGCCCTCCCGCGTGCCGACGGCGAGCCCGGGCGCGAGCGCGCGCTGTGCGAGTGGGACAGCCAGTTCCCGGGCTACGGCATGCACCTACGCTCCGTCTACCGCGATGGGTGGCTGTGCACGGTCTACGAGCCGTCGACCGCGGGGCAGCCCAACGGCCTCGAGGAGGTCTGGGGCGACGGTGTCCTCAACCCGTGCCCCGTCGTGTACGAGCAGACGGGTACGGGTCCAGGCGGCATCGGCATCGCGACCGGCGAGCTGTACAACGTCGACGACGACCCTCACCAGTTCGAGAACCTGTGGGACGACCCGGGCCGCCAGGCGCGGCGCGACGACCTCGTGGCCGACCTGTACGCCAGCCTGCCCACCGAAGTGCGCCACCTCAAGGTGGAGGCGCCGGCCTGACGGTCAGGCGGCCACGACGGGCGTCGCCCGCTCTATGGCCCCCCAGCCACTCGAGAGCTCGCGGCGGGCCTGTTCGGCCCGGTGGCCGCCCCGCAGCCCGAAGAGCCGCTTGGCCAGAAGCAGGTACAGCACGACCGCGAGGTTGATCACCAGGGTGACGAGCTTGAACACGCTGACGCTGATCGTGAGCTCGTACACCTCGTAGGGCACCAGGACCGTGGTGGCGACGAAGGTCAGGTATTCGGCCCATCGCTTGTTGAGCCAGAGGCCGACCATCTCGGTGGCCTCGAGCGCCGCATAGGCCAGGAGCACGCCCCCGAGGATCCGCAGGTGCGCCGGGCTGTACTTGAAGGCCCGGCCCAGGTAGCCGAGGACCCCGCGGGCCTGGGACGCGCCGGGCGCACCGCCCGCCAGGGCGTCCATGATGTTCACGTAGTCACGGTGCAGTACCTGATCGTGCGCGGCGAAGGTGAACAGCACGATGGCCAGACCGCTCAGCACCACGACATGGACCGCGCGGTCGAGCGCGATGAGGCGCAGCACGTACCGGTCGCGCAGGGCCGCGCCACGCAGGGGCAGCGCAATCTCGTCCCGGCTCTCGACCCGTTCGCGACTCGGGTGCTCCGGTATCTTCCGCTGCACCCAGCTGTCACAACGCAGGCAGCGGTACCAGCGCACCCCGCCGTCCTCGCGCACGAGCGGCGCATCGTCGGCCGTCACCATTGCGGCATCCGTCCCGACGAGCACATGGCCCGACCACGCGCAGGTGAGGAGCTCGTAGCGGTTCGGCGGCCGACGGCGTCCTCGCACGGCGTCAGGTTAAGCCAGACCCTCTGATGCCCCCGACCTCAGACGAGCCCGGCCAACGCCGCGCCGAGGAAGCGCTGCGGCGCCTCGACCATGGGGTAGTGGCCCACGCCTTCGAGGCGGGAGGCGGTCGCGTCGGGGCGGGCGGCCAGCAGCGTGTCCACCATGGACGGGACGGCGATGGGATCGTCGAGCCCCCACACAATGTGCAGCGGCGAAGGGTCGGTCTCGATCGCCCCGGTGAACCGGCGCTCGTTCGCCCGCCGCTCCTCTATGTAGCGGATCAGGCGTGGCAGCAGGCGGTGCCCGTCGTCGTGGACGACCTGCGCCGCGGCGGCGGGCACAGGGTCCCCGGGCCAGCCCTCGGGGACGAGGGGCGTGGCCGCACTGAACGTGTCGCGCAGGCTCTGGGCGACGGACGCGGCGTCAATCGGGATCGGACCCGCCAGCACCTCGTCGGGCAGCCCGAGCAGCATCTGCTGGCCACCCGTGAGGTGCGCCTGCTCTATGTAGATGCTCCCATTGGTCACGACCCGGCGCGTCACCTCCACCGGCCACGCCCCGTCGGCCCGACGGGCCAGGAGCTCGCCGCCGACCGTGTCTCCCATGTCGTGGGTCAGCAGGGCCAGGCGGTCGACACCGAGGGCGGCCACGTAGGCGGCGGCGATGTCGGCCTGCAGCGCCATGGCGTAGGCACGGTCGGGCTTGGCCGAGAGGCCGTAGCCGAGCATGTCGAGCAGCAGGACGCGCCGTCCCGCCCGCAGGCCGTCGAGCACCGCGGCGTAGTCGAACGACGACGTCGGGAAGCCGTGCAGCACGAGGAGGGGCACGTGCCGCTCGGGCCCGATGGACGGCGCGTCAATGGTGAAGATGCGCTGGCCGCAGAGCTCGCGGTGGGTGCCGATCGCCTCCCACCCGGCGCCGGTGGTGATGGTCATGTGCCCGCCAGCTTGCTCACGAGCGGCCCGAGGGTCTCCCAGGAGTCGGACTCGATGGACCAGTAGGAGATGCCGTATTCGGCCCGCCGCCACTCGAGCTCGTCGGCCATCTCGTCGAGCGTCCCGACGAGCGCCAGCGGGACGTGGCGCGCGTCCTCGGCTGGAATCCCGAAGGCGGGCGCCATCTGCGCCGCCAGGCCTGCCGCGTCGTCGGTGATCAGGACGAAGCCGATGAGCGAGTTGAGCTCGAGATCGTCGAAGCGGTCGCCCGCGGCCTCCTTCACCCAGGCCACTTTCTGGCGGGTCCGCTCGGGGGTGGCGTCGGCGGCCGTCTCCGCCCCGCCCGTCCCCTCGCGCAGGTTGACGTTGATGCTGACGATGTCCGCGTTGCGGGCGGCGAAGGACAGCACCCTCTTGCCCCCGCCGCCGATGATGAGCGGGGGCCCGGGCCGCTGCACCGGCCGCGGCGTGAGGGTGTGCCCCAGCACCTCGTAATGCTCGCCGTGGAAGTTGAAAGGACCATCGGTGCGCAGCAGTCCCTGGACGACCTTGACCGCCTCTTCGAAACGCGCCACCCGCACGGCGGGATGGTCGTAGGGGAGGCCGGCCTCGTCGTAGTCGGTGCGCATCCAGCCGGCGCCGAGGCTCAGCTCGAAGCGGCCCTCGCTCAGCACGTCAAGGGTGGCCGCCTCCTTGGCCAGCACGAACGGGTGGCGGTAGTCGTTGCAAAAGACGAGCGAGCCCATGCGCAACGTGATGGTGGCGGCCGCTACTGCGGCGAGCGCGGGCACGGGGGCCAGCTGGTCACCGAAGTGGTCGGGCATCAGCAGCGCGCTGTACCCGAGGTCCTCGGCCCGGCGGGCCTGCTCGGCCCATGTGCGGGCCGTGCCGTCGGGCGCCTGGCTCAGTTGCGCGGCGAAGCGGAATCTGCGGTCGTGTGCCATGGGGCCATCGTGCCCCACATCGGGCTAGGGATGCGCCGCCGCGTTCGTCGTGGGCAGGACCAGGGGCGGCGTGCCGGGGGCGGGGTGCCAGACATAGGCCGTGACCCCGTCCTTGTGCAGCAGGGGCGTGGCTCCGAGCTGGCGGGCCACGAAGGCCGCGTCCGCCTGCTCGCCCGATGGCGTCACGCCTTCCTCGCCCTGGTCGGTGAGGACGAAGACCACCGTGGGGGAGGTGATGGGGATGGGGTTCTGGGGCGCCGGCTCCACCGGGTACACCGCCTGGCGGTCGGTGAAGCGCCCGACAACGCCGCCGGAGACCACGAGCTCGGCGCCGGCGGGGATCTCCGACTGGATGGCCCGGAGCTGGGTGGCGGCCGATCCGCTGACGGAGCTGAGGATGGAGGGCGTGTCCCAGCCCGAGGCCAGCTGGTCCCACAGGGGCAGGCTCTGGGACAGCGCCAGGACCAGGGCCGCCGCTCCGAGCACCCACGCCGCCGGCCCCCGCCAGGGGGCGAACCGCCGGTGGCCGTGCTCGGCCCGGAGCCGGGGCCACTCCGGATGCCCGGTGCCCACCCAGACGAGCACCATCACGGTCCCGACGAGGACGAACGGGACCGCGGTCACGGTCTGGAACGCGCCGGCCGGCAGGAGCCAGAAGGACCCGTTGATGTTGAGGGCCACGGGCACGAGGACCGCGATGGCCTGCAGCAGCCCCCACGGGGTGAGCAGGCCCAGGGCACCGCCGGTGGCCACGACGCGCCACATCGCCCCGGTCTGCGACCGCAGCACGTGGAGGTCGGCGGAGGGGTGCGCGGCGAGCGACCCGAACACGGCCCAGCTCGATGCGTTCGACGGCTCGTGGACGATCCAGCCGTAGTAGATGGGGACCGCGGAGCCGCGGTTGCCGTGCACGGCGGTGACGAGGATCAGCCAGGCCACGCCGAGTGCGGCCAGACCGGCCGCGTGCCACACGCCGCGGCCCCGGCTCCGCACGCGCGCGGAGAGCAGCCCGGCCACGCCGACGAAGAGGATGGACAGGGCCACGACGTCGCCGAAGAGCAGGCCGACGAGGGCGGCGGCCCAGGCCGTGCGGTAGCGGCCCTGCCAGAGCGCGTAGGCGCTGAGCAACGCGAACGGCATGCCGAAGGTCTCGAAGTGGACGTCGAAGATGGTGGCCTCCCACCACCAGGCGTTGGCGACGGTGGCGACGAGCACGATCAGGGCGACCTGCTGTCGCCGGGGTCCGACGCGCTCGGCGCAGATCTGGCCGATCCAGAGGAGCGCGACGAGCTCGGTGGCGACCACCGCGACGTCTTGCATCCACAGGAGCACGATCGGGTGCGGCCATACCGACCCCAGCAGGCCGATGGGCCACATCGCCAGCTCGAAGTGGTTCTGCCAGAAGGGGTAGGTCTGGAAGGTGTCGAAGGGGTCGAGGTTCCCGTGCGCGATGACGGTGAAGGCCTGGGCGTAGGTGCCGAAGTCGGTGTACAGGTCGAAGCGGTGGTAGCGGAAGGTGCTGACGCCGAGGAACAGGACCAGCTGGAAGGAGAGCGCCACCGCGGCGGCGACCCAGAAGACCCGCAGGCCGCTGCGGTCGAGGTTGTCCCAGGTCTGCCTCCATCGGCCCCCGCCCACACCGGCGGGCGGGGGTTCGCCCCGTTCCCCGGTGGCGGGCAGGGTGGCGCCCGGGGCGCCGCCGCTCCCGGTCGTTGCAGGCACGTCGCGGGGACCGGTCACGACGCCGCGGGAAGGTTCGACCACAGCGAGACGCCGCCCACGCTCCGCGGGCTTCCCAGGGCACTGCTGAACAACGCCTCGGCGCACGCCGCACCGGGTGAGGTCGGCACCACGACCACCGTTCTCGTGTGCCAGCTGCGCAGCTGTGCCCGGACGGCCTCGGCCGAAAGGCTCGGCGTCGTGCTCGCGCCCGCGGAGCAGTCGGCCAGGGCGGCTTGCAGCGCAGAGGACTGGCCGGCGAAGGAGGACGCGCCCGTCGGGCCCGGAATGACCGCGAAGCCCCCGGGCATGCGAAAGGTCATGTCGGCCATGGCCTGCCAGAGCATGGCCGAGTCGTCGGCCGCGGTGGCGAAGGGATAGATCACGGCCGTCGAACCGGCCGGGAGGGAGCGCGCGGCGCTGGTGAACCAGGTGGGCACATCGGCAGGGGCGGCCGAGTAGGGCCATGCCGGCACCAGCGGGAGCAGCAGGCCCACCGCGAGCAGGGTGCTCACGGTCACCCCTCCGAACCGCCCCAGGCGGTTCCTCGCCACGGCGCTGCGGTACACGGCGTCCAGCATCAACGCGAGCAGGAGCGCCGCGAAGAGCCAGAAGTAGGTGATCCAGCGAGAG
>Ga0116217_10004221_pt1 | contig 12838 bp, 10 predicted proteins | sample Sb_taG_6_FD_89697 | JGI IMG/M metagenome (GOLD analysis project Ga0116217, IMG submission 89697) | Peat soil microbial communities from Weissenstadt, Germany - Sb_50d_4_PS metaG | ecosystem: Environmental > Terrestrial > Soil > Wetlands > Peat | place: Germany: Weissenstadt | collected 2010-09-21 | reverse complement strand
GTGATCACGCCGACCTTGTTGTGCCCCTGCGAATCTTTCGGGTCAAGGAACCGGCCCGACAGCAACACCAGGTTACGCACCTGTCGGTATTCCGGAAACACCCCAAGGATCAGAATGTCCTGCTCCTTGCCATTGCCCACGCTGATCCGGTCATTGAGTGCCACAAACGGCGATGCCGCTACCACCGATGGCACCTGTTCTTTCACGGCCATAACGTCGTCCACTGTCAGTTCATCGAGTGCTACCGCCGTGATGCGCTGCCCTCCACCCGCGTAGCTGGCATAAATCAGGTTGGCCCCAACGCCCTGAATCAGATCCAGAACGTATTGTTTCCCTGTCATCCCAATCGTGACCACAAGCACCAGCGAGGCCGTCCCAATCGTTATGCCGAGCGCGGTCAGCAGAAATCGCACCTTGTTGGCGGCGAAGGTGTCATACGCGAAGCGCAGACTCTCAGCGATCACAAACTCGGGCTTGCGCCGTCCGTTATCCGGAGAGGAGATGGTCACATTCACAGTTTTGGTCTCCTGCAGATTCACTATTCACGATGATTCTTAAGATGTCAGAGCGCCTGCCCCGCGCCACGATGGACTTGCCGCTGCGAATCGCTCCGTTACAAAATACGCGGCCAGTGCCACGATGAGCGGATCCACCGGCCTGAGGTAATACGTCTCTGGGTGCGAAAAATAGTAAGGCAGCGGAAAGAACACAAAAACAATGACAAATCGAACTGCAAGCCCCGTGTGCTGTCGCCGCATCTGGCGCAGCCCTGCCAGCGCCAGCACCGTCATTGTCGTGCTCAGAAAAATGTTGGGCACATCCAGCGGCTCTTCCGCAAGGTAGGCGCGATCAAAACTCCAGAACCCCGTCCAGACGTACACCACCCGCCGAGCCACCCGGGAGAGGTACTGCGCTGGATGACTGTGAATGTACTGGGTTGCTTGCTGCGCCTTGCGCGCCATATAAGCGGGTTCGCCCCGCTGCGCGTATTCAGCAAGCTCAGCGTCGTTATGGTTCGGATGCAGACTGCGGTCCACCCAGTGCAGCGAGTCGGCGCTGTTGCCAATGTACAGCTCCAACCCAAATCCGCTGCGTATCGGAATGAATTGATGGAAGGTCACGTAGTTGCGCACGAACCAAGGTGACATCACCGCTAACGCCCCGAGCGTCGCAACCGTGGCCGATAGCCGCCAACTGCACCCCCGACGAAATCGTCGCCAGCAAGTCCACAAGCTCAACAGCGGGACGACCGAAAGCACCACCGGCTCCGTCAACGCCGCCACGCCTCCGAGCGCGCCAAAGCTTAACCACTCCCACATTCCTCCGAATTCTTCCAGTCGCACCGCCCACAAAAAAAGAACCGCCAGCAGCAGCGTCACCAGACACGTCGACCAAGCCCAGTCCGCGCCGTAGTAAATCCCATACGGCGAAAGCGCCCAACCCCACCCCGTCCACTTCGCTACCCGCAAGTCAAAGCACCGGCGCGCGAGGAGAAACACGGGAATACAGGTGAGCGCAGAAAACAGACTGTTCAGCGCCAGCGCCGCCACGATCGACGCCGGCGTGTAGGTGCCCAACAGCCAAAACACTCCTGCCAATAAATACGCGTACACAGGGGGAAGCACCGCAGTCGGCCCGGTGTCTGCGAACACGTTTCCGAACCCGTGCCCCGCAACTATTGAACGCGCCACACGCCCGAATGCCCAGTGCTCCAAGACGAACGGATCCAGCCATTCGCGATAGAGAAACGGAATGACTGCCAGCCGCACCACTAGCCCAGCGACTACCATTGGCCCAAACGCGAGAACTGCGTCTTTTTCCCTTTCCAGCGTTCGGCTCATTTCTGTTCCTTAAGTGGCGCACCACCTGTTACTCCACCCGGCAAACCAGCACCTGCGGGTTCCGATACGGGCACGATAGCCCTTCCACCCCTGGCTCAGTTAGAACTACCCAGTCGACGCCGAATTCTGCTTTCAAGCGCAAGAAGTCAGGCCGTTTGAAATTGCGCCAGCCACTTTGCGCTTCGACTTCTCGCCGCCAGCGCGGGGCCAGCCTAGGAACACGCGCCGCCATTCCCGCGTCCTTCACCGCGTCGGCCAAGACGCTCCGTTCCGCCAGTGCGCGAAAGCCATGGTAGTCTTCGCCCGGCAATTCCAAATAGTGCGGATCCAGCGCGAACTGGCTATCCACCGGCGTGTTTTCACTGATCCAGCGGAATGCTTCCATCCAGGCATTACTCGATGCCGCGCCCGGCAGTTCCAAATGTGCAGTTGCGGGATACATTTGCCGTTGTGCATAAAACATCCCGCAGCTCAGCGGCACAAACAGAAGAAGCCATCGCAGCGCATGCTGCTTGAGTACGTACCGCCCCAGCAATCCTCCCGCGAGCAACACAAACAACAGATACACAAGATGCAGAAAGCGCACGGGCTCAAGCGGCCGAAAACGCTCCAGTTGCGGAAACAACGAAATAATCAGCGCTAGCGCTAATTGGAACACGCCAAAGTACACTAGTCGTTCCGCAACTTGCTCCAGGACGACCGAGCGCTGAGTTCGTGCTAGCGCTCGGAACCACCACAGCAGTACAAGCGGCGCTACCATCCCCAGCAACTCGTACCAATGCCATCGCAACACGAAATAGAACTGGCGCGTTGCCGCCGCCTGCCGCCACGCATCTGAGGATGGGTCGAAAATCCATCCCATGGGCAACAGCGATGCTGCCAGCACTTCAGCGCGCTGCTGCCTTGTGGTGTGCTGGAGCCCAGTCCGTTCCGCTGGCCTCCACATCAGAACCAAGCAGTACGACGCACCGAACATCGCCATGATCGCGTGCACGGAAAATGCTGCCACGAGTAGCGCAATCGCCAAAATGCGGCGCTGGTCGATCGCAGCCACGATCGCAGCCAAAATCCCTGCTGTGGCCAACGCGCGCGCGTGCAGATGCTGGTCGGTCAAACTTAGCGCTGTGCCCGAGACCGGGAGCGTGAGAAGAACCGCGACGAGTGCCACTGCTGCCCACTGCGCGTGAGTCTCCACGAAACACCGTCGGCTGATCCGCCAGCACCCCCAGAGAATCAGAAACGTCACGGCCCACTGCCAAAACAAAATGCCCCATTCCAGGGGCACGTGGGTCCATCGCAGAGGAAACGCGATCAGTTTATCGAATACTGTTGCCTGAAACTGCAAGCGGAAAAAGTCTGCGTCGTGCGGAAACAGGGCCGGCGTCAGGTTATGCTTGATCGCCGCCAAGTAGAAGGCATCATCCTCCAAGCCCGGATGGTATCCCTGCACCAGCATGGCAAACGCTGCCAGGAGCAGCAGAAAGGCCAACCTGCCCAAACCCTGCAACGAAGTCCCAATGTGCGATCCGAGTTTGTTCGGCAAAGTTGGCCGCGGGACCGAGCCGTCGGTAGTGTTCGGACCGTAATGCCGACCGTCGAGACCCGGCTCCAGGCAACGGCCTTTACAGTTGGAAATCCAGAATTGTCCCCACCAAATTTTCTGCAAACGCAACCGCACCGAAGTCAACATAAGTCCCAGCCCGTACTTCACGCTACGCTGGAGATTAGTCAAAGCATTTCGTCGTGGAAATGATTGTCGCAAACACGTAGACACCGATCCCGCGATCTCTGTTCCGGGATTTCATACGACCCATATCTTACCGGTGAGGGAGTCAGATAGCTAATCCATCCAACGTCTGTGACCAGCGGGCGAGAGCACGCTGAAGCTATCCGCGACTGGCATTACTGGGTCGCGCAAGCTACCGTTTCTGAATCCGCCCGGCGCGTGAACGCGTACGCAGGCTTGCCGAGAAGTCGCGAAATTTCGACAACTGCGGATGATACTATAACTCTTCGCTCGATCATGCATTCTTACAGTGTCGCAGCTGCTGTCGTGCTTTTCTTGCCCACGGCCTGCTTTAGTCAGCTGCCATCATTTCGCTGTGATTCCAGCAAGAGCGCGCTTGAGGACTGTACTTTCCTAACCCAGTTCGAGACTGTTCGGGACCAAATCTTCACGTCTCAGAGGAGTTCTTTCGATCGCAGTTTGCTCCTAGCGGAGAGTTCCGAATCGACGACAGATACGTATAATGATCCGGCTTCCGGGCGGACCCCGGCCGCTTCTGTGTCTCCGCAGGAGGAGGGCTTTCATTGGCGCCGAGCTTTAACGGAATCGTTTACATTCCTCGTGATCGAGCAAGTGTATGTTGTGCGTACCGACTTCACCTGGGTGGTGTCTGAGAACGGAATACCGTTTAATCATTATTGGCGGGACTACAAACAGTCGCTTTCGTCGTGGAACAATGCCGGCTGGGGGGCTGGCGAAGACCCTCTCTACAACTACGTTGGCCATCCGATCCAGGGAGCGCTGACCAGCTTCATTGAGATCCAGAATGATCCGAAGAGCGAGAACCTGGAATACTCCAATACCAAAGCCTACTGGCGAAGCCGCCTCAAAGCCACAATCTGGAATACAGTTTACAGCACACAATGGAGTATGGGACCGCTCAGCGAAATGACGGTCGAGAAATACGGCACGAAGGACCGGGCGCCAACTAACGCGAACGGGTCATACCCCTGCAACACGAATACGTGTTATTCCGGCGTGGGAAAAGTCAATATCGTCATGACGCCCGTTGGCGGATTTGGCTGGATGCTGGCAGAGGATGTTCTGGACAAGGAAATTGCTGAACGCGTAGAAGATCACACCCAGAACCGGCTGCTGATTGATACGGTCCGTACCGCCTTGAATCCGATTCGCGGAGGAGCCAATATTCTTCACGGAAAGCGCGTTTGGTATCGCGCGCGCGATGATCACGAAATGAGGCTTTTGAGTCAGCAAGAAACCGCCGTCTCCACGAGTGAGATCCCAAAACCAGTTCCCAACCATGGCGATGTATTTTTCGGATACTCTCACCTGGGTGCGTCTAATTGCGAAGAACCATATGCAGTACCATACACCGTAGCTCCGGGCGCCGCGATTGTCTGCGATCCGCTTTCAGCCAAGGCGTCGAATCTCGGGGGCTGGAACGTGGCTGTAGAGAAAAAGTACCTTCGCTATTTTGGAACGGTTGCTGATTTCAGCAGACAGTGCGGTGGCGCGAAGCAGAGTAATTTTTTGTTCGGTGTGCGAGGGGGAGCGTCGATTGGAAGGTTCCGGCCGTTTGCGCAGGGCCTGTTCGGAGCCGTACACGGACGGGAATTCGGCTCTGCAGCGTCAGGGTCAGTTACGTCTTTTGCTGAAGATCTGGGCGTGGGAGTCGATTCCCGACTGATGCGGCTACTGAGTTGGCGCGTTCAGGTTGATGAACTCAAGACGGGATTGTCTGACTTTCAGAGATATAACGTCCGCGTGTCCTCCGGACTCGCTATTCGATTTTAGCTATCCACTCAATCACCAGCTCAGAAACGTCTCCCTTCGCTCGCAAAAAAGTATACGGAGAATCGCGAATGCAATTACTGACGGTCCGTGAGATGCTGGGCTTGCTTCTTCTGCTCGTCTCCTCTCGCGCCTTTGCCCAAAATCTGCCGCCGGTCGAACGAAAGGGAACTTGGGACTTCAGTGTTTGGGCCGAGGGAGAAACCGGCGAAGAAAATACGAACTCATTTGCGGAAGCCCAAATCTGGTCCGCAGGTGCCTTCGCCGGCACGGTCATCACTGGCGTACGCGGAAACGGTTGGCGGCGCGGCAATCTGGAGTATGGATTCGCTTTTATTCCGGCTTTTGAGACCTACGGGAATCAACGCACCCACGGCTGCGGCTTCGAACCAATGATACTGCGGTGGAACTCCGCCCTCCACACGCCTCGTATTTCGCCCTACATCGAACTGGCGGGAGGGGCTATGGATACCAAGGTGAACCTGCCCCCGGGAAATACTTCTAGTTTCAACTTCACAGCGAGGGGCGGCGGCGGACTTTATCTGTGGACGCAAGAACGGCAATCTTTCGACATTGGCTTCCATTGGTCGCACATCTCAAACGCAAACCTTGGCGGGCGCAATCCGGAATTTAACGGACTGCAACTCAGCCTCGCCTATCATTGGTTCAAATAGGCAATTCGAGTGCTTGCTATTTCTCTTTCCTCAGCCCCAGATGAGGTTCAAGTACTCAAAGGAATGATCGGAATGCGGTCTTCATGTTCTCGCGCCTCGCGCTTTTCCCAAACCCTGCTGTGTATACGTAGACTGAAAACAAATGACTTATTGGGTTCGTTTCGTAATCGGCCCTTATTTCTCCTCGCGAGCAGGGCTTTCAGCTGCCCCGACGGTCCGGGCATTGATTCATATTCCACCGAGAGTCCCGCTCACAATCTGATCTGAACGGCTCATCGAGGAACTCGTTCGCTCAAGTTAACAGAGGCCGGAGCGACCGCATTCAATCCGCGGACCTGCTTCTTTTGGATCGTGGCTGGTACGTTACACACGCGGGTCTGCTTCGGCTCGCCCGACGTAAGCATTGCACTGGTATTAGGGTCTCTCCTGTAGACAAGTTTTGCGATCCGAGTTCACACCGCTGGGCATTCAAGGGGACGGTTTATAGATCAAAACAGTGCATGGGCTTTGTCGGCTATGGCGACGCCGATCCCTCCAATGTTTCTTCGCTCGTCCGCGGCGCGGAGATGCGCGTAGCCGAGACGCGCGCTGTTAACCGTGCTCTGCGCAAGGCCTACGGCATCGGCATCTGCTCGGTTGAGGAGATTGGGACAATTCCGAATCAGATTGAGAAGCTTCCTCCACAAAAGGCGAATGGAAACGGGAACGATGCCGGTCCCAAGGTCCGCGACCGCCTCTGCCAGATCATCCGCCAGCACAAGCTCGATCCCGAACTCGTGAAGGCTTACGCCGTCGACTTCTGCGGCACGAAGACTCTCCGAGAGGCTACTCGGGATCAGGTTGAGAACTTCGTCCAGCAACTCGCCGACTGGGCCGAGAAAGACCGAAATGCTCTCCTCTGCCAGCTCAACAGCTACTCCCATCCGAAACAGGAGGTGGTCGCATGAAACGCCAAGTCCCAGGTCTAGCCGAAACCGCCCGCGATTCTCGTCCGGAAATTCCCGACGGCATCTTCCTCGTTCGGGTCGATGGCGCCCAGTTCCGCTGGCACGCCCACAAACCGTTCTACGTCCTCCGACTTTCCGTTATCGAGCCTTGCACATTAACCGGTCAGCTCATCGTCGGCCGTCTTTACTGCACCCAGAAGGCGATGTGGAAACTCGGCTGGTTCCTGCGGGATTTCCTCTATGACCCGGAGTTGCTGGCCCACGAGCAGGTCGATGAGAAGGCTTTGCCCGGACTCCGCGGTGTCGTCAAGATCAGCCACACGGTGATCAATGGCATTTCGCTCATCAACCTCGACGGCTTTGCCCCAGCCAGCCAGTGGGAAGAACTCTCGATATCAAGTGCTTCTCGCTCCAACCCCGCGGAGGCGTCCCGATGACCTATTCCTACACCCAGATCAGCCAATACCTTTCTTGCCCGCGCCGCTACCGGCACCGCTACCTCGATGGTTGGCAGGAGAAAGACACTCGTGCCGCCATGCTCTTTGGCCGAGCTTTCGAACAGGCCGTCGCTGCCCTTTTTCGCTGTGAAGACCCGGCGGCTGTGTTGTTCGAGCAGTGGGGTATGTGCAAGGACATGGGCCTCACCTACTCGGGCAACGACACTTGGGATCGCATGCTGCAACAAGGCATCCAGCTGCTCGAGCGCTTCGCCCAGGACGGTCGCGTTCGCATTCGCCGCCCTCGTTCCACCCAGCAGATTCAGTTCAATCGGACACTCAGCCCTGGCAACAATTTCGTAGCCTACGTCGACGCCATTGGTGAACTCGACGGCGCACCCTGTCTGCTGGAGTGGAAGACTGCCTCCGCACGATATCCGGAAGAGCCAGCTGGTATTTCTGCCCTCGATCCGCAACTCGTCTGCTATTCGTGGATGACGGGCATCAACGAAGTCGCCCAAGTTGTTTTCGTGCGCAAGCGTCTGGTCGAAGTTCAGTACCTCCGGGCCACCATCTCTGATGAGCAGCGGCAGGAGTTCGCAACTCTGGTGGAGGACACAGTCCGACGGATCGAATCTGGGCTCTTTCTCCCGCATAGCGGCATCCGCTTTCCACAGAATCCCTGCACCACCTGCCCCTTCATCGGGCTCTGCCTCGATAAGCGCGACTTGGTCGAGGCTGCCCTTGTGCGCAAACCAGGAGTTGATCTTGGTCTGTTTGACGAACTTGTTTACTAGGTATCCGCCGATGCCGCCGAGGCTCAACCGCAAACGAGCACTGTTTGTCCTCACCAAGATCGACGAGATCCTGGCTTGGGAAAAGCAGAAGGAGGCAGAGCGGGACACTCGTTTCGTCGATCTGGGCAGATATCTGTGCGAGGTGCGGGCGGGACAGTACTGGAGGCTGGAGAATCTGAAGTCGTTCGACGAGTTCTTGGCGACGCGGTTCCCCGAATCGAGAAGGAAGGCGTACTACCTGATGTCCATCCACGAGCACCTGCCGCCGCAGGCACGGAAGGATCTGAAAGAAGTGGGATGGACGAAGGGGCTGGAGTTGGCCAAGATCGCTCGTCGAGACGGTCAGCACTTCGATTGTGCAACCTGGTTGCACAAAGCTCGCGAACTGCCGAAGGAGGACTTCCGGCGGGAGGTGGAAAAGGAACTGACGGGAAAGGAAACGGAACCGTCTGAGCTGATCTACTTCAAGGTCTACAAAAGCCAGATTCCGGTGATCGAGCAGGCGATCGAGACAGCGGCTCTGATGTTGGGTACGGACAAGTCGCGGGGCTACTGTCTGGAGATGATCTGTGCCGACTTCTTGGCTGGCGCGCACCTGGACCATGGCAACCCGGAGATCCTGCTCAACTCGATTTCCCGCTACTACAAGTTCTTGCCCGGCGAACAGCAGCAGGCTTTCCTCGAAAACCTGCGCGAGGAGGCTTCCTGAGAATGATTCGCCCCAAAACTGCAGCCTTGCGACTGGACCCTTTGTCGTACGAAAGACTGCGCCAGCAGGTTCTGCGTCGCGACAACTGGAGGTGTCAATCCTGTGGCGCGAGGACGAATCTTGAAGTGCACCACACAGAGTTTCGCAGCCATTCGGGAGAAGACTCCGATGAGAACCTGGTCACGTTATGTGCCAAGTGCCACCGGTTGCTTCATTGAAGTTAGTCGCGCTACTCCTTATTAGGTCCGGTTCGGTATGACGGCCGCACCCGTGCGATAGGACAACAGGGACAACAATGACACTACCCGTACTTAAGCAAATGAATCGCTCTCGCCGGCCTTAAGGCTTCCCACTGCGGCGCTTTCCAGACGTTGATGAAGCTGCCCACAATGAGTTCCTTTTGCAAGAGTGCGGGTCGCCGATTGACGCGAGCACGGGTTGAGAGGACAATGCCATCTGTTCTTGGGTCAAAGGAAATTCCGGTTTATTGTCACGGATTGTTAATTTAGAAACTCTCCCTCCGAAGAAAGGGATTTTCATGCGTCGTAAACTTCCTCTCGCGTACACCCTGCTGGCTGTTCTGGCATCTCTCTGCATGCTCTCCGGTCCCACTGCGCAAGCGCAAAGCGACCAGCATGTTTTGATCACGCAGAATGTTGATGAAAGCAAACTGGTCACACTCTCAGGCAACACGCGGCCGGAGGCGAATGCGAAATACGATCGCGGCTTGGTGCCTGACACCCTGGCGATGGACCACATGCTGCTGCAGTTAAAGCGGTCTGTGGAACAGGAGCGGGAGCTGCAACAATTCATCGAAGAGCTTACGGATAGGTCCTCGCCAAATTTTCATCACTGGCTCACCGCCAAGGAATTCGGAGAACGATTCGGGGTCGCGAAACAAGACCGCGACACTATTAAGCGTTGGTTAGCGTCGTATGGTTTCAAGGTCAATGTGGATTACACGAACGGCGTGCTGCTCGACTTCTCTGGGACCGCGGGTCAGGTGAGGGAAGCTTTCCACACAGAGATTCACCAATTGAACGTGAAGAGTGTAAAGCATTTCGCCAACATGAGCGATCCGCGGATTCCGGCTGCTCTGGCGCCGGCCGTGGTGGGGGTAGTGTCATTGCACAACTTCAAGCCTCACACCAATTACAAGCCGCGGCCAGATTACACCGTTGCTGGCGGCTATTACCTGGTTGCTCCCGGCGATCTGGCGACGATCTACAACCTGAATCCACTCTTCAGCGCCGGCATCTCAGGGCAGGGACAAACGGTGGTGGTGGTCGAAGACACGGACGTCTACACTACTGCGGATTGGACCCAGTTCCGTTCCGTATTTGGACTTTCGTCATACACCGACGGCTCGTTCACGCAAGTCCATCCAGCTCCGCCGACTGGCACAAATAACTGCACAGACCCTGGAGTCAATGGCGACGACGGGGAAGCGATTCTGGACGCCGAGTATGCCAGTGCTGCCGCACCCAGCGCGGCCATCGAACTGGCGTCGTGCAATAACACGGCAACTTTTGGTGGCCTGATTGCCCTGCAAAACCTGTTGAACGAAAGCAGCACGCCGCCAGCTCTGGTCAGCATGAGCTATGGCGAGTGCGAGACTTTTAACGGCGCGACCTCCAATGCGGCGTTCAACTCAACTTATCAGCAGGGAGTCACCGAAGGTGTCTCGGTGTTCGTTTCCTCTGGCGATGAGGGCGCGGCGAGCTGCAATGCAGATGAGAGTATTGCTACGTATGGTATCGGAATCAGTGGTTTCACATCAACCCCTTATAACGTATCCGTCGGCGGTACCGACTATGGCGATACTTTCGCCGGGACCAATAGCAGCTACTGGAATGCGAGCAACTCATCCACGTATGAATCGGCCAAGTCCTATATCAACGAGATACCGTGGAACGATTCCTGCGCCAGCGCCCTGCTCACGGGCTCCTTCGGCTATAGCGAACCTTACGGGACGAGTGGCTTTTGCAACAGCTCCACGGCGTCGGCCGACGGCCTCTTGACTACAGCGTCCGGCAGCGGCGGCCCGAGCGGTTGCGCGACGGGATCGCCATCCATATCTGGAGTGGTGAGCGGAACGTGCGCCGGTTGGGCAAAGCCGTCGTGGCAAACGCTGGTCGGAAATCCCAGCGACGGTGTGCGCGATATCCCCGATGTCTCGCTGTTCGCCGCCAACGGAATTTGGGGGCACTATTATCCATACTGCTGGAGCGACGCTGCAAACGGAGGCACTCCCTGTACCGGGGCGCCGGTTAACTGGTCGGGAGCGGGAGGCACGTCGTTCTCCTCACCGATCATGGCCGGCATTCAGGCGCTGGTGAACCAGAAAACCGGCGAGCGCCAAGGCAATCCGAATCCGGCCTATTACAACCTGGCGGCGAGCGAATACGGCGCCAGCGGCGACAGTTCCTGCAATTCGACGCTCGGAAATGCCGTCGGCAGTTCGTGCATTTTCTATGACGTGACACAGGGCGACATGGATGTGAATTGCACCGGCACACACGACTGCTACCTGCCCTCGGGTACGAACGGTGTGCTCTCCACTTCCGACAGTGCCTTTAATCCGGCTTATGGCACGCAAACTGGCTGGGACTTCGCAACCGGAATCGGCACAGTGAACGCCTACAATCTGGTGAACAGTTGGCCAACCCTTACCGTTAGTTCTCGGGTCACTCTGACGCCGAAGTCTCTGTCGTTTCCCATCGTCGTCAAGGGCGCAACCAGCCCTGCAAAGAGCGTTACGCTGCACAACACTGGAACTGGGACGTTGAAAATCAGCAGCATCGCGACCAGCGGTGACTTCGCTTTGAAAACGAGCACCGACCCCTGCGGCAGCACGCTAGCTGAGGGAAACAGTTGCATAATCAGTGTTACCTTCACTCCGACGCAAGTTGGCTTGAGCACCGGGAACCTCACGATCACCGACAACGCATCGAACAGTCCACAGACGGTGCCACTGAAAGGCATCACTGCACCATGAGACCGAGGAAGTGAGGTGTCCGGACTTCGGCTCGGTGGTATCCGAATCCGAGTTGGGTGTCGGTGTGGTGGTGGGTCATGGCATATTCGCCCTTGCTCCCCTAGAGCCGCATAAACACTTTCCAGACGCTTCAACGCGGCATAGTAGACGACCACGACAGGAAAGTCCTGTGGATTAGGGGAGAGCATTGGTGAGACTGTAGCTGCGCTATTGAAGTTGGTTCCTTTATCGGGCTTTGCAATATTTTCCAGTTGACGTCGGTTCCTTTCTTGACATACTGTTGGCCTCCACCCCACATCCAATTAGGAGGATCCAATGAGTATTTCCACCCGATCTCTGCGAATCTCCGTGCCTCTAGTGGGCATGTTCTTTCTTCTTCAAACGCAAGTTTTGTCGGCGCAACAGTCCGCCGCGCCGAGGAGCACGGTCAAAACAGCGGCGGCGGCCGAGCCGCAGGCTGCGGGGCAGGTCGCCTCACCGTCTCAAGTTGTTCCTGCGCTGCCCGTCCCCCGCCTGATCAAGTTCAGCGGGGTCGCGAAAGACGCCTCGGGTCAGGCGCACAGCGGCACCGTGGGAATCACCTTCTCGATCTACGCGAACCAGGAGGGCGGCACACCGCTTTGGACGGAAACGCAAAACCTTGAATTGGACGCGCACGGCCACTACGCGGTATTGCTGGGCTCCAGTCAGAGCGCAGGCCTGCCCCTGGACCTGTTCGCCACGGGCGAGCCGCGCTGGCTGGGAGCAAAGCTGGAGTTGCCGGGCGAAGTGGAACAGGCGCGGGTGCTGCTGGTGAGCGTACCTTATGCGTTGAAGGCATCGGACGCGGACACGGTTGGCGGAATGCCGGCCTCTGCCTTCGTTCTGGCGCCGACCGGCTCCGGTTCAAATGCGGGT
>Ga0116217_10004216_pt1 | contig 12842 bp, 11 predicted proteins | sample Sb_taG_6_FD_89697 | JGI IMG/M metagenome (GOLD analysis project Ga0116217, IMG submission 89697) | Peat soil microbial communities from Weissenstadt, Germany - Sb_50d_4_PS metaG | ecosystem: Environmental > Terrestrial > Soil > Wetlands > Peat | place: Germany: Weissenstadt | collected 2010-09-21 | reverse complement strand
TGGGACTTCTCTGCCTTGGCCAGCGTCTCGAGCCACTCGGCGATCTCCTCGAAGCCCTCGTCGCGCGCCGTCTTGGCGAACCCGGGGTACATCTCGGTGTACTCGTACGTCTCGCCCTCAATGGCCGACTTGAGATTGTCCTCCGTGGCGCCCACGGGCACCCCGGTGACCGGGTCGCCGACCTCCTTGAGGTAGTCGAAGTGACCGAACGCGTGGCCCGTCTCACCCTCGGCCACCGAACGGAAGAGCGCCGCAACGTCGGGGTAGCCCTCGACATCAGCCTTCTGGGCGAAGTAGAGGTAGCGGCGGTTGGCCTGGCTCTCGCCGGCGAAAGCCTCCTTGAGGTTGGCCTCGGTCTGGGTGCCCTTCAGTGCTGGCATGGCGGTTGATTCCCTTTCTGTTGGTTGGTGCTCTTGTTCCGACTGCGTGCTGCTGTCGCCTACGGCTGCAGTCCCCTGCACTCGTCACACAGGCCGCGAAAGACCACCTCGGCGCTGTCGACGTCGAAGCCCTGGGCCGCCCGCCGGGGCACTCTGAGGCCGGGAAAGTCCGCGGCCAGGTCGCGCACCTTGCCGCAGGAGCGGCAGACCAGGTGGTGGTGGGTCCTCTCGACGTTGGGATCGAAGCGCGCCGAGCCGGTGCCCACGTCGAGGACGGAGATGGCGCCCAGATCGGCCAGGTCGTTCAGCGTCTGGTAGACGGTCTTGAGCGAGACATGGGGCATCTCGCGGCGGACCCTCTCGTGCACCCGCTCCGCCGACGGGTGGGTCACGTCACCCGCGAGGGCACGAAAGATGCACTGCCGCTGGGCGGTGATCTTGCGCCCGTTGGCCCGGAAGAGATCGGTCAGCGCGTCGGGTGACTGCATGGCCCCGCCACCATACCGGGGTGCCGACACATTTTGACAATCGTTGTCGGAATCTCCCGTTCACCTGCCATTGTGATCCCGCGGCGACCCGTGCACCCGAAGGCGTGACCAAAGTCACTGGCCAATCCGGGCGGGGGAAGGCATGGTGGTGGCGGGCGTCGGCATCCTCCGAGCTGCTCGCGCCCGGGGAGAAACGAGGAACGATGACGACCACACCGACGACATCACACGCCAAACCACCATCGGCGAAGAAGTTGGTCCACCCGACGCCGAAAGAACGGTCCCTGCTGGGCAAGGAGGCGCGGACACGGGTGCCACGGGCATCTCATGCGGCGTTCGAGCCCTCCTCGTCGCGCCCCGACCCCGTGAGCCTGTTGGAGCGGCAGGCCGTGTCTCGGGTGCCCGAGCTCGTGCCTATCCGCTACGGGCGCATGCTCGTCTCGCCGTTCACCTTCTACCGCGGCGCCGCACTGATCATGGCGTCCGACCTGGCCACGACGCCCACCTCGGGTCTCACGACCCAGATCTGCGGCGACGCCCACCTCAGCAACTTCGGACTGTTCGCGTCGCCCGAGCGATCCATCATGTTCGACGTCAACGACTTCGACGAGACACTCCCGGGGCCCTGGGAGTGGGACCTCAAGCGCCTGGCGGCCAGCGTCGTCATCGCCGGGAGAGACCAGAACTTCTCCAAGAAGGACTGCGCCATCGCCGCGAAGGAGGTCGGTGCGACGTACCGGCAGGAGATGCGTCGCCTGGCCGAGTCGCGCAACCTCGACGTGTGGTACTCGCACATCGATGTGGAGGGAGTCATCGCCGGCCTCACCGCCCAGGCCACCAAACAGGGGTCGAAGAGCGCTGCGCGTATGGCGACCAAGGCGTCCTCCATCGTCGCCAAGTCGCGCACGAAGGACTCGCTGCAGGCCCAGGACAAGCTGACCGAGGTCGTCGGGGGCCGGCGCCGGATCATCAGCGACCCCCCGCTCATCGTCCCCCTGGCGGAGCTTTCGGCGGAGCACGAGCCCGACGCGCTGCTCGAATCGCTCCATCAGCTGGTGCGCAGCTATCGCCGCACCCTGCAGACCGACCGCCGCCAGCTCGTGGAGGAATTCGAGCTCATCGACGTGGCTCGCAAGGTCGTGGGGGTCGGCAGCGTCGGGACCAGGGCCTGGATCCTTCTCTTCCAGGGTCGTGACGGCGACGATCCCCTGTTCCTCCAGGCCAAGGAGGCGGAGGCGTCGGTCCTCGAGGAGTTCGTGGGCAGGAGCAAGTACTCCAGCCACGGTGAGCGGGTCGTCGCCGGGCAGCACCTCATGCAGGCGGCCAGCGACATCTTCTTGGGCTGGCAGCGGGTGGAGGGTCTCGACGGCATCACCCGCGACTTCTACCTGCGCCAGCTCCGGGATTGGAAGGGCTCGTTCGAGATCGAGGGCGCAATCCCCAAGGGCCTCACCGCCTATGCCGGGCTCTGCGCCCAGGCGCTGGCCCGGGCCCATGCCCGCTCCGGTGACCGAATCGCCATCGCCTCGTACCTCGGCAACAGCACCACCTTCGACGACGCCCTCGCCGAGTTCGCCGAGACCTACGCCGACCAGAACGAGAAGGACTACGCCGAGCTGAAGAAGGCCGCGGCCGACGGGCGGATCAGGGCCGAGACCGGTCTATAGGGAGCAGACCAGCACCGGCCCGCGACACGATCGCTTATCGTGACCCCGGTCCTCAGGCCATCAGCACTCGACCCCCACGGAGCCCTCGCACCATGACCTCACCGAACATCCTCCTCGTCATGACCGATGAGGAGCGCTACCCGCCTCCCTACGAGACCGACGCGGTGAAGGCCTTCCGTCGCGAGCAGCTGCCGGCGCGGGAATCGATCCGCGACGGGGGACTGGAGTTCCATCGTCACTACGCGGGCTCGACGGCCTGCACCCCGAGCCGTACGACCCTGTTCACCGGCCAGTACCCCTCGCTCCACGGGGTGTCTTCCACCGACGGCGCAGCCAAGCAGAACACCGACCCGGACATGAGCTGGCTTGATCCAAATTCGGTACCCACGCTCGGCGACTGGTTCCGGGCCGGGGGGTACGAGACCCACTACCGAGGTAAGTGGCACGTTTCGCACGCCGACCTGGTCATCCCCGGGACGCACGAAGGGTTGATGGCTTCCGACGACGCCGGTAACCCGATTCCCGAGGCGATCGAGGCCTACAAGAAGGCCGACCGGCTCGACCCGTTCGGATTCTCCGGGTGGATCGGCCGGGAGCCCCACGGTGCGGCCAAGTCCGATTGCGGCATGGTCAGAGACGGCGTCTTCGCCGAGCAGGTGGTGGAGCTCTTCGACGAGCTTGCCCGGGCGCGCCGCGATGGCCCGTGGCTTGCCGTCGCATCGTTCGTCAACCCCCACGACATCGCCTTCAACGGCTTCGGGTGGGACCAGCTGCTCGGATTCGGCCCTCCGGACGACACCGTGCCGGAGATCCCCGAGGCGCCGTCCCAGGGCGACAGCTTCGCCGGACGCCCGCCCTGCCAGGAGGCGTTCAAGGCCCTCTGGCCGAAGATGATCTTCGAATCGGAGACCGACCTCGCCTACCGGCGCCTCTACTACTACCTCCAAAAAGTCGTCGACCAGTCCATAGGGCGGATCCTCGATGCCCTCCGGGCTTCCGGTATGTTCGACGACACGATCGTCGTGTTCACGTCGGACCACGGGGACCTGATCGGCGCGCACGGTGGTCTCGTCCAGAAGTGGTTCAACGTCTTCGACGAGGCGACGCGCGTCCCGCTGCTGGTATCGGGTCCCGGCGTGGGCCGGGTCGACGGCGGGATCTCGGTGCCGACGAGCCACGTCGACCTCATCCCGACGCTCCTCGGTTTGGCCGGCATCGACCTTGAGCGCGCGGTCGCCGGCGTCTCAGCCCACCACGAGGAGGTGCAGCCCCTGCCGGGTCGGGACCTGAGCGACGTGGTGACCGGGAAGTCCAACGCCTCATCCGTTGCCGCTCCGGTGTACTTCATGACAGAGGACAACCCCTCCATGGGCTTGACCAAGGTCAACATCCTGAGTGGCGCTCCGTTCGAGCCGGTCGGCGGGCCGTCGAACATCGAGTCGGTCATCGCGACCCTTCCGACCGGCGCGGACGGCGCCGAAGAGCTGTGGAAGCTGAACCACTACTACGAGCGCCTCGACGACTGGAATGCCGACCATGGCATCGCCAAGAACCCCTTCGCGGCCCCCGCCGCAGAGCCACTGTTCGAATTGCACAACTTGAGCACCGACCCCGAGGAGCGCCACAACCGGGCCGGCGACGAGACGGAGAGCCTCAGCCGGCTGAAGTCGCTCCTCGAACGCCAGCGCGACGAGAAGCGGCGGCTGCCCGCCCACCGCAATCCCCCCGCCTGAGTCTCGAGCCCGGGCAGCCTCAGACGGCTGCTTCGAGCTCGGACATGGTGAAGAGGGCGCGGAGCGTCATGCCTTCCGCCCCGACGACGTCAGCCCCACCGCCCTCTCGGTCGATGACGCAGACGGCGTGCTCGACCACGGCGCCCTCGGAGCGAAGGTCCTGTGCCGACAGGACGACCTGTCCGCCTGTGGTGACCACGTCCTCGACGATCAGCAGGTTGCGCCGGGCGATGTCACCGCCCTCGCACACCCGCTCGGTGCCGTACTTCTTCGGCTCCTTGCGGACGAAGAACGCCGGAAGCCCGGTGGCCGAGGAGAGCATGGTGGCGAGCGGCACCCCGCCGAGCTCCAACCCGGCGAGGCCCTCGATGCCCGGGGGCACGAGGGGGACGAGTGCCTCGATGATCTCGGCCAACAGGTCCGGATCGGACTCGAACCGGTACTTGTCGAAGTAGCGGTCCGCCCTACGCCCTGATCGCAGGACGAAGGTGCCCGTCAAGTGGGATGCGGCATAGACGCGCGCAGCCAGCGTCACCCCACCATTGTGCACGGTGCGCCCGGGCCCGTCGGGGACGCCGGTCGACCGGCTACGAAGGCTGGTGCGTGCCGCCGCCGTCGATCTGGGCATGGCCCAGACGGAAGCGCAGGTGCCCCCGGCACAGGGCGGTGATGGCGAGCGCCCAGTTCGCACTGACGTTGGGGCGGCCCAACATCGCGCAGTCCGCGCACAGCGAGCCCCGTAGGCCTTCCACCTCGGAGATCAGCACCGACAGCTCGAGGAACTCGTCCATCGTGAAGGGCCGGTCCTGGCAACTTGCCCAGAGCTCGGAGAGTCGGATCTCCCGGGAGAGCTCGACCTCGGCGCCACGGTGCGCGAAGAGCAGGGAGTCGAGCTGGAACTCGTCGTCAATGGGATCGGACCACACGGACTCGGACCAGAAGCGCTGCCGCTCCTCGTCCGGGATGAGGCTGAGATAGCGCTCTTCCGCGTCGTAGTCGCCGTCGAACTCCGAGTCGAACTCGGCTCCGTACTCTGCGTCGTACTCCCAGCCCTCGTCGAAGCCCATCGCCTTCTCCTCGAAGCCCCACGCGCCGGTGCTTCCCCATCCGCGGGGCCTGTCACCGGCACACCGTGGTGCCTGCGCAATCGAATCGGCGCTTTGTCCGCCTGCCTGAAGAGGACTGAAGAGGAATTGACCGTCCCGAGATTCCCCGTCCGAGTGCCCAGGCTCATCAGGTGGTTGCGTGGCCGGGACCGATGGCTCGGGCGATCCGCACGGAGCCCCCCAGGGCCAGCACCAGGCCGCCAAACATCAAGAGCCCGGCTGCGAGCAGCATCGGCGGCAGCGTGATCGAGGTGAATGGGATTCCGTTGCCGATCCCGCTCGAGAGGACCCCCGGTGCATGGACGGATTCGCTGGCCCACCAGGTGACGAATCCGACGAAGATGAGCGCCATCAGACCCGAGAGTCCGAGCGCCATCAACCCGAGTGCGCGGAGTGTGAGGGCAGGCAGGTCAATGCGCCGCGCCACGGAGACGGCCGCGGCTGTGGCGAACATGAGCGCGACCACAGCCGCAAGGGCCACGACCACGAAGAGCGCGCTGTACACGGGTAGGCCCCCGTTGCGGTCGTGGCGGTTGAGGTGGTGTGCCCACGCCAGCGCTCCAGCCAGCAGGACCGCCGCGATCGCGGCAGACGTGACCGCGCGGAGGACGGGCCGGCGCAGTACCTTCCAGTCACCGCTGCGGACGAGGCTTCCGAACGTCGGCAGTGCGCACAGCGTGGCCAAGAGGACGATCGCGCACCCGACGGCGGCCCCCACGGTGACTGCGTCGAAGCTCGAGCTCGCCACCCAGCGACCGGATCTCGGTGTCCCCGCGAACCAGTTGTCCGTGAACTTGCCGAAGATGGCCAACGCGACGAGGAACAGTGCCCATCCGCACAAGACGAGCACCGACCCGGCTCGGACACGCTCTTCGGGGCCCTGGGCAGAACCGATCAGGCCAGCCGCCCGGGCCTGCTCCGCCAGGCCGGCGCGGGCCAGCCCCAGCCGATGACGGATGGGCACGTCGCTGGCCGTCGCGTACGTGTCCTCCAGCAACGCTGCCATCTCGTCGCCGTAGCGGGACCGCCACTGCGCCGGGTACCAGCGGACCATCCGTTCGAAAGCGCCTTCGCTCATGGGAGCACGCCGATCACCGGCAGGCTGACACCGATCCCGAGCCGCAGCGCACCCTCGTCCGCCAGCGTCCGCATCTCGCGCACCGCAGCCTCCAGCGCCACCCGGCCGGCACCGGTGATGCGGTAGGGACGGCGTCTCTGGTCCCTGCCGCCAGGCTCGGGCTCAATGAGCCCTCGCTCCTCGAGCCGGGCAATCGCCCCGTACAAGGACCCGGGACCGAGGGTGGTTCCGGCGAATTTCTCGATGTCCTTGGTCAGCGCGTAGCCGTGCTTCGGGCTGCCGGCCAGGCTGGTGAGAATCAGGACCGGGGGCTCGTTGCTCCGCCCGAGGCTCCCTTTCGACGATGCGGAATGCCGTGCCATGTCGGCCAGAGTACTACGTCAGACGTAGTACTCGCCGGCGGCCGCTCATCCCGCGGTCTCGGGCGCCCCGAGAGACCATCCCGATGCCACACGCCGCCCCCCGGCGCACGCCAGGATCGTCCACGCGGTGGGCGTCCACACGAAGACGGCGTCCTGTCGGTAGCGCCCGCCGAGTGCCACCACATCTGCTTCCGAGACGCCGCAGACGGCGACCCCCTCCTCCCGGTGCCCGGTGACCGGATCCACGCCCAGCGCCGGCCACTGCACATCTGCCACGGACCGCAGATCGGCCTCCAGTGCCGCCTGCCGCCGCCGGTTCTCCGCCTCACCGGGTCGCTCGTCGCCCGGGTCCCACGCGGTCAGGACGTGCACCGGCTCGTCAGATGCCCAGGGCCATTCGCCCACCTGACCAGGTGGGGCGGAGCGGACCACGACGTTTTGCCCACCCGCCCGCGCGATCTCGACGACCGTCCGGGCATAGCTCTCCCAGGGGTCGCCGGGCGCCAGGGGCATGGCCGGCACCCTACGCTCGACGCGAACATGGAGCCGGTGGTGACGCTGCTCCCTCTCCCGACCCTCCTGTCACAGGCGCTCGTGGCCCACACGATCGAGCTGGACAACGAAGCGGAGCACCTGCTCGCCCACCGGACGAGCCGTGGGGACGACCCCGAGGCGCGACACGACGCTCCCTGGCTCGTGTCGTCCGTCCTGTGGTCAAACGTGTTGCAATTCGTGGATGGCGCTGGTGTCACCGTGGCCGAGCTGCGCGAGAGGGCACGCACGAACAGGCTCCTCCTCGGAGGCCTCCGGCGCTGGGGATACGTCACGCTGACGCCCCCGACAGGGGCGACATTGAAGAACCCGCCACAGGACGGAGTCGTCGTCCGGACCACCAAAGCCGGCCGGCAGGCCAGGGACGTCTGGCGCGCCCTCCCCGCCGCCATGGAGGAACGCTGGCGCTCCCGCTTCGGCGATGGGGCCGTCGACCACCTGGAGCGGTCGCTCAGGGCGGTCTTCGAGAACCTGCCCATCGATCCCCCGGCCCACCTCCCTGTGGTGCTCCCGACGCAGAACGGCAAGTCGGAGCCAGCACTCCCGAGGACGGCGACCACCGGCGCGGCCACTGCTCGCACGTCCGCCCCGGACATGTCGCCGCTCCTCTCCGGGGTCCTGGTCGCGTTCACCGTCGACTTCGAGCGGGAGTCGCGGATCTCCCTCCCCATCAGCGCCAACACGCTGCGCGTCCTCCACCTTTCGGGCGTGCGCATGCGCGATCTGCCCCGGTTGACGGGGGTCTCGAGGGAGGCCAACGCGATGTGCGCGGGCTGGCTGGAGCGCCACGGCTGCGCGGTGGCGGAGCCGGACCCGGCAACCACCCGCGGCAAGGTGCTCCGCCTCACCGACAAGGGGCAGCGGGCGCAGCAGAAGTACCGGCGCCTTCTCGACACCACAGAGGTGTCGTGGCGGGCGACGTACGGCGCGGATGCCGTCGGCGACCTCCGGGCGGCGCTCCAGCGCGTCGTCGGAGACGGGACGCTCGCGTCGTCGCCGCTGGCCCAGGGACTCGAGCCCCACCCCGACAATTGGCGCGCCGGCATCCGGCAACGCCCTGACACGTTGCCGCACCACCCGATGGTCCTGCACCGCGGGGGCTACCCCGACGGCAGCTGAGAACCCCCGGATTGACGGCGCGGCGGATGTGGCAGGCTTGACCGGTGCACCCCTTTCGCCGCGACGACGCGTTGCGCCGCCTCGCCGACGAGGACTTCGACGTGCTGGTCATCGGAGGCGGGATCACCGGGGCCGGGGTCGCTCTCGATGCCGCCAGCCGCGGCCTCAGGACCGCCCTGGTCGAGAAGGGTGACTTTGCCTCGGGCACGTCGTCGAAGTCGTCGAAGATGGTCCACGGTGGCATCCGCTATCTCCAGCAGCGCGAGTTCCGGCTGGTCTACGAGAACCTCACCGAGCGGCAGCGCCTGCTCAACAACGCGCCGCACCTGGTCGCACCGCTGCCGTTTCTCATCCCGCTCTTCGGGCGTGACGGTGTCGTCTCCAAGACGGTCGCCCGCTCGTATTCGTCCGCGCTCTGGATGTACGACCTCACCGGCGGCCTGCGCATCGGGGAGCGCCACAGGGAAGTCGACAAGCACGAGGCCCTCGCACACCTTCCGACGCTGAACACCGACCACCTGGTGGCGGGATTCCTCTACTTCGATGCACGGGCCGACGACGCGCGACTGACCCTGGCCCTGCTGCGGACGGCGGCGTTCGAGTTTGGGGCGGCTGTCGTCAATTACGCCCCGGTCACCCGGCTCACGACGGACGGCGATGGGGCCACCGACGGCGCGATCGTGCGTCCGTCCGGCGGTGAGACGGAAGAGTTCCAGATCCGGGCCCGCGTGGTGGTGAACGCGACGGGCGTGTGGGCCGACGCGATACGCGCACTTGACGAGGGTGCGGACCCCCACGCCATCCGCCCCGCCAAGGGTGTCCACATCACCGTGCCCGCCGACCGACTGCCCTGCGACATCGCAGCGGTCATCCCGGTGCCGAAGGACAAGCGCTCCATCTTCGTCGTGTCCTGGCCTGGGACCGATCTCGTCTACCTCGGCACGACCGACACCGACTACACGGGTCCCCTCGACGACCCTGCATGCACGCCCGAGGACGTGGACTACCTGCTCGAGGCCGCCAACAACTTCACGACCTCGCATCTCACGAGAGCCGACGTCACCGGTGTCTGGGCCGGCCTTCGCCCCCTCCTGGCACGACCGACCAAAGGCCGGCACGTCTCGGAGCGGACGTCCGACCTGTCCCGCCGCCACACCGTTCGCGTGTCGGCACACGGCGTGGTCACCGTCACCGGCGGCAAGCTGACCACGTACCGCAAGATGGCACAGGACACCGTCGACGCTGTGGTCAATCATCTGGGCGAGTCCCCCCGGCGGCGGCGCTGCATCACGAAGTCCCTTCCGCTCATAGGCGCGACGACCAAGGCCCGGGACCCCGTGGCGCTGGCCCAACCCCAGGCACGACTGCTGAGTCGCTACGGCACCGAGTACGCCGCTGTGCTCGCCGCGGCGGATGGCCGTCCCGAGCTGCTCGAACCGGCGGTGGCGGGGCTGCCCTACACCGGCGCTGAGCTCGTGTACGCCGCCCGCGAGGAGATGGCGCGGACGCTTGACGACGTCTTGTCGCGCCGGACGCGCGCCACCATCCAGCGTGCGCAGGCCAGCATGGACGCCGCGGCAGCGGTCGCCGCGTTGATCGCTCCCGACATGGGCTGGGACGAGCAGGAGGCGGCCGACCAGGCTGCCCGGTTCATCGAGTCGTGCCAGAAGGAGCTCCTGACCGCCGGGCTCGACTTGCCGTGACGACACCGACCTCCGCCACTCCCATCGATGCGAGGGCCGCTGACGTCACGGATCGTCTGGGCGCGGCGACGGTCGAGGTGCCCACCGCCGTCCTCGACCGCATCGCAGCGAGCGGCGCCACGGTGGTGACCGACGACGACGCTCGGGCCGAGGCCGGACGTGACTGGTGGCCGCTGGCCATCGGCTGGGCGGCCGAGGGAGCCGTCCCGCAACGGCCGGCGGTCGTGGTCCGGCCCGCCTCGGTCGCACAGGTGGCCGAGGTGCTCGCGGCATGCAACGAGGCCGTGGTCCCCGTGACCGCGGCGGCGGGACGCAGCGGGGTGTGCGGCGGGTCGATCCCCGTGCACGGGGGCGTCGCCATGGACATGACGGGCCTCGACGGGGTCGTACGCGTCGACGAGACATCCCTCACGGCGGACGTCCGGGCGGGCACCTTCGGCCCGGACCTCGAGGCAGCGCTCGGAGAGGTCGGCGGCGGCTACACCGTCGGCCACTGGCCCCAGTCGATGGACCTCTCGACCGTGGGTGGGTGGTTGGCCTGCCGGGGGGCTGGGCAGTACTCGACCCGGTACGGGAAGATCGAGGACATGGTCATCGGCCTCGAGGTCGTGCTGGCCGACGGCCGCGTCCTGCGCACGGAGGGCCACGGCCCCCGTGCCGCCACGGGGCCGAACCTGACCCAGCTCTTCGTGGGCAGCGAGGGCACACTTGGCGTCATCACCGAGGCCCGGCTCCGCCTCCACCCCCTGCCGACCGCCCAGGAGCGTCGCGCCTTCGGCTTCACCACGTTCGCCGGCGGCCTCGAGGCGTGCCGCAAGATCCTCCGCCGAGGGGCGACGCCAGCGGTGCTGCGCCTCTACGACCAGACGGAGTCGGCCCGCAATTTCGATCAGCCCGACACCAACGTTCTCATCGTCCTCGATGAGGCCGACCCCGACATCCTCTCGGCCACGCTCACGATCGTCGACGCCGAGTGCGACGACGCGGCGGATGCGCACACGCTCGACCGCGAGCTGGTGGAGCGTTGGCTCGGCCACCGCAACGACGTCTCCGCACTGGCGCCCCTGTGGCGCGGTGGCATCGTCGTGGACACCGCCGAGGTGTCCGGGCCGTGGGCTGCACTGCCCGGTCTCTTCGACGAGGTCATCGCCGCGCTGACGTCCATCGAGGGCACCCTCGCCGCATCGGCGCACCAGTCCCACGCCTACACCGATGGCGCGTGCCTCTACTTCACATTTGGTGGGCGCGGTCCCGAGGGGGACACCGAATGGCGCGAGCGCTACTACCGACAGGCCTGGGATGCCGTCATCGACGCCACGTCCGCCCACGGCGCAGCCATCAGCCACCACCACGGTATCGGGCTCAACCGCTCCCGGTTCCTGCCGCGCGCCCTCGGGCCGGGCTTCGAGGTCCTTCGTCGCCTCAAGGCGACCTTCGACCCGGCAGGCATCCTGAACCCCGGCAAGTTCGGCCTGTCCTCCCCGTTCGGCCCCGCACCCTGGGCATGAGCCGGCCGGGGGGCAGCGTCCTCGTCGTCGACGTCGGCACTTCGGGAGTGCGGGCGGCGATCGTGCGGCCCGATGCCACGATCGAGCACGAGCATCATGTCCCACTGCTGCCCGACTCTCCGGCCCCGGGCCTCGTGGAGTTCGATGCGGCGCGGATGGCCGACGCTGTCCTCACAGTCGCCGGGGCGGCCCTGGCGAATGGCGGACCGGTCGCCGCCGTCGGCATCGCAAACCAGCGGGCCTCGAGCATCGTCTGGGAGCGCGACAGCGGGCAGCCCGTTGCCCCGGGCATCGGCTGGCAGGACCTGCGAACCGTCGGGACCTGCCTCGTCCTCCAGGGTGAGGGGATCCGCCTCGCGCCCAACGCGTCGGCCACCAAGGTGATGGCGATCCTCGACGAGGTCGACCCCGAGCGGTCCCGTGCCGAGCGCGGGGAGCTCTGCTTCGGCACGGTGGACAGCTGGGTCGCCTGGACGCTCTCTGGTGGCGCCTCGTCAGGCGCCGACGCACTCCACGTCACCGACGCCACCAACGCCGCCGTGACCGCGCTCATCGACCCCGTCACCATCGGCTGGGACGAGCCGTTGCTCCGGAAGCTGAAGATACCGCTGCCGATGATGCCGACCGTGGTCGACTCCTCCGGGGACATCGGTGCCGCCACGGCGCTCCCCGGCGCACCGCCGATCTGCGGCATGGCGGGTGACCAACAGGCGTCCCTGGTCGGCCAGGGCTGCACCCTCGCCGGACTGGCCAAGGCGACCTTCGGCACCGGCGGGATGCTCGATCAGTGCACCGGTACTGGCCCCGGGCCCGCCGGCACCGCCCGGGGCGGGGCCGGCACGTTTCCCATCGTCGCCTTCCGCGTGGGCGGGCAGGCAACCTGGGGCACCGAAGCCGTAATGCTCTCCGCCGGCACCTGCATCGAGTGGCTGCGCGACGACCTCGGGCTCCTCGCCACAGCCCATGAGTCCGAAACTGTCGCGTTGCAATGCGCGACCTCCGATGACGTCTGGTTCGTCCCGGCGCTCCTGGGCCTGGGGACTCCTGTCTGGGATTTCGGGGCCCGGGGCACCCTCGTCGGGCTGACGAGAGGTTCAGGCCGGCCCGAGATCGTCCGGGCTGTCCTCGAGGGTGTGGCACATCGCG
>Ga0116217_10004210_pt1 | contig 12855 bp, 11 predicted proteins | sample Sb_taG_6_FD_89697 | JGI IMG/M metagenome (GOLD analysis project Ga0116217, IMG submission 89697) | Peat soil microbial communities from Weissenstadt, Germany - Sb_50d_4_PS metaG | ecosystem: Environmental > Terrestrial > Soil > Wetlands > Peat | place: Germany: Weissenstadt | collected 2010-09-21 | reverse complement strand
GCGGCCCCGGCCGGCTCGCCGCCGACCAGTCGACCATGACGACGAGATCGAAGAGGCGGGGCGACGATGGCATGTCCTCACGGTGCTTGCTGCGTGCCCATCGCCCTCCCATCCCTTCCGGATGGAGTATAGGGGCAGGCGCATGAGTTGACACTCTTGGCAACACGCAAAAGCCCGTATTGACGCGTTCAACATCAAGCAGGCATTTCCTAATCTTAGTGCGTAACCGGACAAATGTGCGGTGTGCTGTTACTTCGCACCCCAAGCGGACCTCAGACTCTCTCAGCAGTCGTGTGGCGCCGCGGGAAGCCAGAGAGTCAGGCTCCGTTGTTGCCACGCTTCTTCGATTTCGGGCCACGGTAGTGCTGCAGGAACATCCGGATCGTCTCTTCGACCACCTCCTCGTCAGGGACGGGTAGTCGTTCGCGACCCAACATCCAGGGCCACAGAGAGAAATCGTTCAGCGCCCCCATGAACTGATGGGCTGCCAAGGTCGGGTTGCGGCAGTTCAGGACGCCCATGGACGTCAGGTGGGCGAGAAGGCGTACGAGCCGCTCCGTTTGAGGATCCATGACGGCCGCGAACTCCTCGGCGATCCAGGGAAACTGGCGCGAGTCGGCCACGACCATGCGTAGAAACCCAAGGTATTCCAGGTTCTTGTGCAGCTCCAGAATCACCCGCGCGACCAAGCGGAGCACGTCCTCGACATCGCCTTGAGTTTCAATGCCGGGCGGAAACGCGTCCTCGAGCTGACGCGATACTTTCAGGAGCATCTCCCGGAAGATCTCTTCCTTGCTGGCAAACTGATTATACAGCGTCCGCCGCGCCACGCCGGCGGCCGTGGCCAGCTCATCCATACTCACCGCGCCGAAGCCGCGTTTGAGGAACAGCCGCTCGGCGGCTGCAACGATCGCTTCGCGCGACCCGCCGCGCCGCAGGTTCGAGATAGGCTCGTCAAGATTCTTTTGCGGGCGCATAAAATTCCCTCTTGCACTGAGCAGTGCAATCATATATACTACTCAGTGCAATGCAAGTCAAGGCCCGTGGCCTCGATCGAGCGCTCGTCCCTGGCGGCAGAATTCGTCGCCCCCTGTGAAAGGCAATGCCATGTCTAAGTCTTTGATCGTAGGAGCTATCTTGATCGCGGCGACCCTCACGGGCTGCCACAAGGAGGCGCCCCCCAGCCCTGCGGCCCGGCCCGTCCGGACGGTCACCATCGAGCGCAGCACGGAAGGCGAGACCCTCTCGCTGACCGGCCAGGTGCGTGCCAAGGACGAGGTCAATCACGCCTTTCGCCTCGAGGGCCGCATCGTCGAGCGGCTTGTCAATGTCGGCGACCGCGTGACCGCGGGCCAAGTCGTCGCGAAGCTCGACCCGCAGGATCAGCAGAACAATCTGCGCTCGGCGCGGGCCAGCCTCGTCGCGGCGGAGGCACAACAGACCCTGGCGCGTCTCACCTTCGGGCGGCAGCAGCAGCTTTTGACGGACGGTTGGACGACCCATGCCAAATTTGACGAGGCACAGCAGGCTCTCAAAACCGCCGAGGCGCAAGTCGACTCCGCTCGGGCCCAGCTGCGCAATGCGCAGGATCAGCTGAGCTACACGGTCTTGCTCGCCGATGCGACAGGCGCGATTACGGCGGTCGGCGCCGAGTCCGGCGAAGTGGTTCATGTCGGGCAGATGGTCGTGCAGCTCGCGCATGAGGGTGCACGCGATGCGGTTTTCGACGTATCCGAGCAGACCATTCGCAGAGGCCCGCGCGACCCGCTGGTCGAGATCGTGCTGGTCGACGATCCGCAGGTGACCGCCACCGGCCGCGTGCGCGAGGTTGCGCCGCAGGCCGATTCCGCGACTCGGACCTTTCGCGTGAAGGTAGCGATCATCAATCCGCCGGAGGCAATGCGGCTCGGGTCCACCGTTACCGGCCGCATCAAATTGTCGGCGCTTCCCGGTGTGGAAGTTCCGGCGAGCGCCCTCACCGCCACAAGTGGACACCCGGCCGTGTGGGTGGTTGATCCGCGGGGCGAGACTGTGTCGCTGCGCGAGGTGGATGTCCTTCGTTACGACCCGTCGACGGTCGTGATCTCGCAGGGGCTCGCAACCGGCGACCTCGTCGTGACGGCTGGGGTGCAGACACTGCGCCCCGGGCAAAAGGTCCGGCTCTTGGGAGCCGCGTCATGAAAACCTTCAACCTCTCCGAATGGGCGATCCGGCACCGTTCCTTGGTGACCTATTTCATGCTCGTCATCGTCGTCGCGGGCGTCGCGTCCTATTTCCGCCTCGGGCGAAGCGAGGATCCCGACTTCACGGTGAAGACGATGGTCGTGCAGGTCGGATGGCCCGGGGCCACCATGGCCGATACGCTCGAGCAGATTACGGACCGTGTCGAACGCAAGCTCCAGGAGACGCCGAGCCTTGATTATCTAAAGAGCTACACCACGGCGGGCCAAGCCACGATTTTCGTGAACCTCAAGGACTCGACACCGCCGGCGCAGGTGCCGGATATCTGGTACCAGGTGCGCAAGAAGGTGGGCGACATTCGCGGCACCCTGCCGCAGGGGATCGTCGGACCCGGCTTCAACGACGAGTTCGGCGATACCTACGGCATCGTCTACGGCTTCACCGCGGACGGATTCACCCAGCGGCAACTGAGGGATTACGTAGAGGACGTCCGCAAGCAGCTCTTGCAGTTGTCGGACATCTCAAAGATCGACGTTCTCGGCGCCCAGGACGAACGCGTCTATCTCGAGTTCTCGACCGAGAAGATGGCGGGTCTCGGGATCGACCGCGGCGCGCTGATTGCCGCGCTCGAAGCCCAGAACGCCGTCATCCCCGCGGGCGTGGTACAGACCCAAGACGAGAAGATCCTCGTCCGGGTTTCGGGCGCGTTTCGCTCCGAGCAGGACTTGCTGGGCGTTAATTTCGCCGCGAATGGCCGCATGATCCGCCTCGGCGATATCGCGCACGTCACGCGGGGGCCAGCCGACCCTGCGCAGCCGATGTTCCGCGTCAACGGACGAGACGCGATCGGACTCGCCACCGCTATGCGCAAGGGCGGCGATGTTCTGACCCTCGGGCGCAATATCGCGCAAGCCATGACGGAGATCACGGCGAATCTCCCTGTCGGAATCGAATCGACGCTCATCGCGAACCAGCCCGTAACCGTCGCTCATGCGGTGGACGATTTTATGGAAGCCCTGTGGGAGGCTGTGGGGATCGTCCTTGCGGTCAGCCTAGTCAGCCTCGGCCTGCGCGCGGGCGCGGTGGTGGCTCTCTCGATCCCGCTCGTGCTCGCCGCGGTGTTCGTGGCAATGGGGTTCTTCGGGATCGACCTTCAGCGCATCTCGCTCGGCGCCCTCATCATCGCGCTCGGCTTGCTGGTCGATGACGCCATGATCACAGTCGAGACAATGGTCACGCGCCTCGAGCACGGCGACGACAAGGAACACGCCGCCACTTTCGCCTTTACGTCAACCGCCTTTCCGATGCTGACCGGCACACTGGTTACTGTCGCGGGCTTCGTTCCGATCGGATTCGCGCGCAGCGCCGCGGGCGAGTACACCTTCTCGATTTTCGCCGTCGTCACCATCGCCCTGATCATATCTTGGGTCGTCGCCGTGGTGTTTGCGCCCCTGCTCGGCGTTTGGGTGCTCAAGAAGCCCAGGGCGGTGCACGCGGGCGAGCCCGGTCCGATCATGCGCGCGTTCCACCGCTTCCTCGTGCTGGCGATGCGCGCACGCTGGGTCACGGTCCTCGCCACCTTGGGCCTATTCGGCGCTGCGCTCTACGGCATGCGCTTCGTGCCGCAGCAATTCTTTCCGTCATCGGACCGGCCCGAGCTGCTCGTCGATTTACAGCTGCCCGAGAACGCGTCGATCTATGCAACCCGCGACATCTCCGCGCGCGTCGACGAGCTCCTGAAGGGCGATAACGACGTCGACCATTGGAGCACCTATGTCGGGCAGGGCGCCGTCCGCTTCTATCTGCCTCTCAATGTCCAGCTGCCCAATGACTTCTTCGGCCAGCTCGTAGTCGTCACGAAAGGACTAGCACAGCGCGAGCGGGTGAAGGCGAAGCTGGAGCAGGTGCTCGCGACCGAGTTTCCGAACGTGGTCGGGCGCGTTTACCCGCTGGAGCTCGGCCCGCCGGTCGGCTGGCCGCTGCAATACCGCGTCAGCGGACCGGAGCCCGATCGGGTGCGCGCGATCGCGTTCGAGGTGGCGCAGATCCTAGGGTCGGCACCCGGCGCGCAGAACGTCAATTACAACTGGATGGAGCCGGCGCGCACGATCAAGATCAGGATCGATCAGGACCAAGCGCGGCTTCTTGGGTTGAGCTCGCAGGATGTGGCCCTATCCCTGAATACGGTCGTGTCCGGCGTCACCGCCACGCAGCTGCGCAGCGGAATCTATCTCGTTGACGTGCTGGTCCGGGCCTCCGCCGAGCAGCGCATGTCGCTCTCGACGATCCGGACGCTTCAGGTCCCGCTCCCGAACGGGCGGACCGTTCCCTTGAGTCAGATCGCTTCGGTCGATTACGGCCAGGAATATCCGATTGTCTGGCGTCGCGACCGTCGGCCGACCGTGACGGTCCAGGCCGACACCATGTCCGGCACCCAGGCCGCGACGGTCGTGCAGGAGCTGGAGCCGAAGATCGCGGCGCTGACCGCCAGCTTGCCGAGCGGTTACCACATCGCTGTCGGCGGAACCGTTGAGGAGAGCGATAAGGCGCAGGCCTCGGTCGCCGCGGCTCTCCCTTTGATGCTCGTCCTCACTCTGACGGTGCTGATGACCCAGCTGCAAAGCTTCAGCCGCCTGTTCCTCGTGCTCAGCGTGGCGCCTTTGGGTCTTCTCGGAGTGGTTGCGGCTCTCCTCCTCGCGGACAAACCCCTGGGCTTCGTGGCACTTCTCGGCGTGCTCGCCCTTACGGGCATGATCGCCCGCAACTCGGTGATTCTGATCGACCAGATCGAGACGGAAAAAGCGCGCGGCCGGCACCCTTGGGATGCCGTCATCGAGGCCACCTCGCATCGCTTCCGCCCGATCCTGCTCACGGCTTCGGCCGCCATTCTTGGCATGATCCCGATCGCGCCGACCATCTTCTGGGGCCCCATGGCTTACGCGATCATGGGCGGCCTCGCGGTCGCGACGCTTCTGACCCTGGTCTTCCTTCCGGCGCTCTACGTGATCTGGTTCCGGATCAAGCAGCCTATTCCGCAGGCGTTCGCCGCAGGGCCTGAGCCAGTCAGAGCGGATTTTTCGCAGCGAGACTCCTTGGAGGCGACATGAGTATCGATCCAGCCCTCTTGAGCCCAGTTTCGGCGCTCTTCGGCGCCCTCATCGGCGGTGGCGCCTCGCTCATCGCCGCCATCTACACGCACCGCGGCCAAGACCGTCTTCAACGCGTTGCCGGTGAGGTTGCGAAACGGGAGTCGGTTTATGCCGACTTCGTGATCCACGCGTCGAACCTTCTTCTGCATGCTTACACACACGATGACATTGTGTTGAGCGGCGATGAGCAGCGTCTGATGGGGCTCATCAACCGGATGCGGTTCTTTGCTCCGCCCAATGTTGTCAGCACGGCGGAGGCGGCTCTCAGAGCGATCGTCGAGATTTCCCTGAAGCCGAGCGTAGAGCTCCGGCAGCTTGCACAAGACGCGTTGTCCAAGAGCCTCGATCCCGATCCGCTTCTGGAATTGAGCCTGCTCTGCAGAGCAGACCTCGACAACGTGCGTTGCACGTTGACGTGAAACGACCGAAAGAGAACGAAAGGAGTTCTTCAATGCGCGACGATGTTCAGCTCGGTAACCACAGCCAAGCAAGGTCGAAGCATCATCGGCCGAACGGCCATCCGCCCTTCGAATGTGTCGCCTTGCTGCTGCAAGGCGGCGGGGCGCTCGGCTCATATCAGGCTGGAGTCTACGAGGCCCTTGCCGAGGCAAATCTGCACCCGGACTGGGTGGCAGGAATATCGATCGGCGCTATCAACTCGGCACTGATCGCTGGGAATGCGCCGGAGGTGCGCGTCGCCAGGCTGCGGACCTTTTGGGAGGAAGTAACCACCAATCCGCTGCTCGACTGGGCGGTCGGCCTCGAAGCCTTGACGCCGCGTGGAGATTTGGCCCGCAAACTGTTCAATCAGATGAGCGCGGGATCCGCACTGGTGAACGGCGCCACCAACTTCTTCCAGCTGCGCCAGCCAGTCGCCTGGATGCACCCGCACGGTGCGCACGAGGCGACAAGCTTCTACGAGACCAAGCTGCTCAAAAGCACGCTCGAGCGGCTTGTCGACTTCGACCGGATCAATGCGGGGGACACCCGCTTCAGCGTCGGCGCCGTCAACGTGCGCAGCGGCAACTTCGTCTATTTCGATACGACCACGCACACGATCCGTCCCGAGCATGTCATGGCGAGCGGCTCGCTGCCGCCCGGCTTTGCCGCCGTCGAGATCGAGGGCGAATACTACTGGGATGGCGGCTTGATCTCGAACACGCCTCTGCAGTGGGTGGTCGACTACGGGCCGAGGCAGGACACGCTGGCCTTCCAGGTCGATCTCTGGAGCGCGAGCGGCGAACTCCCCGGCAACCTGGCCGAGGTCGCGATGCGCCATAAGGAGATTCAGTATTCGAGCCGCACCCGCGCCATGACAGACCAATTCAGGGAGGTCCAGGGCCTGCGCTCCGCGCTCGCGCGGCTGGTGGAGCAACTGCCGCGGGACCTGCGTGACAGCGACGACGCCAGGTTGCTGAGCAACGTCGCCGACCACAAGGTCTACAGCATCGTGCAGCTGATCTACCGCTCGCGGGAATACGAGGGCCATTCCAAGGATTACGAGTTCTCCCGGCTGTCCATGGAAGAGCACTGGCGCGCAGGGTACCAGGACGCGGTGCGCACGTTGCGCCATCCAGAGGTTTTGGATCGTCCGACGAATCCCCAATGCTTCCTCGCCTTCGACCTGGCGAGGGACGGACGCGAGTAAACCCACTTTCCCACACGACGAGGACACCATGAGAGAAGCCGAAATCCGCGAGCGCGCATTCGCCATGCCGCTGACGAGCCCCGCCTACGCGCCGGGGCCCTACCGGTTCGTCAACCGCGAGTACCTCATCATCGCCTATCGAACGGACCCGGAGAAACTGCGCGCTGTCGTGCCGGCACCCCTCGAGATCGACAGCTCGATCGTCAAATACGAATTCATCCGGATGCCGGACTCGACCGGTTTCGGCGACTACACCGAAAGCGGCCAGGTCATTCCGGTCTCGTTCCGAGGCAGGAAAGGGAGCTACTCGCATTGCATGTTTCTCAACGACGAAGGGCCGATCGCCGGCGGCCGTGAGCTCTGGGGTTTCCCCAAGAAGCTTGCCGAGCCGGCGCTCCGCGTCGAAACCGACACCCTCGTCGGCACGCTCGACTATGGGCGGATTCGGATTGCGACCGGCACCATGGGCTACAAATACCGGCCGGCCGATCTTGCTGCGGTCCACGCCTCCCTCGAGGCACCGAACTACCTCATCAAGATCATCCCTCATGTCGACGGCAACGCGCGCATTTGTGAGCTGGTCGAGTACCACCTCACCGATATCGAGGTGAAAGGCGCGTGGGTCGGACCCGGCGCGCTCGAGCTGCACGCCCATGCGCTGGCCCCGGTTGCCGAGTTGCCCGTCATCGAAATCGTGTCCGCGACGCAGATCCTGGCCGACCTCACGCTCGGCCTCGGCAAGGTCGTTCACGACTATCTCAGCTAAATGAAAAGGAAGGGAATGTGCCATGCGTTTGAAGGACAAAGTCGCTGTCGTCACTGGTGCGGCAAGCGGCATCGGTAAGGAGATCGCCCGCACCTTTACCCGCGAGGGTGCCAAGGTCGTCATCGCCGATCTCGATCCGGCGGGCGCCAAGGCGACGGCGGCCGAGCTGGGCGCCGCCGAGCGGCGGGCCCTCGGTGTAGCCATGGACGTGACCAACGAAGCCCAGGTCGAGACCGGAATCGGCGCCGCGGTGGAGGCATTCGGACGAATCGATGTGCTCGTGAGCAATGCCGGTATCCAGACCGTAGCGCCGCTGGACGAGTTCAAATTCTCCGACTGGAAGAAGCTGATCGCCATCCATCTCGATGGTGCATTTTTGACCACGCGGGCCGCTCTGCGCCAAATGTATCGGCAGGGCGATGGAGGCAGAATCATCTATATGGGATCGGTGCACTCCAAGGAGGCATCCCTCCTCAAAGCTCCTTATGTCACAGCCAAGCACGGGCTGATCGGGCTTGCCAAGACCGTGGCTAAGGAAGGCGCCGAGCACGGGGTCAGGGCGAACGTGATCTGCCCAGGGTTCGTCCGTACGCCGCTCGTCGACAAGCAGATTCCCGAGCAGGCGAAGACGCTCGGCATTTCCGAAGACGCCGTGATCAGGGACGTGATGCTCAAGGGGACAGTCGACGGCGAATTCACCACGGTGGAGGACGTGGCCGAGGCAGTCCTGTTCTTCGCTGCGTTCAATTCCAACGCGCTCACCGGGCAGTCGCTGGTCGTGAGCCACGGCTGGTCCATGCAATGAGACTGCCTCGGATCTCAAGACTAATAGAAACGGAACATCTTCACGATGTCTGCTTCTGGCATTCGCCGACACCCGACGACGGGTAACGGATGGCCGCTTTCGGACTAGAAACGGATGCTCGCGGGCTTAACTGGTTAGCACCTACGCGGACGTAGGAATGCCCCTTCTCAGTGGTGGTGCCCGGGATCCGCCTTGGCGCGGGCGGCCTTCTGCTCGGGCGAGGCTTCCTTCTGATGCTTCGTCTTCCATTCGGCATAGGGCATGCCGTAGACGTGCTCGCGCGCCGCGTCGTCGGAGAGCTTGATGCCGCGCTCCTCGGCGGCCTCGCGGTACCAGCGCGAGAGACAGTTGCGGCAGAAGCCGGCCAGGTTCATGAGGTCGATGTTCTGCACATCGGTGCGTCCGCGCAAATGCTGCACGAGGCGCCGGAAGGCGGCGGCCTCGAGCTCGATCTCGCGTCTGTCGTGCTGGGTCATGGCGTCATCCTCGCTTGCTGCTTGCGGATTGTATGTAGGATCGCGCGCCTCCACGTCAAACCGTAGCACCGCTGCGCGCGCCCGCGAGCCCGCTCAGGCTCTCGCGGATCAGCATGTCGACGACGGCCTTGAGCGCCTCCGCCTCGGAGGCCCCCGCCCGCCGCGCCTCCTCGAAGGTCGCGATCTGCCAGTGGGCCGAGGTGCCGCGCTCGAGGATGGTGCGCGCGTGCTTGACCTCGGCCTCGCAGGCGAAGTGCGCGGCGTCGGGAGCGATGATCTCGAGCATCTCCTCGAGGAGCTCGGCGTAAGGCACGATGTGGCCCTTGCCGAAATCGACGAGCCCCTTGGCGCATCCGTAGCGCTGGGCGAGCCAGCGGTTCTCGTTGATGAGCATCGCGGCGTAGCGCCGCCAGCGCTGGTTGTTCCGCCGCAGACGCCAGAGCATGCGCAGCCAGCAGCGATAGAGGGCGGCGATCGCGATGCCGTCCTCGAGTCGCGTGCAGACGTCCGTGATGCGCATTTCGAGCGTCGGAAAGCGCTGAGACGGCCGCACGTCCCACCACAGCTTGCTCGCATCCTCGATGAGGCCGGCGTCCACCAGCACGCGCACATGGCGCTGATACTCGCCCCAGCTGTCGAACTGCTCGGGCAGCCCGGTGCGCGGCAGCTCGTCGAACACGGCGATGCGGTAGGACATGAGGCCGGTGTTGGTGCCGCGCCAGAAGGGCGAGGAGGTCGAAAGTGCGAGCAGATGCGGAAGCACGTAGGTCACCTGGCTCATTAGGTCGATGCGCAGGTCGTCGTCCGAGATGCCGACGTGGACATGCATGCCGCAGATGATGAGACGCCGGCCCACGCCCTGGAGGTCGCGCGCGAGGGTCTCGTAGCGCGCCTTGGTGGTCGGACGCTGGCTCCCCCAATGGGCGAAGGGATGGGTCGAGGCGGCCACGATGGCAAGGCCATGGCGCTCCGCGACCTCGGCGACCGTACGCCGCAGATGGGCAAGCTCGCCCTGCGCCTGGCCGAGTGTTGAGCACACGCGCGTGCCGACCTCGATCTGCGACTGCAGGAATTCGGGCGTCACCTGGCCCTCGAGATGCGTCTCGCACTCGGCGAGCATGCTCTCGGGGGCCGTGCTGATGAGGGCACCGGTGGCACGGTCGACGAGGAGATACTCCTCCTCGATACCGAGCGTGAAGGGCGGCTCGGTGAGGCTCACGGAGAATGCTCCACCCGGTAGAGCGAGCCGTCCTTGAGGATGGGCCCGAGTGCCGCGGCCAGGCGCTCGGCCCACTCCGCGGCACCATGATGGGTGTCGATGAGGTCCTGGCGCACTTCGATGGCGACGTGGGGATAGCCCTTGGCGGCCGCGTGCGCGGTGACGCTGTAGCCCTGGGGCTTGCGCGCGGAGTAGGGCTCGTTGTCGCCCACGACGACGCCGTCCTGCCGGCCGAGTGCCTCGAGCAAGGGGCGCGCAATGCGCGCCTCCTGGTCCCACAGCACGCCGATGTGCCAGGGCCGCTCGAAGCCCTCGAAGACGGGCGTGAAGCTGTGGATGGCGACGAGCGCCGGCACCAGTCCTTGCCCGCGCCAGCGCTCGAGTGCCGCCTCGATCGCCGCATGGTAGGGCCGAAACAGCTCGCCCAAGCGTAGTGCTGAGTCCGCCTTTGCGAGGCCCCGGTTTCCCGGCACCGCGACGCCGTCGCTCGCCTCGGGAATGGAGGAAGCATCCCCGGGGCGGCGGTTGCAGTCGATGACGAGGCGAGAATAGCCGGCAAGGACGAGGGGCGCATCGAGCCGGCGCGAAAGCGCGCGCGCCACCTCGGCGGCGCCGATGTCCCAGCCGATGTGGCGCAGGAGCTGCCACTCCTCGAGCCCGAGCGAACGCAAGGCAAGCGGCACCCGCGGGCTCGCATGGTCGCAGATGAGGAGAACGGGGGCTTGGCCGCTTTCGTTCACCAGCTCGAAGGCGGCGGGCTCGTCGGCTGCCAGGAGGTGCCTGCGAGATGCCGCTCGCGGCCGGGATGTCCTCGTCATCGCGGCACTATAGCCGAAAGCCCGCGCCTTTGAAGCACGCGAGCCATGCGGAAACGCCGCTTTCGAGCCGGAGTTGGGGGTCCTATAAGGACGCCATGACGATATCGGAGCAGGTCGGCGCCGCAGGGGCGAGAATCGGCGTGCGGCTCGGCGCCGTGCGCCTGGCGCTCTTAGCCCTTCTGCTGGGCGCTTTCGGGACCTCGCTTTCGGGCATCTTCGTCAAGCTCTCGGAGCTGCCGCCGACCGCAACCGGCTTCCACCGCCTCTTTCTCTCCGCACCCGTGCTCTGGCTCTGGCTGCGCTGGGAGCGGCCGCGCCGGCCCGAGTATCGCGCGCCAAGCTCCTGGCGCGACTATTTCCACCTCACCCTTGCCGCGAGCTGCTACGGCATCAACACCGCACTCTGGTGCTGGTGCATGAAATTCACCTCGGTCGCCAACGGCCAGCTCATCGTGAGCGTCTCGCCGATTTGCGTGGCCCTCGCCGCCTTCGTCTTTCTCGGCGAGCGCATGGGTGCGGTCTTCTTCCTCGGTCTCGCGATGACGCTCGCGGGGGTGGCGCTCCTCATGGGCCAAAGCAGCACGATCGGCGGCGAGCACCTTCTGGGCGACCTTCTCGCGTTGACCGGCGCCTTTTTCTGGAGCCTCTATCTGCTCGCGATACAGCGCCTGCGTCGGCGCTTCTCGACCGCCACGATCATGACCTGGACGGCGGTGGTCTCCTCGATCCTGCTCCTGGCCGGCTCGGCCGCAGCCGGCGAGCAGCTCGTGCCCACGACGCTCGCAGGCTGGGCCGTGGTGCTCGGCCTGGCCCTCGTCTCCCAGGTGGCCGGACAAAGCCTGATCACCTACGGCATCCGCCAGCTTCCGGTGAGCTTCACGGCGGTCGCCCTTCTCATCCAGCCGTTCTATGCGGCACTCGTCGCCTGGGCAGCACTCGGCGAGGCGCCGACGCTCATGCAGGTGATCGGCGGCAGCGTCATCCTTGGCGGCATCATCCTGGCGCGGCCGCGGCGGACGGCAGCACCGCGCTTGCGGGCTTGACGCCCGCCCAAGGCCATCATTATAGGTCGAGTGGTCTTAACGCCATACCACTTGACGCCTGATGACAAGCACCGACCCTGCCTTCCGGCGCATTCCCCGAGAGCGCGTCTCCGACCGGGTGGAGGAGGAGATCATGCGCTTGATCGCGAGCGGAGCGCTGGTGCCGGGCCAGCGCCTGCCGGGCGAGCGCGAGCTTGCCGTGCGCATGGGGGTGAGCCGCGTCTCGGTCCGCGCGGCGCTGCAAAAGCTCAAGGCCCAGGGCCTCTTGAGCTCGCTCCAAGGTGGCGGCACGCGGGTCAAATCCTCGGCGATCGAGCTCGATCGGCCGCTCACCGAGCTCCTGCGCACGAACCGCGAGAACCTGCACGACCTCGCCGAGATTCGCGCCATCCTCGAGGTGTGGGCCGCGCGCCGCGCGGGCGAGCGTGCCGACGGGGAGGACATTGCCCGGCTCGAGGCGCTGGTGGCGAGCATGGACGATGCGCGGCGCGCCCACCTCTACAAGGCGGAGGACGACGTGCGCCTCCACATGGCGGTCGCGCGGGCCAGCCACAGCGCGGTCTACATCCATATTCTGACGGTGATCCGCGACATCCTCACGGCCATGCTCGAGTTCCATCGCTACGAGCTGTTCGCGCGGCCGGAGGACGATCTCGCCCTCAATGCGCAGCACCGCGCCATCGTGGAGGCCATCCGCAGCCACAATCCCGAGGGGGCGGCGCAGGCGATGCGCCGGCACCTCGCCTGGGT
>Ga0116217_10004209_pt1 | contig 12856 bp, 6 predicted proteins | sample Sb_taG_6_FD_89697 | JGI IMG/M metagenome (GOLD analysis project Ga0116217, IMG submission 89697) | Peat soil microbial communities from Weissenstadt, Germany - Sb_50d_4_PS metaG | ecosystem: Environmental > Terrestrial > Soil > Wetlands > Peat | place: Germany: Weissenstadt | collected 2010-09-21 | reverse complement strand
TTCAGGCGTCGTCTCCGTGCCGCTCGGCAAGGTTGCGATGGGCTCGGGCGAGCAGGCGACGCTGAACCTGACCGGCGACAATTTCCTCCAGGTCGCGGTTCCGACGAACACCAAGACGGCCGACGGCCAGGCGCTCATCGACGTCTCCGGCAAGGTTCGCGCCGCGGGAGGATCGGTGCAGCTCAAGGCGGCGGCGGTCGCGCAGGCGATCCGCAACGCGGTCAACGTGCCGGGCGAATTGTCCGTGTCCTCGGCGCGAGCGAGCGGCGGCTCGATTATTCTGAGCGGCGGGGCCGGCGGCAATGTCGCGGTGACCGGGCGGCTCAAGGCCTCCGGGCGGACGAGCGGGGGAATGATCGCGATCAACGGCCAAAACGTCGCCTTGAGCCGGGCGAAGCTCGCCGCGAGCAGCGCAGCGGGGCGGGGCGGTTCGGTGATCGTGGCAGGCACGAACGCGGTCAGTCTCGCGTCGACGGCGGTCGACGCCTCCGGCGCGACCGGCGGCGGCGCCATCCGGATCGGCGGCGACTTCCATGGCGCAAGCGACATCGCTTCGGCTCAGACGACGACAATCGACTCGGCTTTTACGCTGAACGCGAGCGCTACGGCCTCGGGCAACGGCGGGACGGTCGCCGTGTGGTCCGATGCCACGACAAATTTCGCCGGCGGGATCACGGCGACCGGCGGCCCTAATGGCGGCGACGGGGGCTACACCGAGGTTTCCGCCAATCCCGTAACCCACGGGGTGCTCGATTTCACCGGGATCGCCGATCTGACGGCGCCGAAGGGAGCCACGGGCACGTTGCTGCTCGACCCTTATGACATCGTCATTTCGACAGGGATGGAATCTGGCGGATCGTTTTCGGGCGGAGTTTGGACTCCGACGGCGACCTCCGTCATCAACAACACGACACTCGAGAGCCAACTGGCCATATCCAACGTGATCGTGTCCACCGGCGGGGCCGGCAGCCCCGGATCCGACGCGGGCAACATCACCGTGTCGGCGCCGATCTCGTGGTTGTCGAACAGCAGCCTAACGCTGGAGGCGTACAATTCCATTTTTCTCGACGCGCAGATTTTGGCTCCCCGGGCGCTCATTGCGCTTTCCGCCGGAAGCGACATCATTCAGCCGGCTCAGTTCAACGGGGTGAGCACGGCTATCACGGATTCCACCCTGACAGCCATCTCCGCCAACGGAAGAGTCGTGTTGACGGCGGACAACGCGATCTCCTCCACCGTGTCGGGATCGGCTCCGCTCGGCTTCAGCATCGCCGACGCTCTTCCCTTGTCGGTCGGAGGCATCACCTCGACATCCGGCCCGATTGCACTGGCGGGGCTGGCGGGAATTACTCAAACTGGCCCGATCAAGGGCCAGTCGTTATTTGCAGGCACGGTCAGCGGCGACGTCATTCTGACGAACCCCAACAATTCTGTCGCCACGGTCGCGGGTGATGCCGGAGTCTCCAACTCTTTTCTGAATGCAATCGCGAGCGCTGTCGGACAGCCGTCGTTGCCCCCTGGTGTAAAGAGCGGTCCCGGCACATTTCAGTTTTACGACAGCAATGCAAATCTCTCGATTGGCGGCGTGAATGGTTACGTATCTACCTCGAATAACAATCTCGTCTCGGAGACCAGCTCTGGCATCGGCGCCAGCTCGCCAAACCCAAATGGTGTAAGCATCGCCGTTTTCAACGTGGGCAATCTTACTGTCAATTCCGCTGTTCAGAGCTTGAGCTCGATCGGGACCGTTCAGTTGGCAGCGACGGACGCCTTCACCAATAACGTCGGCCCCGCCGCAATCGCGACGTCGGGGGGAACTTGGCAAGTCTACTCTGCTTCCCCCTCCGGAGACGTCTTCGACGACCTGAACAGCGGCGCCACGGCGGTGTGGAATACCAGGTTCGGACAACCGGTGACGGCGCCGGGAGACCGTTACGTCTTCGCCTTCCAGCCGACGATCACCGTCACCTCGGGCAACCTCACCAAGTTCGATGGCCAGGACGTCACGTCCCTCGTGGCCGCCGACTACACGATCAGCGGCCTCGAGCCCGGGCTGCCCGGCGCCTTCCTCGGCGACTCGGCTGCCGCGGTCTACAGCGGGACGCCCCTAGTCACTTCGCTCGGGTCTCCGGCGAGTGCGCCGCTATCCGGCAGCCCGTATCCGATCACGGTCGCGCCAGGCACGTTCACCGTCTCCAACGACTATGCGCTCGTCCTCGACTCGACCGGCAAGCTGACGGTCGCTCCGATTCCGACCGCGAATCCGGGAGCTCCGACCGACCCCGGATTCCTGCCCGGCCTGACGCAAATCAACAATCCTGCGCAAACCGAGTACGACGTCGGCGGGTACGAGCAGGTGCTCCCGCGTTTCACCGTCAATTGCAACGAGCCGCCGTCATTGCCGGATCCGAACCGCTACAGCGATCCGGATCAGGCTCTTCGCGCCATCTCGCAGTCGCTCGAGAATTACTTCCGGCGCTGCCAAAACCCGACCCAGACCACGATCGCTGACGCGCTGGACGCATATGCCGCCAAGCTGCAAGTCTTGGCGCCGAGGTTGCCGCCAGCGCTGCGCAACGTTCCGACGATCATTGCGGAGGGCGCACGTCGTGTCCGCGCGGCGCGCTCGCGGACTGAGGCCCTCGCCGTATTGCGCCAGACCATTGCGGCCGTTCACAAGGAGATCGCCCTCGTTCTTTCAGAGGACCCGGGAACCCGCAGTCGCGAACTCCGCGACGGCGACGTGATCGAGGGCGCCCTGGGCGCAACCTCTGTCGCCCTGGTGAATTCCGGCGGCCTCTAGTCGAGCGATCGAGGAGGCCCCATGGCCCGATGGACGGCGCCGCCCGAGGCTCTGAGCCGTCGATGGAAATCAGTCGCGGCGGCGCTCCTCGCCCTCGTCGCGCTCGCCGCCCTGCCTGCGCGGGCTGAGACCCGCTTCGCGCTTGTCATCGGCAACGGCGCCTACCGCAATGTCCCCGCGCTCGCCAATCCGCCGAACGACGCGAAGGATATCGCCCCGGCGCTGAAGTCGCTGGGATTCAAGGTCACGCTCAAGCTCGATCTCGATGTCGCCGCCATGCAGCGCGCCATCGACGAATTCGCGCTGGAGTCGGCCGACGCCGACGTGTCTCTGTTCTACTACGCCGGACACGGCTTTCAGCTCGCTGGCCGTAACTACCTCATCCCCGTCGGCGCTGAGCTGCACCAGCTCAACGACATCGCGTCGAGGACGGTTGCGCTCGATCCCGTGCTCGCCGAGCTCGGCAAGGGAAAAGGAAGCCATCTCGTCTTTCTCGACGCCTGCCGCAACAACCCCTTCGCCGGCGGCGGCGTTGGGCTGCCGGCGGCCGGACTCGCTCGCGTCGGAAAGCTTCCCGGATTCTTCATCGCCTTCGCGACGCAGCCCGACAACGTCGCGTTCGACGGAAGCGGCCGCAACAGCCCCTTCGCCACAGCGCTGCTCGGACGTCTGTCGACGCCGGGCGCCGACATCTCCAGTATGATGATCGCGGTCCGCAACGACGTCTTCTCTGAGACCGGAGGGCAGCAGATTCCCGCCGACGAGTCCCTTTTGACCAAGCAGTTCTATTTCGCCGGCAGCGCGGCGGCCGAGGAGACGGTCGAGACACAGCTCTGGCGCCTCGCCGGAAAGGACCGCGATCCGAACCTGCTGCAAGCCTATCTCGACCACTACCCCGACGGACCGCACGCCGCCGACGTTCGCTCGCTTCTCTCGGGAGCCGGAAAGGCTCCGCCGGAAGCCGAAAAGGCCCCGCCGACCGCGCAACCGCAGGCAGACGTCGAGGATGTCCTCTGGGCACTGGCCCGCAGCGAGCGGCGAGCGAGCCTCGCCGAGCTTTATCTAGCGCGCTATCCGGACGGCGCCCATGTCGACGACGCGAAGGCGCTGATCGCGAGCCTGCGGGCGGCAGAGCAGGAGTCGTCATCGCCTGAGCTCGCCTGCGAGCGCCTCGCTACCCATCCGCACGACGCCACCGCCAGCGTGAACGGCGTCGAAATGGACGCTCTCGAAGAGAACGCCGTAGCCGCGGTCAAATTCTGCCGTCAGGCGGCCGCGGCGCATCCCGAAGTCGCGCACTATGAGGCCCTGCTCGCCCGCGCGACCTACGCGGCCGGACGGTACAACGAGGCGCTTGCCCTCTACCTCAAGGCCGCGGACGCGGGCGACGTCCGGGGCATGGTCAGCCTCGGCCTCCTCACCCAAATGGGCGACCATACTCCGAAGGACCTCAAAGCGGCCTATGCGCTCTATGAAAAGGCGGCCGAGCACGGCAGCGCAGATGGTGCGATCAATCTCGCGGTTGCGCTCGTCAAGGGCGAGGGGATAAACAAGGACATTCCCCGCGCGCTCGCGCTCCTCAAGAAGACCTCCGATAGCGGCTCGGCCCGCGCAACCTACGACCTCGCTGAGATCGAAGCCAACGCCACCGGCGGCAAGTGGGCGGGCGAAGCGCTCTCCCACTTTCGCCGCGCCGGCGCCGAAGGATATGGCGAGGCCTACCGCGCCGCCGCTGTGCTGCTCGACGAGGGCCGCGGCGTGCCGCGGAACCCCGCCGCTGCCGCGGAGGACCTGTTGCGCGCGGTCGCCGCCGACGCGGGCGAAGCGATCGCTGAGCTCACGGGGAAGACGCAGACCTGGACGGCCGAAACGATCCGGGCTCTTCAGACGCGACTCAAGTCGGCTGGATATTATGCCGGCCCGATCGACGGCAAGAGCGGCCCAGCGCTCGGGCCCGCGCTAACCCAGTGGCGCCTGCTGGGTCCGCCGCAGAGGTCATGAGGCGGGCCGCCGGCGCGCTCGGCGTCCGCGACGCCATTCATCCGGACGAAGCGCGGGCGCGAGCGACCTGATTCGAGAGCGTCGTGTTCCCGGGCCTAAGCGCCCGGGCCTCATTGAAGCTCGTCAGAACCGATGGTCCGAAACCATCTTGGACCAGGTGTTCCCGGGGCAAAGCGCCCGACGGAAGCCGATCGCGGTTCTTGGACGCCCGCTGTCGGCAGCCTGTCACGTCTTTGGCGAAGCGGGCCAGGCTCTGCTCAACGGCGCATTGGATCACTGATGTAACTTAGCTATGGTACCGCCACCCCGCTTCGAACGGGGGACCTCTAGATCCACAATCTAGCGCTCTAACCATCTGAGCTATGGCGGCCCGGTCCGGATCGGCGGGGAAACTAGTGTCAAAGCTGAAAGCCTGCAAGGGCCGAATACCGGCGAACCGGCCCACGCGCGGTCGGCGACGAGAGAACGCCGCCCGCAACCGCGGACGGCGTTCCTCGCCGGCGCGAGGGAGGAGCGCGCCGGCGCAGGGCAAAATCCCGATCAGACGGCGATCTTGAAGGACTTCGCGAGCCGCTCCTTGATCGGCTCGACGGCGTCCGTCATCGCCTTTTGCGTAAGAGCGCCGATGTCCTTGGTCTGGCCGGTCATTGTCTCGACCTGCTTGCGGGTGAACTCGGCGTGGAGCGCGATGACGTCGGACAGCGACTTGGCCGCCAGCACCGCCTTCAAGAAATCGAAATTCGCCTCCGAGTTGGCGCGTAGCGCCTCGAACGCCTTGGCGTTGATGGCGAGCGCGCCATCCTTGGCCGCCTCGAAGCTGACCTCGAACGCGCTCGCCGCTTCGTCCGCGGCGGTCTTGGCCTTGACGAACGCGGCTCGCGATTCGACGACACTCTTTTCGAGTGCGCTGCGGAAGCTCTGCTGAATTTCGACCGCCGGCTCGGCGAGGTCAGGCAGCGTCGGGATCACGGCGTTGGGCGTAGCGGCGGCCTCCATCGGAGCCGCGGCGGAGACCGCCTGGGCCGTGGCCTCCATCGGAGCCGTGGCGGAGACCGCCTGGGCGGCGGCGCTTTTCTTCGGTGCGGTAGCCATGATGAAACCTCAAGTTTTGGGTGACCGGTTTTTGGACCGACGATTGATTCGCGGCGAAACGGAGCTGGCGCGTCAGGTCGAGCCGGGGGTTACGCTCTTCTGGAGGATGAAGCCGAGTTCCGTGGCCTGGTTTTGCAAGGCGGCGAGCTGGCTCCTCATGTATTCGCTCTGCAGCGCCAGAGCCTCCTGAGGATCCTTTGCCTTGACGAGCTTCTGAGCAAGATCGAAGGCGGCGTTCACATTCTGCTCGGTGCAGGCCAGCACGTGAGCGCTGACCGACTTCGCGCCGCTCCGCGACGTGTTGGTCGGGTCGCCCGCGACGCCTGCGGCGCGTTGGGCGACCGCCAGGAAGCCCTCGAAGGCTTTTCGCGCTTGGTCGACGCTGCGGTCGGCGAAATCGCGCAACTCATTTGGAACTTCAAACGGCGAATTGGACATTTTCTTCCCTTTCTGCCACCATGAATCGGCGGACCCCCTCGTCGAGGATTCCTATAGCCGTCTTTTTGTTGCAGTGCAACATAATCTGGCGCCGCACTCAAAAATTTTAACCTTGCCTGTAATCCGCTGCGCGGACGCCGTGGTGAAATCCCAACAACGGCGTTAAACTTTCGCTAACCTTAAAGCGCGAGTCGTCGACCCCATCCGACGCCGCCCGCTGAGTCCATTTTTATTGACGAGCGCCGACTTGACCCACTCGCCGCCAATGGCTCCCGCCGATCTCGCGCTCTTGTCGCGCGAAGAGGTCGCTGGGGCTTTTGACCCAGAACGGGCGCCGCAGGATTGGCGCAACGACACTGCGCGCTTGGCGATCGTCAGCCCGCCGGCGCGGATCGTCGCCGCGAGTCCGGCCATGCTCGCATTGTTCGGGGCAGACGACTTCGACGCGCTCGAAGCCCGGCTCATGCAGGGCGAGGGACCGAGCGCGCGCCGCTTGCGCCATTTGGCGGCGACGTTGCCCGTCGGCGAGCCGTCGCGCCTGGAGCGCATGGGCTTCGTCCTCGACCGGCGGCCGACAAGCGTCAATTTGCGCTGCGCCCGCGTCTCCGCGCCGGGAGGCGCGACGTGGCTGCTGGTGTCGGTTCCGGCCCTGGGAGCCGCGAGCCTCGCGCCGCCAACGCCCGCCGATGTGCGTGACGCTCCGAAGCCGGACGAACCGCCGCTCCCAGATTTCGGCGAATCGCCGCCGCCGAAATCCCGCTTCTTGTGGGTCCTCGACCAGGAGGGGCGATTCGGCGCCGCGCACCCGGCGCTCGCCGCTGCCGTGGGCGCCAACGCGCCGCGCCGCGGTGAGACCGTCGAGACGCTTCTCCGCCGTGCGAAACTCGAGCGTGGCGGCGAACTCGTCCGCGTCACCGCCGAGCGGCAAACCTTCTCCGACATCATGGTCGGCTGGCCGCTCTTGGGCGGGGATCGGCGACGACTGGTCGCGCTTTCGGCCGCGCCCCAGTTCGGCCGCCATCGCGAATTTCTTGGTTATCGCGGCTTTGGGGTGCTTGGCGAAGAAGTCGATGCGCCGCGCCCGCAGGAGGCCGACTTGACGCCGGAGCCTGCAGAGGAAGCCTTACCCCGGGAGACGACGACGCTCGAACCGAGCCCGACGCCTGGCGCGGCGCCCCCCGCCGACGGATCGGTCGCGGCGTCCGAGGCCGCAAGCCCTGCCGAGCAGCCCATCGCTCGCCTCGCCGAGGCGCCGGCGCTGCAGGACGAGGGAGCCTCCTTGGCGTCCGATTCCGGTCCCCCTTTCGAGGACGGCGCTGCGGCGGCGGGACTCGCGGGCGAAACCCCGCCCCATGACGAGCCTCGAGCCGAGCCTGACGGCCAAGTCAGCGGACTTGTCGAAACACATCTCGAGACCGCTCACGCCGAACATCTCGAAGCGGAGCCGCCGCGCGAGGCTTCGCTCGCGGCGGACGGAAGCGAGTCCGCGCCGGCGTTGCCTGAGACGGGCGAGATTGCGGGCCCCGCCAACGCCGCGGAAGTCATCGCAACACATCTCGAGACGGCTCACGCCGAACATCTCGAAGCTTCGCCGCCGCGCGAGGCTTCGCTCGCGGCAGACGGAAGCGAGCCCGCGCCGGCGTTGCCCGAGACGGGCGAGATTGCGGGCCGCGCCAACGCCGCGGAAGTCATCGCAACATATCTCGAGACGGCTCCAACTGAACATCTCGAAGCGGAGCCGCCGCGCGAGGCTTCGCTCGCGGCGGACGGAAGCGAGCCCGCTCCGGCGCTGAGCGATGCCGGCGAGGCCGGCGCCGCGCAAGCCGACCCCCCGCAGCCGGACCTCACTGGGCGCACGGCGGCGAGCGACGCTCCGCCGGCGCCGGCCGAGCGCACCGCCGAGATTTACGTCCTCCGCCAGCCAGGGCCGGCGACGGCGCTCAAGATCGTTCCAATCCGCCCCGAAAGCGTGGAGCTTAGCCGGAGTGAGCGCGACGCCTTCCGCGAGATCGCGCGCGCGCTGGTCGGCCGGCCGCCCAGTTCGCGCGATGACCGGACCGGCGAAGCCGATGCAGCCAATCCGGTCGCCAGCGCGCGCGACCTGCTGGACTTGGCTTTCGGCCCGCCGATCGAGCCGGCGGCGGCGAAGGAAGGCGAGCTCGCCCCGCCCGGCGGCGCCGCCGCCGAGGAGGTTCGGCGCAACGCCGGCGCCGTTCTGGATCGGTTGCCGATCGGCGTGCTGGTGGCGCGCGACGCGCGCGCGCTCTATGTCAACCGCACCCTTCTCGATCTTGTCGGCTACCGCGATTTCGCCCATTTCCAAGCTTCGGAGGGGCTGACCGCGATGTTCTGCGGCCGGGATCCGCAAGCAATGACGACCGAGGACGCGGGCGCGGTTCCGATCGTCAGGGCGGACGGGCAGACGCTGTCCGTCGACGGCCACGCACAGGCGATCGGGTGGGATGGCGCGCCGGCGACGCTGATCGCGCTCCGTCCCTCACGGGAAGCGGATCTGCAGGCCAGATTGCGCGCGGTCGAGCAGGAGGCGTCGATGCGCAACGGCGCGGCCAGCGACATCCAGGCGATGCTCGACCGCGCGACCGACGGTGCCGTCACGCTCGATTCGGCCGGCCGCATCTTGTCGCTGAACCATCCGGCCGAGCGGCTGTTCGGCTACGACCAGAACGAGATCGCGGGCGAGAGCGTGCTGATGCTGCTCGCGCCGCAGAGCCATCCCGAGACGACCGCGAGGCTCGAAAGCCTGAGCCGCACCGGCGAATCCGAGGCCCTCCTGCGCCCGCTCCAAGTCGTCGGGCGCGATCGCAGCGGAGCCCCGTTGGCGTTGGCCTTGACGCTGGCGCGGATCGGCCCGAGCGAGGCCCCGCATTTTTGCGCGCTGGTGCGCGATCTCAGCCGCGACCGCGAGGCTGAGCGGCGCCTCATCGCCGCGCGCGACGCCGCCGAGGCGGCGAGCGCCGCCAAGACCGACTTTCTCGCTCAGGTCAGCCACGAAATCCGCACCCCCCTGCACGCCATCCTCGGTTTCGCGGAAGTGATGATGGAGGAGCGTTTCGGCCCCGTGGGCAACGACCGCTACAAGGATTATCTCAAGGACATTCACGCCTCCGGCGCCCACGTGATGAGCCTGGCCGACGACCTGCTCGACCTGAGCAAGATCGAGGCGGGCAAGCTCGAACTCAGCTTCGCGCCGGTCGACGCCAATGGCCTCATCCGCGAATGCGTTTCGCTCATGCAGCCTCAAGCCGCGCGCGAGCGCGTCATCATGCGCGTCTCGCTCTACGACCGCCTGCCGCGGGTGATGGTCGATGAGCGCTCACTGAAGCAGATCATGCTGAACCTGATGTCGAACGCGGTGAAGTTCAACGAGCCGGGTGGACAGGTGATCATTTCGACCGCCGTCGACGCCGCCGGACAGGCGGTGATCCGCGTGCGCGACACCGGGGTCGGCATGAACGAAACCGAAGTCGGCCTCGCGCTCGCGCCGTTCAGCCAGGTCGGCAGGGCCAACGGCAAGAATGGAGCCGGTCTCGGCCTGCCGCTGACCAAGGCGCTGGTCGAAGCCAACAAGGCCGAGTTCTCGATCAAGAGCCGCCGCGAGCAGGGCACGCTGATCGAGATCGCCTTTCCCAACGTGCAGGCGGCGCAGTAGCGGCAAACGCCTACCCGAGGACGACGGCCAGCGGACGCGAAGCGGACCCAAACCCCTCGCCCTTAACGCGCCGCTTGGTAAGCAAGCGGTCCGTTGGACCGGTGGGGACGAGGAGCTGCGGGGCCGCCGAGCGCGCTCCTAACTGCTCGGCAGACCTGGAATGTCGACGCCGAAAGTTTGCAGCAGCAGGATGGCGTTCAGCGTCAGGATCAGCAGCGCTCCAACAACTGCGGCGATATTCGTCAGCCGGCTGTTGGCGAAATCACCCATAATGTCCTTGCGGCGCGTGAATATGAGCAGCGCGATGACCGGCGCGGGCAGGGCGATGCTGAGGACCACCTGGCTGATGACCAGCGCGTTGGTCGAATTGACGCCGAGCCACACGACGACAAAGGCGGGAATCATCGTCACCAGACGGCGGACGATTATGGGTACGCGGAAGCCGACAAAGCCCTGCATGATCATCTGGCCGGCCATCGTGCCGACCGCCGAGCTCGACAGGCCGGACGCCAGCAGCGCCGTCAGAAACGCGCCCGCCGCGCCCGCGCCGAGCAGCGGCGTCAGCGTCGAATAGGCGGTCTCGATCTCGGCCACGTCGCTATGGCCCTCGTGGAATGCGCTCGCCGCCATCACTACCATCGCCATATTGACGAGACCGGCGACCGCCAGAGCGATCAGCACCTCGATGTTCGAGAAACGCAGCAATTGGCGTCTTTCATGATCGTTGCGGGCCGGCGCCCGGTTCTGGGTTAGGCCGGAATGCAGGAAGATCGCATGCGGCATGATCGTCGCGCCGACGATGCCGACCGCAATCGTGACCGCCCCTGCGTCCGGCAGCTGCGGAAGGACGCTGCCGAGTCCAGCCGCGCCCCAATCGATCGGGGCGATGAACATTTCTGCGAGATAGCAAAGGGCGATGGCGGCGACGAGAGCGCCGATAATGATTTCGATCGGGCGAAACCCCCGTCCTTCGAACATCAGCAGGCCGTATGTGAGGACCGCCGTCACGCCCATGCCGGCGACCAAGGGGATGTGCAACAGAAGCGCTAGACCGATCGCGCCGCCGAGGAATTCGGCAAGGTCGGTCGCCATCGCCGCCACTTCGCTGACGATCCACAAAGCATAGACGACGGGCTCGGGAAAATGTTCGCGGCACATTTCCGCCAGGTTGCGCCCGGTGACGATGCCGAGCTTGGCCGAAAGCGCCTGGTACAACATGGCGACGACATTGGCCATGAGAACCACCCACAGCAGCGCATAGCCGTATTTCGCGCCGGCCTGGATGTTGGTCGCGAAATTGCCGGGGTCCATATAGGCGATGGAGGCGATCACGGCGGGGCCGGCGAACAGAAGCGGGCTGTGCCAGCGCATCTTGCCACTGAGCGCCTCGCGAATGCCCGCCACTGTCCGATCGGTCATTCCAGTCCGGGCAACCACCTCGCTCATCGCCTTCTCTCCAACCTCGCTAGCGCCTTGGCTGCTGAATGTACCTATCGCTACGTCATAGTCAATAGGCTGCAAAACCGCGCAAAGGCTCGACGCGACCGTCTCGCGAAAAACAAGGTTGCAATTTGCAGCCAAGGCTGCATAGTTGAAGCGGCGCTGATAATGTTTCGCGCCGGGTTGAGCGAGGGCGGTTTGGTCACCAGGAAGCGCAGCAAGAGCCCTGCGCCGGCAACCGCGGAACTTGCGACCGAGCCCACGCAGGCCGACCGCTTCGGCAAGGCGCGCTCCGCGCGCTCGGCCTCGACGCTCGAGGACTATACTGAACTGATCGCCGATCTGATCGCGGCCAATGGCGAAGCGCGCACAACGGATATCGCGCGGCGGCTTGGCGTCGCCCACCCCACCGCCAGCAAGGCGATCGCCCGCCTGAAACGCGAGGGGCTCGCGAGAGCGCAGCCCTATCGCGGAATATTTCTGACCGAGGCTGGCGCCGCGATGGCGAAAAGCGTGCGTCAGCGCCACCGGCTCGTCGTCGATCTGCTCCTTGCCGTCGGCGCGCCGCGCGAGGCGGCGGAGGCCGACGCCGAGGGCATCGAGCATTATGTCTCCGCCGCGACGCTACGAGCCTTCGAGGCGTTTCTGCGCGGACGCGGCCATCGTTAGCCGGGACCGGCCATCGCGAGCCTGAACGGCAGCACCCGATCCAAGAGGCCGGCGCGAGCGCGCCGAAGCACGAGGCGCGCGTCCCCTTCTCCAGTTCGGGAGAAGGGGATGAGGGTCCCGAGCCGAGGCGGTTTTGCCTCGCGCGGCGCGGGCGCTGTCCTCGCCTGATCGAACCGCCAGGGCTACCCTCGCCCGCCTTCGCCCTCTCCTTGGATTTCGTTCCGAGGGATTTGGAAATCGTTCCCGGGAATTTGGAAATCGGTCATCGCGCCGGCGCGCCGGCCTTGCGCCGCCAGTCCTCGACCGCCCGCTCGCCCATCAGGCCCTGAACGAACGCCCAGGCGGCCTCCAGCCGCTCGGCGGCCTTCGCCGACAGGCCCTCGCCCAGCTCGAAGCGCTCTCCGCACATGCATAGCGTGAACGCGGGCGGCGGCGGGCGGCGTAGCGAACGGGCGTATACGTCGAGCACGGCCTCGGGGGCGAGCGCGTGGGTCGTGTGGCTCTCGCCGCGCTCCGGCCCGATCTCGATGAAACTGAAAGGCGCGGGCGTGTCCTTCCCGGCGTCGAGGAAGAGCGCCGCCTCGGCGCCGTCGAGATCGAGCGCATGCTCGATCTGCAGCTGAAAGTCCTCGATCGTCGTCATGTCCGGCCAGCCGGCGCGCGCCACGCGATTGAGCAACAGTGGCCCGAGCCCGTCGTCGCCGCGCGCGTCATTGCCCCAGCCGAAGACGACGAGCCGCAAG
>Ga0116217_10004208_pt1 | contig 12860 bp, 10 predicted proteins | sample Sb_taG_6_FD_89697 | JGI IMG/M metagenome (GOLD analysis project Ga0116217, IMG submission 89697) | Peat soil microbial communities from Weissenstadt, Germany - Sb_50d_4_PS metaG | ecosystem: Environmental > Terrestrial > Soil > Wetlands > Peat | place: Germany: Weissenstadt | collected 2010-09-21 | reverse complement strand
CGGATCACCGATCACGCCGTTCTCCGAAATCGAGTGGACGCCGCTACCGAAGATCGCGCCCACGGCGGATTCCATGTCTCCCGTGTAGCCGGCGGCGCCGCGTTCGAGATGGACGAGCTCGGGGTGGATCGACATCACCATCGACGTCTCCCATTCCCCGGCGTGGAGGCCGCCCTCGGCGAGCGGGACATCGTGCTCCTGCACCCCCAACTGGGCCACCGTCAACAGCGCGCCGAGATCGGTCAACGCACGGATCTCCACCCCGTCGATCGGCCCGAGCTTGTCCAGCGCAGCCGCGAGTGGGCGGAAGTTCCCACCGCGCGTAGGGAGCAGCGTCGGTCGCGAGCGGCATGTGCGGTCCGTGCTGCTCGGTGGCACCGAACGCGATGACTACCGTGTCGCGACCGCCGTCGAGTTCCTGCTTCACCTCCGGCCATGACAGCTGGTCAAGCGAGCCTGAACAGCGCCGGGTCCGCGGTCGAAGACTAGAACGGTGAACGTCTCCGTGTGCGAAGCGTATTAGGGTGCCGATCGTCCAATTGCTGGAGCCACTGACGCACAGGGAGCGGGATTCGGACCACCCGCGGCCGCAGATGCGCCGCGACCGGTGGATCGACCTCTGCGGCCAGTGGGAGTTTGCGTTCGACGATCGCGACGCCGGTGTCGACGAGCGGTGGTATCACGCGGACCTCGCCCAACCGGGGCCGTTCGATCGTGAAATCCGCGTGCCGTTCGCATGGCAGTCACGGCTCTCCGGCGTCGCCGAGGACGCGAACGCCGCGCACGACATCGTCTGGTACCGGCTGCGGTTCGAGCAGCCGGCCCTGTCGGAGCGCGAGCGGCTGATCCTCAACTTCGATGCCGTCGATTACGAGGCGACGGTGTGGGTCAACGGCGTCCTCGTCGGGAGCCACCAAGGAGGTCAGACCGGCTTCTCGGCGGACGCCACCGCGGCGCTGCGGCCCGGACGCAACACCGTCGTCGTCCGCGCACGTGACTACGCATTCGACCCCTCACTCCCGCGCGGTAAGCAGGACTGGAGGAAGATTCCCTCGGGGATCCTCTACACGAGGACGACGGGCATCTACGGAATGGTGTGGGCGGAGGTCGTCGACGCGCTCCACGTCGCGGGCATGCGGTTGACGCCCGACGTGGACGGTGGTTGGCTCGGAGTTGTCGTCGCGTTGAACGGCTGGGAGCCGGGCGTCTCGGTCCGGGCGCTCGCGACGGTCGATGGCGCCGAGGCCGGCCGAGCCGTGCTCGCGCCGTCCGGAGAAGCCGGCGAGGCAGTCGGCCGGATCGATCTGACCGTGGCGCCGATCGCACTGTGGGAGCCCGCGCCGGGTCGGCCCGCCCTCTACGACCTTACGCTCGAGGTGCTCGACGCAGGCAGGGTCGTGCGTGACCGGGTGCTGGCCTACTTCGGCATGCGAAAGGTCGAGGCCGTGAACGGCCGGATCCGGGTGAACGGCAAGGAGGTGTTCCTCCGTGGCGTGCTCGATCAGCGCTGGAACGGCGACGGGCTGATGACCGTGGTCGGCGTCGATGACCATCGCCGCGACGTCGAGCTGGCGGTCCGTTGCGGCTTCAACTTCGTCCGCATCCATCAGCGGCGTGAGAGCCCCCGCTACTACGCCTGGGCGGACCGGCTGGGGCTGATGGTCAGCGGCGAGGCCGCCAACGCCTTTCATTTCACGCCGACGTATGTCGAGCGCATGACCAGCGAATGGATCGAGCTGGTCAAAGGGCTCTACAACAGTCCGTCCGTGGTGCTCTGGTTGCCACTCAACGAGAGCTGGGGCTGCCGGGAGCTTCGGGCGGACGACCGAGCCCCGGCGAACCCGTTCCAGGCACACCACGCCAGCGCCATGTACCAGCTGACGAAGTCCTTGGACCCAACGAGGCCATGCGCCTCAAACGACGGGTGGGAGCACACGGAGTCGGACTTCACGGGCGTCCACGACTACAGCTCCGCGGAAGCGCTGCGGAATCACGTCGAGGAACTGGATCGACCCGGCGGGATCGAGCGACTGCGGACCGAGCACGGCCGCCCCATCTACATCGAGGGCAACCGGCCGCGAGGCCGGGCGGTCATCTACACGGAGATCGGGGGACTGTTTCGTGGCTGCCCGGCGCCGGGAATCGGCTACCACACGTACAGCGATGATGAGGACTTCTACCGGCGGTTGACCGAGCTCGTCGCGGCGATGATCAGTGCGCGCAACGTCGCCGGATTCGTGTACACGCAGTGGATGGACGTCGAGTCCGAGACGAACGGCCTGCTCGCCGAGGACGGAACCCTGAAATGGGACCTCGACCGGCTCCGCGCCGCGATCACGCAGCCGCGGCGCTGACCCGTCAGGGATCCAACAGGCAGACCCCGGCGAGCCGACCGCGGTCGCGAACGCGCTCGATGGCATACCCACTCAGTTCGAGTTCGGTCAGCACGACGGCGGGAAACTCGATGCCGCGAGCTCGCAGCTCGGCGAACGACACGGGCTGCTGGCCGGCTTGGCGGAGCCGCTCGAGCGTCCGCTCCTGCTGCTCATCGCGGACCGCGATAGCCGGGACCGTCGGCCTGGGCGACGAGCCGTCCGGGCTTCGTATCGCTGAAATGACGCGCGAGATCACACAAGACACTGCACTACGCCCGTCCATACGGAGCCGAAAGCGACCCGAAGAATCTGTTAAGCGCGGAGACAGTCGGGCTGGATTGCGCCGCCGTGACGCGACACACTCGGTGGGCGCCCGACGCGAGAAGACGTGCCCCAGTCCTCACCAGCATGGCGCAGTGTGCGCCGGTGGCTGCTCAAGGCAGCGCTGGCAGCGATCGCGCTGGGCGCGGTGCTGCTGATCGCGGCCGGCGTCTATCTGTTGACGCTCCCGGGGGTCGGGGACGCGGAGCGGCGCGTCGACAGGATCCTCGCGCTGCATCATGGAACCCGCAGCGGCGCACGGCTGCCGACGCGGGTCGGGGATGCCGTCGTCGCCACCGAGGATGAGCACTTCTACTCAAACGTCGTGGTGAACGTCGTCGACGGCGCCGGGCGGGCGGCGCTGGCGACCCTGCAGGCCAGCGAGGATCCAGGGGGAAGCACGATCGCCCAGCAACTGGCCAAGCAGCTCTACGGCCACGGGGGCGGGCTCGGCGAGACGCTGCGCGAGATCGGGCTCGGGGTCAAGCTCTCGCTGCAGTACTCGAAGCCGCAGATCCTCGACATGTACCTCAACGCGGTCTACTACGGCCACGGTTACTGGGGCGATGTCGCGGCCGCGCGCGGGTACTTCGGGAAGAGCCCGTACGGTCTCGACTGGGCCCAGGCGGCGTTGCTCGCGGGCCTGCCGCAGGCACCTTCGGCGTATGACCCGCTCGAACACCTCAAGCTGGCGAAGGAGCGCCAGCGCCACGTCCTCGACCGGCTGGTCGTCAACGACTACCTGACCGCCGCGCAGGCGAACGGCGCGTATGCGCAGCCGCTCGGCCTAAGGTGACCGGCGCACCGGGTTTGGGATAGATTCGCGCTTCACCTCGACCGGATGAAAGGTCCCTATGCCATTCGCCGAACTCAACGGGCAGCGCATCCGCTTCGATGACACCGGAGGAGACGGGCCGCCGGTGGTCCTCTCGCACGGGTTCCTGATGGACCGCGAGATGTTCGCGCCGCAGGTCGACGCGCTCGCCCCCGAGTTCCGCGTCATCACGTGGGATGAGCGCGGGTTCGGGGAAACCGAATTCGACGGCCAACCGTTCACCTACTGGGACTCGGCCCGGGATTGCCTGGCCCTGCTCGACCACCTCGAGATCGAGCAGGCCGTGCTCGGCGGCATGTCGCAGGGGGGCTTCCTGTCGCTTCGCGCGGCGTTGCTGTCCCCTGTGCGCGTCAGCGCGCTCGTCCTGATCGACACCCAGTCAGGGCTCGAGGACCCCGAGCGCCTGCCCGCCTACCGCCAGATGCAGCAGACGTGGCTTGCCGCCGGGGCGATCGACGAGCTCACGGAGGTGGTCGCCAACCTGATCATCGGCGATCCGTCCCTGAACGAAGTTTGGATCGCAAAGTGGAAGGTGCTTCCGCGCGAGGGCCTGGGACCGCCGGGCGACTGCCTGTTCGATCGAGACGACATCACGGACCGCTTGGACGAGATCTCCTGCCCGGCGATCGTGTTCCACGGTACCGCCGACGCGTCGATCGAGATCGAGAAGGGCGAGGAGCTCTGCCAGGCACTATCCGGCTGCCGTGGCCTCGTCCGCGTCGAGGGCGGCACCCACGCCTCCAACCTCACCAATCCCGACGACGTCAACGGGCCGCTGCTCGAGTTCCTGCGGTCCCTCTGAGCTTTCACCGATAGTAGGTATCCAGTTTCGAGGGCCGTTCGGCCTGAGCAGCGGCCCTTTCCTGACGGTCCGGCCGCGCGCGGCCGGACCTCACCGGGCGCGCCTCGTCAGAATGGCGATGATGGCCAGAGCACGCGCACCTCTGCCACAGTCGGCCCCCGTGGTGATCGTCGGCGGTGGCGTGATCGGTACCAGCTGCGCGTTTCACCTCGCCGAGGCTGGGGTGCGCGACGTCGTCCTGGTGGAACGGGCACAGCTGGGCTCAGGCTCCAGCAGCCGAGCCGCGGGCGGCGTACGCGCTCAGTTCTCCGACGCGATCAACATCGTGCTTGGCCAGCGGAGCCTCGAGGCGTTCGCCGAGTTCGCGCGCCGGCCCGGCTGGGAGATCGGACTGCATCGGGTCGGGTATCTGTTCGTGCTCTCGCGCGAGGAGGACGTCGAGGCGTTCGAGCGCAACGTGGAGCTGCAGAACCGGCTGGGAGTCCCGAGCCGGATCGTCGATCGTGAGACGGTGGGGGAGCTGTGCTCGCCGTTGCGCGTCGACGACGTCCTCGGCGGCGCGTTCTCGCCGTCCGACGGCCACGCCACACCTGACTCGGTAGTCCAGGGATATGCCGCCGGGGCGCGTGCTCTGGGAGCCCACCTGGAGACCGATTGCGAAGTGGTTGAGGTGGTCCTCGAGGGCGGCAAGATCCGCTCGGTCATCACAAGCAGGGGAGCGATCAAGACTGGAGTGGTCGTGTGCGCGGCCGGGGCGTGGTCGCGTGCCTGCGGCGAGATGGTGGGAGTCGACCTGCCCGTTACGCCACTGCGCCGCCAGGTCCTGTTCACGGAGCCGATGCCGGAGTTGCCGCCGCAGTTCCCGATGACGATCGACTTCGCCACCAGCTTCTATTTCCACCGTGAAGGGCCGGGCGTCCTGATGGGCATGGCCGCTCCGGGGGAGCGGTCGGGATTCGAGGTCGAGGACTACGACGACCTGATCCCGGCTCTGCTCGAGGTCGCCGAACGTCGCGCGCCGGCGCTCGCGCGGGTCGGCATCAGGGGGAGCTGGGCGGGCTTCTACGAGATGACGCCGGACCACAACGCACTGATCGGCGAGGCGCCCGGCGTGAGCCGTTTCCTGTATGCCACCGGCTTTTCAGGCCACGGCTTCCTGCAGGCGCCGGCGGTGGGGGAGGTCGTCCGCGACCTGGTGCTCGACCGCGAGCCGTTCGTCGACGTGGCCCCACTGTCCGCCGAGCGGTTCGTCAAACCGGATGCCCTGCGGCCGGAGCTCAACGTCGTATGAGCGCGTCCCGCGAAGGCATCGTTACAGGCGCCGACCACTTGGCCGCGTTGGTATCGCCGCGCAGCTTGACCGTACGTCGAACCACGAGGAGACCAGCCCATGACAACCACGCACTCAGAGACCACCCTCGAGCTCGCATCGATGATCGGCGGGCAGCCGGCCGACGGCGGCGCCAGCAATTACGACTCGACGAACCCGGCCGACCTCGAGGACGTTGTGGCCAGGGTCCGACTCGGCGACGCGGCCACGGTCGTTGACGCCTGCCGCAGCGCGCGCGAGGCCCAACGGTGGGGAGCGGTACCGGCTCCGGTGCGTGGGAACGTGATCGCCAACGCCGCCGAGCTCGTCCGGCGCAACAAGGCCGTGCTGGCGGCGATCGTCACGCGCGAGGTCGGCAAGCCGACGGGGGAGGCACTCGGCGAGGTGCAGGAGGTGATCGACACCTGCGAGTTCTTCCTCAGCGAGGGCCGCCGGCTGTACGGCATGACCGTCCCGTCGGAGATGCCGGATAAGCAGCTGTTCACGTTCCGCACTCCGGTCGGGGTCGCTGCGATCGTGACCGCCGGCAACTTCCCGGTCGCGGTGCCGTCGTGGTACATCGCGCCGGCGCTTCTGTGCGGCAACCCGGTCGTATGGAAGCCGGCCGAGTACGCGTCCGCGTGCGCCCGGGCGCTCGCGGAGCTGTTCTGGCGCGCCGGCGTGCCCGGCGACGTCCTCAACCTCGCGCACGCCGACGGCGCGAGCACGTTCGACGGGCTCGAGCAGTCGCTCGAGCGAGGTCTCGTGCAGAAGGTCGGGTTCACCGGTTCGACCGAAGTCGGCCGTCGCATCGGCGAGCTCTGCGGACGGCACCTCCAGTCGCCTTGCCTCGAGCTCGGCGGCAAGAACCCACTGGTCGTGATGCCCGATGCGAACCTCGACCTGGCCGTCGAGGGTGCAGTGTTCAGCGGTTTTGGCACCGCGGGGCAGCGGTGCACGTCGCTCGGCACCGTGATCGTCCACAAGGGCGTCCACGACGAGTTCCTCGCGCGGTTCGCTCGGGCGACCGAGGAGGCCGCGATCGGCGATCCTACGGCTGACGTCCTGTACGGGCCGATGCTCGACGAGCGGTTTCTGGCCCGATTCGAGCGCGATTGGCTCGGGCTAATCCGTGACCACCAGTCGGTGCACGGCTCGACGGCCACGGGCCGGATCACGGCGACGCAACCGCGGGCCGGGTTCGTCGGCGGCGACCCCGAGCGCGGCCTGTACTGCCATCCGACGATCGTCAGCGGCGTGCGCGTCGACGACGAGCTCGCCAACACGGAGACGTTCGGCCCGCTGGTGGGCGTCGCCAAGTTCTCCGACTGGGAGGAGGCGATGGCGCTCGCGAATGGCCACGGGTACGGCCTCTCGAGCGCGATCTACACGAACGATCCGCGCAGCGCGTTCCGCTTCCGCGAGGAGATCACCGCAGGCATGGTCAGCGTCAACAACTCGACATCGGGAGCGGAGGCGCACCTGCCGTTCGGCGGCAACGGGAAGTCCGGCAACGGCGCTCGCCAGTCCGGCGTGTGGGTGCTCGACCAATTCACCCGCTGGCAGTCGATGAACTGGGACCTGGCCGGCAAGCTCCAGAAGGCCCAGATGGACGTGGCGGAGATCTCGGCGGATCTCGACTTCAGGTTGTGAGCAGGGCGGGGGCTAGAGCCCGGCGACGACGAGGATCTCTCCGCCGCGATCCGGCGTGACGACGAGCATGCTGCGCCGTGCCCGCTCGGGGCGCGGGCCTATCGGCCGGATCGTCAGCCACGCCGCCGCCCGGATCACCTCCCGCATCTCCATCTCGGCGAATGGCGCCCCCGCGCATCGACGGACGCCGCCGCCGAACGGAATCCACGACATCGGGTTCGGCTGTGGAGCTTCCAGCCATCGCTCCGGGCGGAACGCGGCGGCCCGGGGCCAGAGGTCCTCGCGGCGCATGGCCAGCCACAGGCAGGCGGCGACCTGGACTCCGGCAGGCAACGTGCGCCCGGCGATGCGCGCGGGCGCCAGCAGAAGCCTCGGTGCGATCGTGAGCGCGGGCCGCGCGCGCAGCACCTCCTTGACGACGGCGTCGAGGTAGGTGGGGTCCCCCTCGCGCAGGCGCGCCAGCACCGCGGGGTGACGGGCGAGGCGCTCGAACGCCCAGGCCAGGGATGCCGCCGAGCTGTCGTGCCCGCCCACGAGCAGCGCGACGAGCTGGTCGCGCAGGTGCCGGTCGGTGGGCCGGTTGCCGTCTTCGTCGCGCTGCTCGAGCAGCAGCGTGAGCACCGAGTCGCCACCCGGGTCAGCGCGCCGGCGGGCCAGGAACTCGAACAGCAGCGCATCGAAGCGCTCGACCGCGACCCGAAAGCGCCCCCACGGGCTGCGGGGCCCGAGGTCGCGCTGGATGAGCGCCATCGAGAGCATCCGCGGCAACGAGCGAACGCCGCCCAGCGTGCCCTCGATGACATCCCGGAGCTCCGCCTCCTCCCTGTCGTCGCGGACGCCGAAGACGACGCGCAGAATGACCTCCAACGTCAGCGATCGCATCCGCTCGAGCGCGATCACCGGGCCGCTCCACCCGCTCAGCTCGGCCCGTGCGAGCTCGCCGATCATCGGCGCGAACGCGCGCATCCGCGCCCCGTGGAACGGGGTCTGGAGCAGCCGGCGCTCGCGCAGGTGCTCTTCGCCGTCGAGCAGCAGGATCGAATGGGGTCCAGCAAACGGGCGCAGGAACTCCCAACTCTGGCCGGCGGGCGCGATCTCGGGGTCGAGGTGGAACACCTCGCGCACGGCGTCCGGATGCGAGAACAGCACCATCGGCTGCTCGGTCCAGTACGTCCGGATCGTTGCCGGGTCGCCAAACCGCTCGTGCACTCGGCGCATGAACGCTGCCGGCCGCGTCATCCACGCGACCGTCTGCCACGCGGCGGGTGCGCGCGGGCCGGGCGGTAGGTCCATGGCGCCGATGCTACGTGCGCGGTGCCCGGGCCGGCCAGCCGGCGCCGGGGCAGCTACCCGCGGGCCCCCCGCCGGAGTCGCACGGACACCAACGCCGCGCTCGCCGGCGGCACCAGCACCTGGTAGCCACCTGTGCTGCGGGCGACGGTCTCGATCGTCAGCGGGCCGTGCCAGCGGCCGTCGTGGCCGAGCTGCTGGCCCGCGAGCGTCATGCCCGAGACCGATGACGCCGAGGGCGCCAGCAGCCGCTCGACCTTCGCCGCCCCCGATCCGGGCAGGCTCACGCGAACGTTCGCGGACCGGCTTCCCTTGTTGATCAGCAGGACGTGCAACATCCCGCCGGACACTCGCACCGCCCAGGCCTTCAGATGCAGTGATGGATTCGCGTGCAGCTTGGCGTGGACCAGCTGCGGGTGGGAGCTGAGTGTCCGGGCGAACAGGATCATCCCGTACAGCAGCGGCCGCGCTCCGAGCCCCTGGCGGCTGAGCGTGAACGCGGCGTTGATCGCGTCCGTGCGGACGTGGATGTTCACGCCGTCGAGGCCGGCTCGGAGCAACTCGAGCAGCGCGTCCGGCGCCCACAGGGCGGTCGCGAACGCATTGCTGACGCCGGGCACGCCCTGGCAGGACACCGAGTTCAGCTCGGTCAGCCTGAACTTGTACCCGGCGCGGTGGGCCATCCGCACTGCGGGCATCATCCGGTGCGCCATGTCCGCCGTCGCGTGCTCGCTGAGCAGCCGCGCGATCGTCGGATAGCTCCCCGAGCGATGCTTGGCGCAGGCCGAGTACAGGTAGCGATGCGCGGTGACCGTCCCGAGCCCGCGATGGGGGCTGTCGAGCAGCGTCGAGATCCAGCCGGCGTTGCGCACCGGATTCGCCAGGGCCGGGCCGGCCAGGGGCACGCCGGGGGCGACCTTCGCGAGCGCCCTGCCGAACGAGCTGAAGTCGTGGGTATAGCTATCGGTCGAGACGTCGTCGGGGAGAAAACCGGGGCGGAATGGGGTCACCGCGACCGTCGCGAGCCAATTCTTGGGGCTGTAGTCGTCTGGCTCGTTCCCGATCTCAAACCCGCTGATACTCCCTCGAGGCAGTGCCCGCTCGGCCGCACGGGCCAGGCGCGCCGCCTTCTGGGGTGTACCAGTGATCAGGTTCAGATCGAAGATCAGCTTGACGGCGTCCCGGCGCACCAGGCGGCTCGTACGTCTGAGCACCTGCGGGGTCAACCCGATCGCCCACGGCGGCGTCCGCGCCGCGTTCGGCTCCCAGAACGTGTCGTCAGCCGAATTGCCGCCGACCCGGAGAATCAGCGGCCCGTTGCCGCGGACACGCAGGAGCGACAGAACCCGCTCGAACAGCGGCAGGTGCTGCTCGTACACGGGCAGCGACGAGTACTCGGTCGAGATCCCGAAGAACGAGCGCGGGACGGTCGTCGTTCGCGCCGGTGACCCGATCCTCACCTCGGCTTGGGCCGACGCCAGCGTGGGCGCCGCTGCGCCCAGCGGCGTTGTCGTCGGTCCGACGAGCCCGATGTGCGGCGGCCTCGCGACCGCGCGGTTATGGTCGGGGACGGTGAGCAGCGCCGTGATTACCACCGCAAGCAGCCCGACCGCGGAAACCGCGACCGCCAGCGTGAGATGGCGGGCGCCGCCGCGGCGACCGGGGGTCGGTGGGCGTGCGACGCCGTCGTCGTTGTAATGGGGGGGAGGGGCGCTCATCGCGGCAGCGTCTGTCGGCCGCCGGCGATCAGTCGCCGGCCGATCGAGCTGAGCATAGGCTCAGATCCAGTTGTACCCGGGTTCAGGGTGTCCAGCATTAATGGGTCTTAAGAACGCTCGGGGGCAAGCGGACGCGCCACGCCGGTCAGGAAAGCTACGTCTGCTTGACCAAAGGGGTAGCGTGAGTCGTGAGGGAGGGTCGTGGTGTTCATGCGGGCTTTGCCGGCCGAGTGACAGAAGGGAGCTGATCGGAGATGGCGCAGTCGGAGATCGGTGGGAACCATTCCACCATCGGCAACGGCGGCGACACCCCTGAGGGGGACGATGGCGCGCCGGCCAAGGCTGAGCGAAAGACGAGAACCGTCACGGGCCATCCCGAGTCCCACGTCCCGCGGGACCGAGAGCCGAGTCCCTCCGCCGAGGAAGAGGACCGCCCGCCGTCGCGCTTTCAGAGCAACCGGCTGAGTCCGGCTGAGCGCGACAAGTCGATCACGGACGCCCGAGAGGTCAGATTTCCGGTGGCGCTGCGCGGCTACGATCGCGCTGCGGTCGATCACTACGTGCGGGAGGTCAACCGTTTGATCGCGGAGCTCGAGATCTCGTCGTCGCCCGAGTTGGCCGTCAGGCACGCGCTCGACGAGGTCAGCGAGGAGACGCGGGAAATCCTCCAACGCGCCCACCAGTCCGCCGAGGAGCTGACCGCGCGCTCGCGCGCCCGGGCCGACGAGCGGCTCGAGCAGGCCGAGGGCGAGGCGCAGGAGCTGCGCGAGACGAGCCAGCGCGAGGCGGAGGAGACGCGCGCGCAAGCAGCCGCTGAGGCGACCGAGACCCGTGAGCGGGCCGCAACCGAGGCCCACGAGGTCCGCGAAACGGCGTCGACGGAGGTGCGGGAGCTCCGCGAAGCAGCGTCGACGGAGGTGCGGGAGCTCCGCGAAGCGGCCGCGCTGGAATCTGAGCAGCTCCGAGAGAACGCCGACCGCGAGGCCCAGCGGCTGCGGGCGACCGCGCAGCGTGAGGCCGACGAGTTGCGAGCGGTGACGCGCCGCGAAGCGGAGGAGACGGTCGAAAAGGCCGAGACCCTTGCGCGTGAACTCAGCCACAGCGCCGAGTCGATCTGGCGTGAACGGCGCCGCCTGATTGAGGACATGCGAGGAGTCGGCGAGCAGCTCGTGGCCATCGGCGAGACCGAGTCCAAGCGCTTCCCGCGGTTCGGCGAAGAGATGGCGCTCGCGCTCGAGCCTCTGCGGGGGCGCAAGCCGGCCGACGGCGCGGACGCGGGGGAGCCGGAGGCGACGGCGCCGGCGGGCGCTGACGCGTAACCGCGGGGGGCTCCGGCGCTTACGCAGGACACCGCTTAGCTCAGCGGCGGCAGTCGAGGCTGGCGGTCCTCGCCGCCGGCGGGAGCGCCGCTGGCCCGCGCTGAGGGCCGATCGCCACCTGCAAGACTCAGAACGATGACCCGCCGCGCCTGGCTCGCGTTCGCCGCGATGTCCCTGATCTGGGGCGTTCCCTACCTGTTCATCAAGATCGCGGTGCGCGGCGGCGTCACCCCGCCGGCGCTCGCGTGGGCGCGTGTGACGCTCGCGGCGGTGGTGCTGCTCGGACTCGCGTGGCGTGCGGGAACGCTGGGACAGGTCCGGGGCCGGTGGCGGTGGCTGCTCGCCTACGCGGTGGCCGAGGTTTCGATCCCCTTCCCGCTGATCGCCGCGGGAGAGGAGCATGTGGCCTCCTCGCTGGCGGCGATCATCATCGCCTCGGTGCCGCTGATCGGAGCGGTGCTGGCGATGCGCTTCGACGACTCCGAGCGGCCCACCCCGCAGCGCGCGGCGGGGCTTGTGGTCGGGTTCGGTGGCGTCGTCGCCCTTGTCGGAATCGACATCGCCGGAAACGCCGACGAGCTACTCGGAACCGCGGCGATCCTCGTGGCGGCGGTCGGCTATGCGATCGGGCCGATGGTGATCAAGCATCGGATGGCCGGACTCGACCCCCGGGCGATGATCGGGACGGGCTTGGCGGTGGCGTCGCTGGTGCTGGCTCCGTTCGCGCTCATCGATCCGCCGCACCGGGTTCCGAGCGCCGGCGCGCTCGCGTCCGTGGCCGTCCTGGGGATCCTGTGCACGGCCGTCGCGTTCGTGATCTTCACCGTGCTGATCCACGAGGCCGGGACGAGCCGCGCCACCGTGATCACCTACGTCAACCCGATCGTGGCGGTGGCGCTCGGGGTGACCCTGCTGGGCGAGCAGCCGGGCGCCGGCGCGGTCGCCGGCCTGCTGCTGATCCTGGCGGGCTCGTGGCTATCGACGGGCGGACGGCTGCCGCCGCAGCTGGGGAGGCTGGCCGGACCCCCGCCCCGCGCACGGTGGCATTCCCGGCGGCCGACGGTCAGCAAGGCCTCGGCGCCTTGCCCGTGAGCGCTCAAATTACACACGTTCCGCGGATCCGGGTACGATGGCGGTGTCGCGCAACTGGCTCGTGCAGCGCAACGGCGGCGCAGGGCCTGCCGGTTGAGGCGAACGGCAGTGTGTGGGGCCGCCGTCCTTCTAGGAACCACCACTCT
>Ga0116217_10004203_pt1 | contig 12871 bp, 10 predicted proteins | sample Sb_taG_6_FD_89697 | JGI IMG/M metagenome (GOLD analysis project Ga0116217, IMG submission 89697) | Peat soil microbial communities from Weissenstadt, Germany - Sb_50d_4_PS metaG | ecosystem: Environmental > Terrestrial > Soil > Wetlands > Peat | place: Germany: Weissenstadt | collected 2010-09-21 | reverse complement strand
GGTCACGCAGAGGGCGATGTCGTGCCCAGCCCCGGCGAGCGCGCGCAGCGGTGGTACCGCCATGTCCGGGGTGCCGAGGTACGCCAGGCGGGCCACCCGTTCACCGTAGGGCAGTCGGCGGGTCCCAGTTGCCCTGAGTGAACGGTCTGAAGGGCATGAGCGCTTCGAAGGTGGATGGCTGCGAGGAGTCCCGGTCGTGAAGGCGTGGTGGCCGGCCGTTGAGGACTGGTTCGTCGACGGCGCGGCGGCGGCACAGGCGTGAGCGCCCGCGCCGGGATCAGCGAGAGAAGAGGTTCGAGAGCCCGTCAGGGTCCGACGGGGCGAGGTCGAGCGTGCGGCTGCGCAGGATCTTGAGCGCTTCCTTGCGCTGGTCCTCGTTGAGGCGCTCCACCAGCAGGATGCCTTCGAGGTGATCGAGCTCGTGCTGGAACACACGGCCCTCGAGCTCGGTGGCCTCGATGGAGACCTCGTTGCCGTCAAGGTCGAGGCCGACGAGGTGGACCGCGTTGGGCCGCACGATCTCCCAGCTGAGCCCGGGCACCGAGAGGCAGCCCTCCTCGTAAGCCCACTCCCCGTCGCTCTCGAGGATCCGCGGGTTGATGACCGTGCGGGCACCCTCCCCGACGTCGTAGACAAAGATCCGGCGCTGGACGCCGACCTGGTTGGCCGCCAGGCCCGTGCCGGGCGCGGCGTACATGGTCTCGATCATGGAGTCGACCAGGCTCGCCACGGCGCCGTCGATGTCCTCGACGTCGCGGGCGCGCTCCTTCAGCACGGGGTCGCCGTACTGGCGGATGGTGAGGCTCGGCATCGCACCATGTTACCGGGGGCCCCGGTCGGTCCGACTCCCGGCGACGGCTCAGAGGGAGGCCGGGTCCACCTCGACGCGCAGCCCACGCCCGGCCGGCCGGGGCACCCGGGCCAGGAGGTCGCACAGCGGCGCATGCGTGGCCGCCCGCACCAGGAAGCGCCCCTCGTCCAGCGTCGACACCGTCACCGCTCCCCCACCGGCGCCGGCCTCCTGCGCCAGTGCCTGGGCGAAGTCGGGTGCGAGCACGCCCGACACGAGCGCCAGCGCCGCGAACGGCGGCAGCGCCGAGAGGCGCCGGACGGCCGCCTCCTCGGCGAGCACCGGTGCCGGCTCGCCTCTCCACACCGCCGCCAACACCGGGTGGTCGGGCACGCGGGTCTGGGCCTGCACGCGCGCCCACGGTGGACCGGCGCCGCGCGCGCCGACCAGCCGCGCGGCGCGGACGAAGAGCGCCAGGGTGTCCTCGGTCGCTGAGAGGCGCGCCGCGAGCAGGTGCAGGTCGATGTCCAGGAAGGCGACCGCAGCGGCGTGGCGTACCCGGTGCAGCACCGCCTCGGTGCCGACGAGCACGGGGGCGGCCGGGAACGCAGGCTCGGTGCCACCCGCACGGGGGCCGGCCACCTCCCCCACCTCGACCCCGAGCAGCGCGGCGAGCTCCTCGCGCAGCCGGCTCACGCCGGCCCGCAGCGTCTTCATGCGCAGCCGACCGCAAGCTGCGCACACGACCGGCCTCGAGTCGCCGCAGCGCGGGCACCGCAGCACCTCCTCGTCGCGGGGACGCGACGCTGCTGCGCCGCAGCGCGTGCAGCGGGCCAGCTCGCCACAGTGGCTGCAGGCCAGCAACCGGGCACCGCCGGTGCGGTTGTAGACGCACACGAGCGGTCCCCGCTCCGACGCCGCAGGATCGTCGAGCACGGCACGGGCGAGGCGCACGAACTCCTCAGAGAACATCCCGGTGCGGGGGTCCGCGCCCCGGCGGTCCACCCGTTCGAGCGTCGGCCAGCCGGCCCGTTCCTCGAGTGGCGGGGGCGCCAGGCTCTCGATCCCCGCGTGCGTCGCGAGCGCCACCGGCGGCACCGGCGAGACGAGGACGCAGGGAGCGGCCTGACGGCGGGCTCGCTCGAGCAGGACGTCCACGGCGCTGTATGTCGGCGCGCTCTCCTCCCGGTAGGACGCGTCGTGCGCGTCGAGCACGACCGCCGCGGCGAGCCTCGGGACGGGGGCCCATGCGCCGGCGCGGCTGCCCACGACGACGGGCCAGCCCGCCCGCGCCTCGTCCCACGTACCCGTGGCCGGGCACCCCCGTCGCACGAGACGGGCGGTGAGGCGCTCCGCCCACCCGGTGGACGGGACCAGCACGACGACGCTGCCCCCGCGGGCGCGCACGCCCGGATCCTCCACGACGGACAGCACGAGGTCGATGAGGTCGGTAGCCGGCGGGAGGCGCACCACCGTGGCGCCCGGCTGCGTGAGCGCACCGTCCCACACACGGCGCGATGCCTCGCCGCCAGAGCGCGAGACCGCGGCCGTATCGAGTGCGGGGGGTTCCGGCAGGGCCCGCGCGACCACGGGCGGAGATGCCGCGTGCAGGAAGAACGAGACGGGGCCGGCCCAGCGCCATGACGCCCACTCCGCCACCTCGACGAGGTCCGCCGGAGGCCCCCAGCCGAGCCACGACTTGAGCGGCAGGACCTCGACGCCGTCCAGCGTGCTCATATCGGTCTCGACCACCCACCCCCGCACCGTGCGCCCGTGCAACGGCACCCGCACGCGGGTCCCCACGCGGACGTCCTCGGTCCAACGCGCCGGCACCGCGTAGTCGAACGTCTTCGTGAGCGCGGCCACCTCGGTGCGCACGCGCACCGTGCGCAGTGCTGGCGTCATCGCAGCGTCGGTCGCCATGACGTCAGTGGTACGCCACGACGGCTCCCTCAGGGGAGCGATCGGACGATCAGAGCCCGAGTATGTCCCGCAGGTCGTCCACCCGCGGGGTGGCCTCCCAGGTGAACTCCTTGTCCGAACGACCGAAGTGGCCGTAGGCCGCCGTCTTCTTGTAGATGGGGCGGCGAAGGTCGAGGTCGCGCGTAATGGCAGCCGGGCGGAGGTCGAAGATCTGACGCACCGCGTCGGAAATCTTCTCGGGGTCGACGGACTCGGTGCCGAATGTCTCGACGAGCAGCGATACCGGGTGTGCGACGCCGATGGCGTAGGCCACCTGCACCTCGCACCGCCTGGCGGCCCCGGCCGCCACGACGTGCTTGGCCACCCAGCGTGCCGCGTAGGCGGCCGAGCGGTCCACCTTCGAGGGATCCTTGCCGGAGAACGCACCGCCGCCGTGGCGGGCCATGCCGCCATAGGTGTCCACGATGATCTTGCGGCCCGTGAGCCCGGTGTCGGCGTGGGGACCTCCGAGCTCGAAGATCCCGGTCGGGTTGACGAAGATGCGCAGTCCCTCAGTGTCGAGATCGGTCGGCAGCAGCGGGTTGATGACGTGATCGATCAGGTCGGGGCGCAGTTGCTCGTCGAGGTCGATCCCGCCGGCGTGCTGGGTCGAGATCAGGACGGTGTCGATGCGCACCGGGCGACCGTCGTCGTAGACGACCGAGACCTGGGTCTTGCCGTCGGGCCGCAGGTACGGCACGGCGGCCGCCCGCCGCACCTGCGCCAGTCGCTCCGAGAGGCGGTGGGAAAGCCAGATCGGCAGCGGCATGAGGTCCGGCGTCTCGTCGCAGGCGTAGCCGAACATCATCCCCTGGTCGCCGGCGCCCTGGGCGTTGAGCACGTCCTCGCCGCCCTTGCCGGTGCGCAGCTCGAACGCCGCGTCCACGCCCTGCGCGATGTCAGGCGACTGCGCGTCGAGTGACACGAGCACGCCGCAGGTCTTGCCGTTGAACCCGTACGCGTCGTTGTCGTACCCGATGTCGCACACCGTCTCGCGCACGAGCGCCGGGATGTCGACGTAGGTGGACGTGGTCACCTCGCCCGCCACCACGACGAGGCCGGTGGTCAGCAGCGTCTCGCAGGCGACACGACTCGAGGGATCACCCGCGAGGATGGCGTCGAGGACGGCATCCGAGATCTGGTCCGCCATTTTGTCCGGGTGCCCCTCGGTGACCGATTCCGAGGTGAAGGTGGTTCTCACGTCGTGCTCCGCTTCTCGTTGTGGTGAACGATCACCCTATCCAATACGGCATTTGCCACTGCATCCTTGGAGGTCAGTGGGACTTCTGTGGTGCTCCCGTCCGCTCCGAGGATCACGACGGCATTCGTGTCGTGGTCGAACCCCGCACCGGGTGCGCTCACATCGTTCACGACCAGCAGGTCCACCCCCTTGCGCGCGAGCTTTCGCCTGCCCCGTTCGAGCGCGTCGTGGGTCTCGGCCGCGAAACCAACGAGCACCTGGCCCGGATCTCGGCGGGCGGCCAGGCCGGCCAGGATGTCGGGCGTCGGCTCCAGGACCAGCTCGGGGATCCCCTCTTCCTTGGAAAGCTTCGTGCCGGCCGGCCTCTTGGGCCTGAAGTCCGCCACCGCGGCGGCCATCACCACGACGTCGGCGCCCTCGGCCGACGTGCCCACCGCATGCTCCATGTCGGCCGCCGACTCCACGTCCATCCGCGTCACCGCCGACGCGACGTCGGGCGGGAGCACGAGCGGCGACGACGTGACGAGCGTGACCTCGGCGCCGCGCCGCGCTGCGGCAACGGCGATGGCGTGACCCTGCTTGCCGGACGAGCGGTTGGTGATGAAGCGAACGGGATCGAGAGCCTCGCGCGTACCCCCGGCGCTCACGACCACCCGCGCGCCGAGCAGGTCGCGGCGTCCCGCCCGGCCCAGCCGCTCGAGCACCCGGTCGACGATGACGCCCGGGTCGGCCAGCCTGCCTTCGCCCGAGTCTCCCCCCGCCAGCCTCCCGCTCTCGGGCGGGACGATGTCGACACCGCGGCGCTCCAGCGTGGCCAGGTTGTCGCGCACCGACGCGTGCTCCCACATCTCGGTGTGCATGGCCGGGCACACGATGACCGGCGCCCGGGTCGCCAGCAGGGTGGCCGTCAGGAGATCGTCGGAGAGGCCGGCGGCGTACCGGGCGATCGTGTGCGCGGTGGCCGGCACCACCACGACGAGGTCCGCGCCCTGGCCGAGCTTGGTGTGGGGAATGGGCGATGACTCGTCCCACAGCGAGCGCTGCACAGGCTCGGAGGCCAGTGCCGAGAAGGTCACCTCGCCGACGAACCGTGTGGCGTCCTGGGTCAGGACGGGCGTCACGTGCACGCCCGCGTCGACCAGCCGGCGGCACACCTCGACAGCCTTGTAGGCGGCGATCCCACCACAGACACCCAGGACGACGCGCGGCCGCCGCAGGGTGTGCTCGGCGTTCACGGGTGGCTCCTCGGTGCCCGGATGTCCGGCCATCGGCGTGTCCGCCGTGCCTCTCGCCCAGCGCCTAGCTCGCGGTCGGGTCCTCGCCCCCGACGTCGAGCACTTCGATCACTTCCACTTCCGCGGCCTCGCCGGCAGCGAGCAGGCCCGCCTCGGCGGCGTCAGCGATGGCCGCGGCCAGGGCGGCCTCCTCTTCGGGGTCCGGCCGGGTGTAGGTCGCCTTGCCGGCCGCGATCTCCTCGAAGGCGATGGAGACGGGCTTGCCCGACACCGACGCCACCTGGGGCGGCACCACCTTGCCGAGGCCCTCGCCCAGGCTGTTGTAGTACGAGTTGACCTGCCGGGCGCGGGCGGAGCCCAGCGCGACCATGGTGAACTTCGAGTCCACCTTGTCCAGCAGCTCCTCGATGGGTGGGTCCATGAGCGTGTGGCGGCCTTGGGCCATCAGGGTTCCTCCGGTCTCGCGGCGCCGGGGGCAGCCGCTCGGGTCCGTTCGATTATAGCCGTCAGCTCGGCCAGGGTCCGCCGCAGGTCGTCGTTGACCACCGTATGAGCTGCGATTTTGGCGCCCCGCTCCACCTCCGAGCGCCCCAGCTCGACCCGGCGGCGGATGTGCTCGTCATCGTCACCCCGTGCCGCCAGGCGCTCGGCCTGCACCTCGGGCGACGGGGGGAGCAGCATGATCACCGTGGCGTCGGGCCTCTGGGCCAGGACCTGCTCGGCACCCTGGACGTCGATCTCGAGGAGAACGTCGGACCCGTGTGGCGGGTCCGGGATGGGCGTACCCATCAGGTGGTCGAGGAACTCGGCCCACTCGAAGAACCGGCCCTGGGCCACGGCCTCCTCGAACGTCGCGCGGTCGACGAAGACGTAAGCACCCCGTTCGCGCTCGCCCGGGCGCGATGCTCTGGTCGTCCAGCTCCGGCTCAGCCAGATGGTCGGGTCCTGCGCGACGAGCTCGGCCGCAAGCGTGCCCTTGCCGGCCCCACCGGGGCCGATGAGCACGAAGATGTGCGGTTCAGCGCGCAGTCTCTTTGAGCAGCGCCTCGCGCTGCTTGGCACCGAGCCCCTGGAGCCGGCGGCTGTCGCTGATGCCGACGGTCTCCATCAGACGCCGTGCCTTGACCTTGCCCAGACCGGGCAAGGACTCGAGCACCGAGATCACCTTCATCTTGCCCATGGTCTCGTTGGAGTCGGCCTCGGTGAGGAGTTGCGCCAGGGACAGGTTGCCCATCTTGAGCCTGTCCTTGACCTCGGCCCGCTCGCGGCGAACCCTGGCAGCCTTTTCGAGGGCAGCGGTGCGCTGCTCGGGAGTGAGTGCGGGAGGTTGCGGCATGGCGAGACCATAGCGCCTCGGCCCAGAGGGTTCACACCCATTTTCCCTACTCAGCCCATTGAGGCCGCCAGCTCGCGTGTGAGCGACGCCGCCTTTCGCCTCAGTTCGTCCGGATCGGGTCCGCTAATAAGCAGCCCGCGAGAGCTGCTGGGCAGCACGCTGCCGGGCCGGCATCCGGCGAACCGCTCGGCCACATCGGCCGGCCCGGCGCCCTGGGCGCCGAGCCCCGGAGCCAGAATTACCCCTCCGAGCTGGGACAACGGAAATTCCGAGGGCATGAGCGTCGCCCCAATGACCGCTCCCACCGTTCCGGGCGGGACGTCGGGGGAGCCGTTGAGCGCGGCGATCTCCCCGAGCAACATGTCCTCCACGCCGGTCCCCTCGGACGTCACGGCCTGTTGCAGGCCACGACCCTCGGGGTTGGAGCTGCGCGCCACGACGAGGACACCCCGGCCGCTGGCGGCCGCCAGCCGGAAGAGCGGTGCCAGCGCTCCGAGGCCGAGATACGGATGGGCCGTCACGGCGTCGGCCGCAAGCGAGCTGGCCTCGCCGAGCCACGCATCCGCGTACGCCTCCGCCGTGGAGTCGATGTCGCCCCGCTTGGCGTCGGCGATCACGATCAGTCCCGCTGCGCTCGCCTCGGCGATGAGGCGCTCCAACTCGGCCATGCCCGCCGACCCGTGCCGTTCGAAGAAGGCGACCTGCGGTTTGATCACGCCCACCGTCCCCGCAAAGCCCTCGACGCACGCCCGACAAAAGGCGCGCAGGCCCTTGGCGTCGTCGCTGAGGCCCCACGATGCCAGCAGCGCGCCCGAGGGGTCGATCCCCGCACAGAGCGGTCCGTGCGCACGCACCGCCGCGGCCACCCGGTCACCGAAGCTGTCAGCCATCTCGGCCTCCCTCCCTGAGCAATTCTACGGAGCCGGCTGCGGCATCCGCCGCCACGCCGTCGCCGTCGCCGGTGTCGGCACGCCGGCGCGCCTGCGCCCGGATCGCGTCGACCGTCGTGCCATGGGCGTCGCACCAGCGCGCCAGTTGGCGGAGCACCTTCCAGGGCGCCCTCGGGTCCCGGAAGGTCGCGGTGCCGACCTGGACGGCGTCCGCGCCGGCCTGCAGCAGCTCCACCGCGTCGCGGCCCGTCATCACCCCGCCCACCCCCACGATGGGCACCGCGGGGAAGGCGGCGCGGCACTCCCACACGGCCCGCACGGCGACCGGGTGCACCGCGCCCCCCGAGAGCCCGCCGCCACCCGCGCCCAGGACGGGCCGGGCCGATTCGGTGTCGAGGGCCAGGCCCAGCAGGGTGTTGACCAGCGTCAACCCGTCGGCACCCCCTTCGAGGGCACCGGACGCGATCTCCACCACGTCGGGCACGTTGGGGCTGAGCTTGGCCCACCGGGGTAGGCCGCAGGCGGTGGCCGCCATGACCCTGGACGTCGCGTCCGCCGAATGGGCGAACATGCGTGAGCGGTCCTCGACGTTGGGGCAGCTCACGTTGACCTCGAGCGCCACGATGCACGCGCCCGCGCCAACGTCGGTGACCGAGGCCGCCGCCGCCACGAGCTCCGCCGCCCTGGCGTAGTCCGACACGGTGCGGCCCCAGATGCTGACCACGACGCGCGCCCCCGCGGCGTGCAGCGCCGGGAGGTCGTCGGCCAACCAGGCCGTCAGCCCCGGACCTTGCAGCCCGACGCTGTTGAGCATGCCGGCGCCGACCTCGTGCACCCGCGGTGCGGGGTTGCCGGGCCACGGCTCTGTGGACAGCGACTTGACGACGACCGCGCCGAGGCCGTCCAGCGCCCCGTACTCCGCCAACTCGGCCCCGTGCCCCGATGTCCCCGAAGCCGTCATGATCGGGTTGTGCAGCTCGACCCCGCCCACACGTGTGGCGAGCGACGCCGCACCGTGCGCCCGCACGCTCACCGCGCCGTCCACCCGGGGACGGGGTGCAGGTCCTGCAGCGGCCGCACGACGAGCGCGTGCGAGCGGACGTCGGCGATGCCCGCCGCGGCCGCCCGTGCCGCCGCGAGGGTGGTCAGGCAGGGCACCTTGTAGGCCACGGCTGCGGTCCGGATGTGCTGGCCGTCCGCCCGTGGCCCGAGGCCGCGTGGCGTGTTCACGACGAGCTGCACCTTGCCCTGAGCGATCAGCTCGACGGCGTCGGAGGCCACGCCCTCCTCCCCCACCTTGGCCACCAGCGTGTCGACGGCCACGCCCTCGGACCGCAGGTACCCGGCCGTCCCCATGGTCGCCGCGATGGAGAAGCCCAGTGCGCTGAAGGACCGGGCCACCTCGAGACCGGCCGGCTTGTCCCGGTCGGCCAGCGAGAGGAAGACGGTGCCCGAGTCGGGCAGGCGGATGCCGGCGGCCATCTGGCTCTTGGCGAAAGCGAGGCCGAACGTGATGTCGACACCCATGACCTCACCGGTCGAGCGCATCTCGGGGCCGAGCAGCGTGTCGACTCCCGGGAAGCGGTCGAACGGGAGCACGGCTTCCTTCACGCTCACGTGGTCGAGCACGGGCACCCGGCCGACCGCGTCGGCGGGCAGCAGTCCCTCCACGCGGAGCTCGGCCAGCGTCTGGCCGACCATGACACGCGAGGCCACCATGGCCAGCGGTACACCGGTCGCCTTGGCCACGAACGGCACGGTCCGGCTCGCCCTCGGGTTGGCCTCGAGCACGTAGACCTGCCCGTCCTTCACCGCGTACTGCACGTTGATGAGGCCGCACACCTCCAGTGACTCCGCGAGGGAGCGGGTGTGGAGCTCGAGCGCCTCGAGCACGTCGTCGCGCAACGTCTGCGGCGGCAGCGCGCAGGCCGAGTCGCCCGAATGCACGCCGGCCTCTTCCACGTGTTCCATGACGCCGGCGATCAGGATCTCGCCGGCCCTGTCGCGCACCGCGTCGACGTCGACCTCGACGGCGTCCTCGAGGAAGCGGTCGACCAGCACGGGGCGCTCGGCGGTGACCCCGCCCTCCCGGGCGAGGGCGCCGGTGATCATCGCCTGCATCACGCGCCGCGCCCCGTCGTCGTCGTAGACGATCTCCATGGCCCGGCCGCCCAGGACGTAACTCGGGCGCAGCAGCACCGGGTACCCGACCCTTCCGGCAATGGACAGCGCTTCGGCGGTGCTCGTGGCGGTTCCCCCGGCTGGCTGGGGGATGGCCAACTCGCGGCACAGCGCGTTCCAGCGCTCACGGTCCTCGGCGAGGTCGATGGACGCCGGGCTCGTCCCGAGGACGAGCCCGGGCGGCAACGAGCCGGCCAGCTTCAGGGGGGTCTGCCCTCCAAGCGACACGATGACGCCGGCCACCGTCCCGCCGGCCGCCTGCTCGGCCTCGAGCACATTGGCCACGTCCTCGACGGTCAGCGGCTCGAAGTAGAGGCGGTCCGAGGTGTCGTAGTCGGTCGACACGGTCTCGGGATTGCAGTTGACCATCACCGTCTCGAAACCGGCGGCGCGCAGCGACATGGACGCGTGCACGCAGCAGTAGTCGAACTCGATCCCCTGGCCGATGCGGTTCGGGCCCGAGCCGAGGATGATGACGCGGGCACGCTCGGACGGACGCACCTCGTCCTCCTCCTCGTAGGTGGCGTAGTGGTAGGGCGTGAACGCCTCGAACTCCGCCGCACAGGTGTCGACCGTCTTGAAGGTTGCCCGCACACCGTGCGACAACCGCGCCGCCCGCATGTCGGCCTCGGTCGATCCGCGCAGGTAGGCCAGCTGGGCGTCGGAGAACCCGAGCCGCTTGGCCCGGCGGAAGTCGGCCCGCCCGAGCGAGGGCGGCGCGGCAATGCGGGACCGCTCGGTGGCGATGCGCTCGATCTGGCGGACGAACCACGGGTCGATGCCGGTGCGGGCCACCACCTCGTCGACGCCGGCACCCCGGCGCAGCGCGGATTCGACCTCGTAGACCCGGTCCGGGGTGGCCACGGCGATCCGCTCCAGGACATCAGCGACGGGCAGCGCCTCCAGCTCGGCCTCGGCCGGGTCGGCGTTGAGGCCCGCCCTGCCCTGCTCCAGGGAGCGGAGCGCCTTCTGGAGCGACTCGCAGAAGGTCCGGCCGATCGCCATCACCTCGCCCACCGACTGCATGCGGGTGCCGAGGCGCCCGTCGGCTCCGGGCAGCTTCTCGAAGGCCCAGCGCGGGACCTTGGTGACCACGTAGTCGATCGTCGGCTCGAAGGAGGCGGGCGTCGCTCGCGTGATGTCGTTGGGGATCTCGTTGAGCAGATAGCCAACAGCGAGACGGGCAGCGATCTTCGCGATGGGGAACCCCGTCGCCTTGGAGGCCAGGGCCGAGGAGCGCGAGACCCGCGGGTTCATCTCGATGATGACCCGCCGGCCTGTCGCGGGGTCGACGGCGAACTGCACGTTGGATCCGCCGGTCTCGACGCCCACCCGCCGCAGGCAGGCGAACGCGTCGTCCCGCATGGCCTGGTACTCCACGTCGGTCAGCGTCTGGGCCGGGGCCACCGTGATGGAGTCGCCCGTGTGCACGCCCATGGGGTCGAAGTTCTCGATGGAGCACACGACGACGCAGTTGTCCGCAGCGTCGCGCATCACCTCGAGCTCGAACTCCTTCCACCCCGCGATCGACTGCTCCACGAGGATCTGGCCGACCGGGCTGGCGGCCAGGCCCTCGGCGGCGAGGCGTGTGAAGCGTTCGGCGTCCTGGGCGATGCCCGTCCCCTTGCCGCCCAGGATGAAGCTCGGCCGCACCATGATGGGGAAGCCGATCTCCACCGCGATCTCCTCGGCCTCCTCCAGCGAGTGGGCGAAGCCCGAGCGCGGGACCTCGAGGCCGATCTCCTCCATCGCCGCCTTGAAGCGGTCTCTGTCCTCTGCGGTCGCGATCGCCTCGGGCCGGGCGCCGATGACCTCGACGCCGTAGCGCTCGAGCACGCCGAGCTCGACGAGCTGCATCGTCAGATTGAGGGCCGTCTGCCCGCCGAGGGTCGGCAGCAGCGCGTCGGGCCGCTCCTTCTCGATGATCGCCGCCAGCACGTCGGGATCGAGGGGCTCGATGTAGGTGCGGTCGGCCGTGCCGGGGTCCGTCATGATCGTGGCCGGGTTGGAGTTGGCCAGGATCACCCGGTACCCCTCCTCGGCCAGGACCCGGCAGGCCTGCGTGCCCGAGTAGTCGAACTCGCAGGCCTGCCCGATCACGATCGGGCCCGACCCGATGACGAGGATCGACTGCAGGTCGTCGCGGCGCGGCACGTCGGTGTCTCCTCCCGCCCGCTCAGCGCGTCCCGGCGCCGTTGCGGGCGGGGTGGGCCAGCATCAGGTCACGGAAGGCGCCGAAGAGGTAACGGGCGTCATGGGGCCCGGGGGCCGCCTCGGGGTGGTACTGCACCGAGAACGCCGGAGCCGTGAGGGAGCGGAACCCCTCGATCACCCCGTCGTTGAGGTTGACGTGGGTCGTCTCGGCATCGGGGATGGAGCCCGCGGCGACGGCGTAGTTGTGGTTCTGGCTCGTGATCTCGACCACGCCCGTCTCGAGCCGCTGCACGGGGTGGTTGGCGCCGTGGTGCCCGAAGGGCAGCTTGTAGGTCGTACCGCCCAGCGCAGTGGCCAGGATCTGGTGGCCGAGGCAGATGCCGAACACCGGTACCCGGCCGACCAGGTCGGCCACGGCGGTCGTGGGGCCGGCCAACGCAGCCGGATCGCCCGGCCCGTTGGAGAGGAAGACGCCGTCGGGCTCGAGCGCGAGCACCTCGGCGGCCGTGGTGCCCGCAGGCACCACCGTGACCGGGCCGAGCGTCGTGAGGAGGCTGACCATGGTGGTCTTCACGCCGAAGTCGTAGGCCACGATGCGCAGGCTGCCGGCTCCGGTGGCGGGGTGGACACTGGACCTGGTGGCGGTCACGCCCGACACCAGGTCCATGCCGTCGGTGCCGACGGCGGTCGCCGCCGCGGCGCGCAGCTCGGCCTCGGACGCCGTGCCGAACGCGCAGGGCACCGCACCCGCGTCGCGGACGTGCCGGGCCAGGCGCCGCGTGTCGACCCCGGTCATGGCCGGCACGCCGTGACGGCGGAGGAAGGGCTCGAGGCCCTCGGTCGCGCGCCAGTTCGACGGTTCCCCAGCCAGATCGCACACCACCACTCCCCGGCAGTGGGGGGCGGTGGCCTCGTCGTCGGACGGGTTGGTGCCGTAGTTGCCGATGTGGGCGCTCGTGAAGGAGATCACCTGGCCCGCGTAGGACGGGTCGGTGATGACCTCCTGGTACCCGCTCATGGCCGTGTTGAAGACGAGCTCGCCGGTGGCCACGGGGACCGCCGCCCCCGCCGCCTCCCCGGTGAACACGGCGCCGTCCGCCGTCACCAGCAGCGCCGGCGCCC